>Ga0102963_1001629_pt1 | contig 9939 bp, 8 predicted proteins | sample SalPon2_C_H2O_MG_2_FD_84522 | JGI IMG/M metagenome (GOLD analysis project Ga0102963, IMG submission 84522) | Salt pond water microbial communities from South San Francisco under conditions of wetland restoration - Salt Pond MetaG SF2_C_H2O_MG | ecosystem: Environmental > Aquatic > Non-marine... | reverse complement strand
TTTGTCCATTGACCAAGTTCTGATTTATTTTGTACAGTGGCATTCTTCCATAGAAACTTACCAGCAAACTTCCATGTTTTCAGTTTTCTATTTGGAACTTTGACTGGTACATGTTGAGCAACACATAACATTCTATTGTACACCTATACTTTTTTTCTATAAGTATATCAGAATGAAGATTCACATTGTTGGTGCTGGACCGACAGGTCTGTCTCTTGCGTGGGAGATTTTACAAACTGGTAAACATGATGTTGTTATTTATGATCGAAAGCTATCAGCGGGTGGTTCATGGTGGGAACCTGACATGACCACACGAGATTTACATGCACATAGAATCGTCTTTGATCGAGCGTTTGTCAACACAAAGTCATTTTTTGAAGAGATGAATATTAAGTGGGATGAAATATTCGAACCTGAAACAGATGATGGTGCTTCGAAATACATTTTCAAAAAGTTACACATTCAAGATTATAAAATACTTTCTTGTATCATCGCAAAAGTATATTGGAATCCAAAAAAATATAAAAATGTTTCCATCAAAGATGTTCTCGGAGATGATCTCACTCCTGATGGAAAAAAAATTCTTGAACATCTTCCACTCATTATGGATGGTGTCACATGGGATGTCATGTCTGCCCACGAATTCGTACAAAACCTGAATCATGTGATGTTGTCAAAAAAATACACACAACGTGTCTCTGGTAAAGTCATGTGTGATGCGATGGAAGAAGCTGTCATGAACGCTGGTGCGAATTTTGTATTCGGTACCGAACTTATTGATGTTGAGTACGGAAAGAATTCATTCGTTGCAAAGTTTACGGGTGAACGTGTCATTGACGACGGTCTCCTCTTTTTATGTCTCGATAATAGCCCAGCCCTGAACATACTTGGTATGAACTGGGGACCTGATGCAGACAAGCAACTTCGAAGAAGTACGTATGGCGCCATAAACGTTCTTCTCGATTATGACCAACCAATGACACTTAAATCGGATTTGGAAATAGCCATCGAAACACGGTGGAATTTACAACCAAAGGTACTCTCGGATGGAAAAACCATTTCATGTGTCATATGTGACTTGGGAGAAGATGTCATGCGTTCCGATCCGGAAACACTCATCGAAGAAGTCATCCGACAATTGAAAGTTCCTAAGCCCATATCTTCCCGAATTGGGTGGGGTGCCGAGTGGAAAGAAAACAAGTGGCACTTTTCACAATCATCTGGTGTGTTGAGTCTTCATGGACAACTTCCATTTTTTGGAAAGTGTTCGAAAGTTGCCATGTGTGGTATGATGTCCCCGCGTGAGACACCGTACTCGAGTATCGAGGCGTCTGTCGAAGTGTCTCGAGCCTTGAGTCATATGTGTTTCGGAACGAGAAAACCACTTCGACCACTTTTGGTTTCGCAAGTTCTTATCTTTACGTTCGTGCTACTTATAGTTTTATTGGTAGTGTATAACATATGAAGTTTGTGGCGAAAGTACATGAACCATTTTACGAACACAATTCAAAAAAGTATATTCGTTTCGTGATTCCCCAAAAAGTATCTGAAATCATAGGACGCATGCACGCATCAAAAATGCATCTTCTTGCCAACAAGAATATAGATGATCCACTTGATGGCTGTGTACTCACTGTAAAAGTACCGTTCCGGTATAGGAGAGTGATGTGTGAGGTCAAAGGAAAACCTGTGCAATCTCTTATACGGGATGATGAAGTGGAAGTTGTGGTGGACTTCAAAGGTGTTTGGAATATTGAAAATTACTCGGGCTTCTCTTGGATACTCTCGAGTTCCTCATTCTCAATGGGTTGATTGGGGTCATTGGGGAGGTCAATCTGAGTGAGACCACCCTTCTTAAACCCCTGAAACGTCGAAAGCATACCCTGAAGCCTGAATACTTCTTGGGTCAGGTTCTCGATGTTCATCTGAATCTTCTTAATATTCTCTTCAACGTCGACGACGGGCATTGTATTGTACTCATTTAAAGTTTTTCCCCTTTAAATAAGTATGCTCACTCGAACCGGGTATCTTGTAAACGCGGGACCAATCCAAGAAATTAAAAAAGAACTTACGGTAAGACCTGTCGTAAATGGGGACTATGGATTTCCTCCACCGCCTTTCAAGGTTTTCCGATCAGCTAAGAACGGAGTGTGTGTTCCCAGATTCTATGGAACTGATAAACTTGGAGAACCCAAAGAAGATCGAAGACCGGAACCGAGTCGCATCCGAGCTACATTTGCAGGAACATTACGAGACACAACTCACCAAAATGAGGCCTTGTCCGCAGCAATTAAAGCAGGCCACGGCGTCCTTTCTTTACCATGTGGCTATGGCAAAACGACGGTTTCCTTGGCCATAGCATGTAAATTGGGGTACAGAACCATGATTGTCGTACACAAACAATTTTTAGCGGATCAATGGCGTGAGCGTATCCAGCAGTTTTGTCCGGGTGCCACGATCGGTGTTGTTCAACAGGACAAAAAAGAAGTCGAATGTGATTTTGTCATCGCGATGCTCCAGTCCCTGTCACTCAAAGAGTATTCATTCTCAGACTTTGAAAGTATAGGCACTTTAATCGTCGACGAGGCACATCATATATGTGCGAAAGTGTTCAGTCAGTCTCTGTTTAAACTCTGTCCTCGACACATTTACGGACTTTCTGCAACCCCAGAACGCAAAGATGGACTCACGAAAGTTCTTCATTGGTTCATGGGACCCACATTCTTCGCCGTCGAACGTAAAAATCAAGAACAGGTGGAAGTCTTTCCAATCGTGTATGAGTCTCCTAATTATAGAAATCCACCACCATCTATGCGAAATGGGAAAATTTCCATGCCCAACATGATTACGGAATTGGTCGAGGACAGACAGAGGAATAAGATGTTGGTGGAACTCGTCAAGAAAGCTTCAGCTGGAACGAGACAATTATTGGTTCTCAGCGATCGAAGACAACACTGTGAATTTCTTCATCAATGTTTTCCCAAAACATCGGGTCTTTACATGGGTGGTATGAAAGAAGCTGCCCTACAAGAATCGTCGAAAAAGAAAATCATCTTCGCGACGTTCAGTCAGGCCCATGAAGGCCTCGACATTCCCACACTGGATACAGTCATTTTAGCTAGTCCCAAGTCTGACATCACACAGAGTATCGGTCGTATCATGAGAGAAACAAAAGGAAAGAAGAACGATCCACACATTTATGACGTTCATGATCCCTGGTCCATATTCACAGCCATGTATTATAAGCGTTTAAAAGTGTACAGACACGGTGGTTTCAATATACGTGGAAAAGTTGTCGAAGAAAAGCCTGACTTCCCTCAGGGAAAGTGTCTGTTTTTATAATCTAGACAATTATTAAATGTCTGGTGCATTAATACAACTCGTCTCAAAAGGTGTTCAAGACGCGTACATCATAAGTGACGAAGGACATTCATTCTTTAGGACGAAGTTTACGCGACACACAAACTTTTCTCAAGCTCCTAAGTTTATCAAAAATGTTACTGTGACGGATAACTCCATTGTGATTCCTGTATATGGTGACATCATCAACGGTATTTGGCTCGAGGCTGGGTCGAGAGATGCAAACATCGCTTCGAATTTGTTTTACAACTCGACCATTGATCTCTTTATCGGTGGACAAAAGATTGATTCACAACATTATGATTATTATTCTGACATCTGGACCAATTATTTATCGGATACCTACACGAAATCTCGTGAGTTGAACAATAAGACCTCGACGTCGAATCACACGTTCCTTCCCCTCCACTTCTTTTTCTGTGATCACAAGGCGTTTTTACCTCTCATCGCTCTACAGCACCATCAAGTTGAGATACGCGTCACGTTTGATGACGCGAATGTCGCCAGTCTAGATGCATCCGAGAAGAGTGCGAAAGTGTACGGAAACTACATTTACCTGGACAAGGATGAACGCGAAACATTCACAAAACGAAACATGGATCTCATCATCACACAGGTTCAGACGTTCAAGAAAGAAATGACTACTGTCGTGAATAATTTAACCGATCAGGGTGGCTACAATGTGATAGATATTTCTCAATTCAATCATCCCGTGAAATCCATATTTTGGGGTATATCTGCATTAAGTAAAGATTCTGCAAACGATCGTTTCACATTCTTGACTGCCGATTTACAAATCAATGGTACACATCTTTTTGAAAGAATGTCTCCCGTCTATTTTCATACTGTACAGAATTATTACAAATCATCTTTCGGTCATTCTGAGTTTGTTCCAGAAACAGAGGTACTGTTTAACACCAGGTATTTCACGTACCATTTCTGTCTCAATGCATCAGAGTATAACCCATCTGGGACGTGTAATTTTAGTCGTATTGACAATGCAAGCTTGTCTATTCATGGTGTCGAAAAGGGTAATCTTCGACCGGAAAACCAGGAAATCTCATTGTTCGCTGTCAACTATAACGTACTAAGAATACGTAATGGTCTCGCCGGAATTTTATTCGGTAACTAATGTATAGATGGGCAGAACAGTCCGATTCGACCAGGTTTTCGTGACGAGTCTAGATGCTGCACCACGAGAGTCGGATGTTCTGAGCGGTCTCGCGAGTATTGATGCCGGTGAAATTACAGCCGAAAAAATCGAAGTCGCGAATCTAGTCATTACGGAGAGTGTCACGGCTAGTGTTCAGCGTACAGAGTTTACGGGTCTTACGAATGTGTTTCGTATGACCGCTACACAGGTGGGTATTGGAACGGATAATCCTGTGAATGAATTTCAAGTTGGTGAAAATGAGTTTGTCATCAATCGAAATCTTGATAACATCGTTTCCGTTGAAGGTAATGTACAGACGACAAATTTGTTAGCGACGAGTACGATTAAAACAGTTGGTGATGCGTTCATCGCCGATGCGAACGCCTCAAACGTCATACATGTATCCGGAAATACATTCTCCTCGAATGCGACGATCGGTACGCAGCTTGTGGTTGGATCTGAAGTTACTCCCGAGACGGGTGCCAACGTTGCTATATTTGAAAACGGCAACGTCGTCGTGAAAGATGGCTTTTTACAAATTTTCGGAGACGTGGACATCACAGGTAATTTGGCCATCACAGAGATTCCTGCATACACGAGTGTCGATAATCTCGTCGTGTCGAACGCCGTCATTCTCATGGGTGACGGGAACAACGGGACGTATGATATGGCGGTTCTCATGCATGATCAAGATGGAGAATCGAACGTGTTCTTCGGGTACACACACACCGATGATACTATGAAACTGTCGAGAACGACCGGTGGCCCAACAACCGCAAACTTCACGATGGATTCTGCAAATACCGTCAATCTTCATGTATTCGGTGAACTGTATACACAGAATAACGTCGGTATCGCGAATACGTCTCCGACCTATTCTTTATCGGTCGGTTCGAATGTATACATCGACGATACATCTTCTTCTGGAAATGTGTTGTACGCGAATGGTGTCGCCTTTTTGGAGGGTCTCCGAATCGGTGACAATGGTCTCACCGTCGGTAATCTTATTACGTTAGATGCGGATGCAGCGATTCCTATGGTTGTCACGTCCAAGATTGAATCTGATGGTATTCAAACGACTGGTGTGGATCCATCGGGTATAGCGAATACAAACCCGTCAGATACATTGTCCATAGGTGATAAAGTATTCATAAATACATTTGGTTCTAACACACTTACCGTCATCGGTAACACCGCCACCGGACGTCTCATCACAGAGTCTATTGTGGTACAAGATTTCATCGAAGTTGAAGGTGAATCTGGTATTTCGTCAGCGGCGAATGTCATCATTCACGGTGATATTCAGGGTGGTGACTCCGTTTCAAACACTGTGAGTATCCGAGCGGGTCCTCAGGCGTCGAACATCTCCGCGATTGAGGTGAACGGTGCCAAAACATCTGCGAGTCATCAAACAGTGATTTTAAAAACGAAAAATACAGAACGGATGCGTGTCGCTTCCGATGGAAGTGTGGGTATCGCAAACACAGCTCCGACCGAAAAACTCACGATAGGTGGTAACCTTCGTGTGAATGGAAGTAACGCGGTCATCGCGGGTACGAGTACGAATTACATTCGTTCGAAAGCTGACACACTGATAAATCAGACAAAGATTGAATCACGTGTAGGAACCGGCAAGGGTCTTAACTTTTACGCGAGTACGAGTGACTCGATGGGTCCCCCTAAATTGACTATTCTCGAAACGAGCAACGTGGGTATAGGGACGACGACACCCAAGGGTCTTCTTCATACATCGGGTGGAACCGTGTTTATAAATGATGAACCAGTTCATAGAGTTGCATACGATCATCTCAACACTCCTCTTGTTATATCAAATTCTGTCGAGACGGAAGATACCGTGTCACAAGAACCTGTACTTGAACTCGTACGTGAAGGTGTCTTGAACAATTATGAAGCTGTCCGAGCAACATTCAAATTGGGTAAACACAATATTGCGAGTAACAAGTCTAAAACGCAGTTAGATATCTATCTTGCGGATGAAGATTATAGCGATGAGACGGATATTCTCACACTTCGGAGTGATGGTCGCGTCGGTATTGGGTCGACCGTACCTGAAGCGTTCCTTGAAGTCGTGAGTAGTGGGATAGGTAACGCACGCGAAAACAGTCTCATGATTCACAACCATCACGGTGCCGGTGGAGCGGGTGATGCCATCATGGCGGCTCAAACGGATGCGACTCAAGGGAATGCCTTTACGTCATACATACAAACGACAAATGATTCGAACCCTCGTGGTTGGTCCACCGGTATCAGTGGAACGAGAGATTTCAGAATTACTCGTAACATTAATCAGGTTTCTGATTCGACGAATGTTGGTTTATACATAGACGGAAGTACGCGTGACGTGGGTATAGGCACAGACACTCCACGCGGTAAACTTGAAGTCAATGGTGACGTCGTACTCGGAAACAAGCTCTCTTTCGGTGGTTTAACCGGTGACGAGTTTGGTAATACATTCATGAAAGAACAGTATTATGATTCTCTTCTTGGTAAATCCGAACTCGTCATATTCAAAGGTAACGATCAAAGTGGTACAGCAGCGCCCGATAGGATACGCTCGATAGCACCCGAGCATATATTCCAGACATATAACCCAGCCGCGTCCGGTTCACTATCTGCGAGTGACATTCAATTGGCACTCGACGACAATGCGAGTATCGTGTCACGTGCAATGACTATCGTGCGTACAGGTCAGGTTGTTATCGGTGCAATACCTTTGGATAACGAAGGTGCTTTAGATATAGGTCCCGATACCAGATTCTATGTAAATGGTGGTTTAGAATTCGCTAGTGGTCAGTCAGTTAATTTTGGTGGTTTGAACATTTTCACAGCCTCTGGTGCGACGACACAGAATATCTTGGAATCATTGGGTGAAGCATCATTGGTGTTTAGTCAAAAGGTACAGGGAACATCGACAGAATATGCAAGAATTACAAATGACGGTCTCATTGGTTTTGGTACTTCTGTACCCTCCACCAACGTCCACATCTATTCAGGTGTGACAACAAATATCGATGTACTCAAACTCGAAAGTCCCGGTACCAACACGAAAACGGGAATTCGTTTGAACACGAACGACGGGTACGGTGGGTACGTTCGAGGGTTCAGTCATGCTGGCCCCGTTCACGGTATCGTCGTGGGTGGAATGAACAACTCAGTCGAAGCTGACGGTCTCTTCGTGACACATACGAGTAACGTAGGTATCGGTACGGTAAATCCGAGCAAACGATTTACTGTGTATGACGGTACGGCGCGTCTGGAACACTCGACGAGTAATGCCATTCTGGAATTCAAGACGACTGGTGGCGTTTCCAATATTTTTGCGACACCGAGTGGAAATGTACACGTCAATCCTTCTTCTGGTGACATGTTGATCAACAGTAATCTGGACGTGACTGGTGATCTTAACATTGATGGTAAAATTGATCTCGGTAACCAGGTCGCCATCGGTCTAGGTGGTGTCGCCGCATCGACCGGTCTTCATGTAGGTGGTGGTTTCATTTCGGGATCTAACGATGTGGCATGTAAACGATACTCCAAGACATTTGAATTAGGAACAACCAAAGCGAAAATGATTCGTCTCTTTTTCGGTGATGCGTCGTTTTATGCGAAGATTGTGGCGATGATACGAAAGGTAGATGGTAGTGCCGTACGTGACATGAGTACGATGATTTTGGAAGTGCAAGGTGGTACACATGATGGTAGTTACAGTTCGAGTTTGAATGAAGAAATTACCATCGGTGCGAAGAATTTGTTTGGTGGTGATACAGATTTTCCATGGAACCCAAACATCTCCATTGGAAAACGAGGTATCATCATGTCTCCAACAAATACAGAAAACACTCGTGTGTATTCATATGATATTCATGTTGAACTGTACACGTCACGTGGAGGACGCCTGATATCGATTAAAAATAACGTCGCGGGCTGGCCCTCGAACAACACCAATTTGGATGTTAATAATGGTGAGACAGTCGCCGAATTTACCTATTAAGTTTACTACGAGGGAAAACCTCGCGGTAAAAAAAATAATTACGCCCTGATGGCGTCGGAAATAGCTAACGCGACAACTCCGATAATAAAAGCCATCACGATGTAGTTCAATTCACTTTCTTCGAGACCAGTCTTCTTAACTGGTTTTGGTGTGACAACCGACTCGGGTTGTGGCTTCGGAGGTTCCAGTTCCTCCAAAGGATAGTACGCTATCATTTATATATATTTAGAGATTAATTTCCTTCTTTGCCTTCTTCTGCCTGGTACGTTTCGTCTTCGCGGCAGTGACCTTCACCTCCTTGACTTCACCACCAGTCGATTCACCGGAAATGGAAATGATATCGGAAATGTCATCGTCATCGTCGATGCCGTCATTGGCAGGAATCGCCGTCGTGTTCATGGGTGGGGCTGGGGGCATCATGATCCCACCCATCAGGCTCGAGATGTCAATACCAGGTCCCTGCATCTGGTATTCACCTGTGCCACCGACAGGAGCTTCTGTCGCAGGACCATCCGTCTTACGAGTCGTGTTCTGAACCGCCGACATCATATTTTTAATAAGGTCGGGATTCTGCTTCATCACATCATTCATGTTGGGCATGACCGACTTGAACATGCTATTGGTCAAGTGGAACATCATCGCCGAACCACCGAGCATCATGATGAGCTTCACCTCTGGGGCGACCGAAATCTTCGAGCGGTACTTGACGTAAAGCTCCTCGAAAACACCATCGTAATCGTCCACATTCTCCATTATAGACTCAGACCAACCCTCGAGCTGGATCTCAAAGGGGTTGTATCGCTTATTCAAAAACTCCAAGCCAGTCACACAGGCGACGAGCATACGTCGAGAGAACCGAATCGACTGCTCCACGTCGATACTATACGTGATACGCTTCACTTCTGTTCGAAGTTCCTCTACATTCGAATAGGCATTGAGTCGCTTGTTCACGGCGAACCCCTTCTTCTCGAGGCGACCGAGCTTATTAATGAGGTCCGCTTTTTCTTCATCGACGGAAGAATACCCCTTCGTGGGTTTCTCCTCTTCCATCCCCTGACCCTGACCATAGTCTTCACCATCATCAAAAAAATTGGTGTCTTCACCCTCACCGTAATCAATTTCTTCATCAGGGGCGGATACATTCTGACTCGTCTGCTTGTTTGGGTTCACGAAAGCATCCATCGCCTCCTGTTGTTCGGGCATATGTTGTTGGGGTGGTCTGAATGTTGGTCGCGGTACACGTTGAGGCGCAGGAGCAGAAATTTCAATTTCATCCATGATGGCCTGTTCATCGGCATCCAATTTCATGACACTAGCATGTCCTCGATCGAGTACGATCTCTTCGTCCATCTACTCTTTATACAGAAACTAAAAAAATTACCTTTAACGCAGTTTAAAAAAATCTTTGTTCATT
>Ga0102963_1001626_pt1 | contig 9941 bp, 7 predicted proteins | sample SalPon2_C_H2O_MG_2_FD_84522 | JGI IMG/M metagenome (GOLD analysis project Ga0102963, IMG submission 84522) | Salt pond water microbial communities from South San Francisco under conditions of wetland restoration - Salt Pond MetaG SF2_C_H2O_MG | ecosystem: Environmental > Aquatic > Non-marine... | reverse complement strand
TATAACTAAATTAAATTCAAGTTATATCATATTGAACAGAGATTTGGATTTACCAACTGCGAAAGTTAAAATAAATAAAACCATAAATGATAATTTTAGGGTTCTCAGCGGGATAAGACCTCAATCAATTGAAAAGATTGATGATAATGGAAATATAAAATATGATATAATAATTGGACCTTTTACTAATCAAAACAGAATACAAGAGATCTCAAAAAGTCTTGAAAATAATAATTATAACTATGAAATTGAAATTCTAAATTAAAGTATAGCAAATGATAAAAAAAATAAGATCATATTTTCTAACTGGGCTAATTATATCCGCTCCAGTTGCTATAACATTAGCAGTTGGGTGGTGGTTTATTAATAAAATTGACTCAATTTTTACACCCCTCTTACCAAATAAATACTTGCCAGAAAACATACTACCATTTGCAATACCTGGAGTGGGTCTTATTATTGGTTTCTTTTTGCTGACTTTCTTTGGTTTCTTGGCTGCTAATTTCCTTGGTGTAGGTTTCTTGAAATTTGGTGAGTCATTATTGAATAGGACACCTGTACTACGAAGTATTTATAAAGGTTTAAAGCAAATATTTGCGACAGTATTTTCTGAAGATGGTCATAATTTTACAAAAGCAGCAGTTATCGAATACCCAAGGAAAGACTCATTTGCTGTATGCTTTGTTTCAACAAATACAAAGGGTGAATTGTTAAAAAAAATATCAAATGACGGTGAAACCTTTTTATCAGTGTTTGTTCCAACTACTCCAAATCCAACATCTGGGTTTCTTTTATTTCTTCCTGAAAAAGATGTAAAATTATTAGATATGTCGGTTGAAGATGCTGCAAAATTAATAATATCTGCTGGCTTAGTGAATCCTGACTAATTTATCATGATAAAAGGTAATTAAATTCATGGGCTTCGTAGAAATCAAACATATATTTGTATTTATGTTTTAAATCGTCAGAATCATATATTTTTTGTAAAATGTATTTACTTTCTTTTGATGCTTCCATTATTAATTCACTAATCATTTCCTCATTCAATATTCTGTAATTAGTGAACCCTGATTGTCTGTTTCCAAGAATATCTCCATAACCTCTCATTAACATATCTTGTTCAGCTATACTAAAACCATTTGAATTTTCTTTGATAATTTTAAGTCTGTTTTTTGATATTTCATTGAGATTATTGTCATGTAATAAAACACACCAAGATTTGTTATCATTTCTTCCAACTCTCCCTCTTAATTGATGTAATTGACTTAATCCAAAGGAGTCAGCGTTCTCAATGACAATAATATTAGCTTCTTTAATATCAATACCAACTTCTATGACGGATGTTGCAACTAATATATTAGATCTATTATTCATATAATTTTTAAGTTGTTCACTTTTATCATTTTCTGACATTTTTCCATGAATGAGGGTGATTGGGTGGTTAAGTTTTTTTTGTAAGTATTTATATCTTTCCATTACTGAGGTTTTATTTCCTGAATTTGATAATATTTGTGGACACACCCAAAATACTTTATTGTCATTATTTATTATCTTATTAAGTCTATTAGATAATCTATCAATTTTGTTAATAGACAAGATACTTGTTTCAGTAATTTTTCTGTCGGTGAGGTTGTCTAATTCAGATACATCTATATCACCATATTTTATTTGAATTAATGTTCGAGGTATTGGTGTTGCTGTCATCAATAATAAATCTGCTCTCTGAATTTTTGATTTTTTTTGTAATGATAATCTTTGATGAAGACCAAATCTATGTTGTTCATCAATTACAATAAGACCAATATTTTTATATTTTAATTCATCTTGAAAAAGCGAATGGGTACCAATAATAGCTTTTATTTCACCATTGGCAATTTCATTGTACATTTTTTTCTTAACATCTTTTTTAGTATTGGATGTTAAAAGACATGTCTTAATTTTCTTATCTGTAACTAAATTTGTAAAATTTTCATAATGTTGTGATGCTAATATTTCAGTTGGTGCCATTAATACAAATTGATATCCTGAATAGATTGCTTTTAAGCCAGAAAAGAAGGATACCAGTGTCTTACCACTTCCAACATCACCTTGAAGAAGCCTAATCATTTGTTTTGGCTTAGACATATCATTGTATATTGTGTCAATTGCAAATTTTTGAGATTTAGATAATTTGAATGGTAACTTATCTTCAAATTTATTAACTATGTTATTGTTGCAATTCATTGATATTCCCATATTTTTTTCTCGAATATGACGAATATGTTCTATTTTAATTTGGTTAATAAGTATTTCATCATATGCGATTCTTTTTATAGGTGTTTCTGCATGCTGTGTATAATCTACTATTGGCATATGAATGTATTTGAATGTTTCAATAATGTTTAACCATTTTTTAGAAATTAATAATTCTTTATTATGCCAATCATCTATGCATTCTAAGAATGAAAAAATTTTTTCAAATACTAGGATGATTTGATTATTAGTGAGTCCAGAGGTTAGAGGATAAATTGGTTCAAAATCTCTGCGTTTAGAAAAATCTTCTTCAGAGAGTATATAATCAGGGTGAGCTATTTGTATTTTATTATTAAATATCTTAACTTTACCAGATATATATTTGGTTTCACCTTCTTTAATTTTTGATAACATATAAAATGGGAGTTTGAAAAAAAGTAATTCTAATTTATCAGTTCCATCATATATCTGATACTGATGAGGAGCATTACGAAAACCTTTTCTGTAATTTACAACTTTTCCTATAATTGACTGTGTTTCACCATCAATAAGTTCGTTTATTTTTTTGATATTATTTCTTTGAATGATTTTAGTTGGAAAATGCCATAATAGATCAATTATTCTAACCTTTTCTAGATTCAGTAGTTTCTTGAATTTTGAATAATTATAGGTTCCAATTCCATTGATTTCTTTTAAGTCAATGAATAACTTATTAAATTTTGTATTATCTATCATAAAAAAATTGTAATTTAAAAAAATAGACATAATTATTATGTATATTATAAATAATATTGGATTTTTTATGAAAAACGAATTTCAAAATAAATTAATCTACAGGTCATGGCACAGAGGCACAAAAGAATTAGACTTAATTCTTGGAAATTTTATTGAAAATAATATTTCTTCTATGAAAGAAGAAGAAATTAATCTTTATGAAGACTTACTAGCGTCTGAAGATCCTGAAATCTATAATTGGATAGTAAAATCAGAAAACCCACCCAATAAATCTTTAAATATTTTAATAAAAAAAATTAGATCTTATCTTCAATCCAATAATATAGATGTCCTTAATTAAAGTTTACCCAATAATCAATTGGTAGTGAGGCATTTATGGAAGGCTCTCAATTAATTGAAGTTTTAAATTGTGTTGAAAATGGTAAACACAATTTAATTGTCATATTAAAATCAAATGAGGAAATCGAAGAACTATACAAGAATCTTAAGTTTTTTAATAATTCTGTAAAAGCCATAAAGCATTATGAGTGGGATTGCCCACCATATGACAACTTCGGCCCATCACGGCTTAATAAATCAAAAAAAATAATAAACCTTGTAAAATTGAATAAATATATCAAACACAAAGTAAAATTTATATTATTAGCTACACACCGATCATTTATTCAAAAAATTCAAGACTTATCAATCTATCAAGAAAAAATATTAAAAAAAAATGATGAAATATCATACAAAGATTTTCAAAATCATTTGGAAAATATTGGATATGAAAAAGTTGATAATGTTATTGAGTATGGAACTTATGCAAACCGCGGTGGAATAATTGACTTATTTAGCCCAAACTATTTATATCCATTCAGATTAGATTTTTATGGTAATAAAATAGACTCAATAAGATTCTTTGACATACAAAATCAATTAACAATAAAAAATGTTGATCATATAAAATTTTATCCTTTCTCTGAAATTTTTTTTAATTCAAAAACACTAAGTAATTTTAAAAAAAACTATATCTATCACTTAAAAAGGAATGATAGAGATATAAATTATGATGACATTTCATCAGGAATTAGAGTTAATGGAATAGAACAATACTTATCATTATTTTATGACAAACTTACACCATTGATAGATTTAATTCCCAACTCTAGAGTATTTAAGGATGCTTTTACTCTTGAAATGCTTGCACAAACAGTCGAAGAAAATAATGAAATTTATAATATGAAACTAGATATCATTAATAGTGATAATTTAATAAAAAATCTAATTAAGCCTATTAAATGTGATGATCTCTATTTAAATAAAAATGATTTAGAGGAAATATTTGAGAATAAAACAAAAATTTATCAGAATTTAGATCAAAAAAATAAAAAAAAAGAATATTCAGAAATAAATAATATTACTTCTTCAGATAATCATCTTATAAACTTATTAAGTCGAAACGAGTATTCAGCAAAAATTAATACATTATCTAATATAATAGAAACTTACATCAAACAAAATAAAACACTTATTTTCACTACAAAGAATATTATTGCCACAAGAAATTTTTTAAATGAATTAAATTCTAAGATATCTAATATAATTTCAATAGAAAATATTACTGAATCAAAGGAAGAAAAATTTTATATTACAAATAAGATTGATTTAGGTCATGTTGAAATTAATGATCAAGTTTTTATATCATTAGATAAGCTTTTCAACATAAGAAAAAATAATAACTCTACCAAATCTAAAAAACCTACAAATTATATAAAAGAACTAACTTCAATAAATGTAGGAGATTATGTTGTGCATCGTGAATACGGTATTGGAAAATTTAATAGTTTAAAAAAAATAAACACAAAAGATCAGATATATGACTGTCTAGAGTTGATCTATAAAAATAATGATAAAGTTCATCTGCCTGTGGAAAATATTGAATTGTTGTCATTATACTCTCATTCAAATAATGATGAAATTGAACTTGATAGGTTAGGTTCTGCACAATGGCAAATAAGAAAAAATAAAGCATCAAAACATATAAAAGAGATTGCTGATGAATTAATAAAACAAGAAGCAAAGAGACAATTGTCCAATGCTGCTAAGTTTGCAACAGATTATAGATATAATGAGTTTGTTTCTTTTTTTGAATTTGAAGAAACTGAAGATCAGTTAAAGGCTGAAAGCGATATACTTAACGATCTGTCTAAGGGTGTTCCAATGGATAGACTAATATGCGGAGATGTGGGTTTTGGTAAAACAGAATTGGCGTTAAGAGCTTCATACTTAGTCGCATCTAATTATTATCAAGTCGTTATATTAGTTCCAACTACGATACTTGCTAAACAACATTATGAAAATTTCATAAATAGATTTAAAAATTTCTCATTGAAAATAAACATTATAAGCAGATTTACATCTAAAGCAGATCGTTCAGAAATTTTAAACAAAACCAATTCTGGAGATATTGATATTTTAATTGGCACACATTCAGTATTAAATGATGATTTAAAATTTAAAAAACTCGGAATGATCGTTATTGATGAAGAACAAAATTTTGGTGTTAAACAAAAAGAGTATTTAAAAAAACATGCTGACAATGTTCATGTGTTATCACTATCAGCAACTCCAATACCTAGAAGCATGCAATTAGCTTTGAATGGAATTAGAGATATGTCTATTATTATGTCCCCTCCCGAGGGTAGGTTGCCAATTAAAACTTCTATAAATTATTTTGAGCCATCGATTGTTCGAAAAGCATTGCTAAATGAAAAAAATAGAAATGGTCAATCATTCATAATTTGTCCTAAAATAAGAGATATACCTAAAATAGAAGAAATGATTGATAAGAATGTTCCAGAGATAAAATATGCTATTGCACATGGCAAATTATCAAATAAAGAAATCAATCAAATAATGAATGACTTTTATGATAATAAATATGATTTAATAATTGCTACCTCTATAATTCAATCCGGACTTGATATTCCAAATGCAAATACCATCATAATTACGAATGCACAAAATTTTGGTTTATCACAAATTTATCAAATACGCGGACGTGTAGGTAGGTCAAAATTACAATCATCAGCAATTATTACAATTCCAAAATATAATATTTCTAAAACTGCACTCCAAAGGTTACAGGTATTACAAAATCTGGATAGATTGGGGATGGGGTTTATTTTGGCAACACATGATCTGGATATCAGGGGTGCTGGGAATATATTGGGAAGTAAACAATCCGGGCATGTAAAAGATATTGGAATAGAGTTATTTAATAAAATGTTATCAGATGAGGTTGAGAATATAAGAAATGATTATATTTCAGATGATAGAAATGACTGGACTCCAATTATAAAAACAAACCAATCGTACTACATACCTGAAAATTATATAAGTGATATAAAAGTTAGAATGGGTATATACAATAGGCTAGCTGATATTCAATCGCTAGAAAGTATGTTCTCATTTGAGGATGAACTGTTAGATAGATTTGGTGTAATACCTATACCATGCAAAGAATTAATAAACATACTTTTATTAAAGATTAGATGTAAGGAAATGAGCATCAAAAAATTAGAAATTCATACAGATGGTATAAATATTTCATTTCATGAGGGTTTTTCACATCAAAATAAACTAATTATTTGGATAGAGCAAAATCCTAAAATAGCCTCTATTAGAGGCAACAATCTATTATTTATAAAAAATTCTGATAATTCTGATAATTCTACCTTTGGTGTAATTAATCAGTTAAAAATAATTGATGAGAACATATACTGTTAATCAAGGTACCATGTGTTTATTTTATATCCATCTAGAGATAGTTGTGCGGGTATCCTAACTTTTTCACTAACAGCGACCCATTGGTGCGGCCAATGAAATAAGGGGATTACATAAAAACCAGAAATTAACATTCTATCTAAAGCTCTAACGGAATACATAAATTCATCTTTTTCGGTACTTTGTACTAATTTATCAATTAATTCATCAATTTTAACACTTTTAATTCCAGGATAATTACGGCTACCAATTTCATCTGAACTACTTGAGCTCCAGTAAAAGTTTTGTTCATTTCCTGGTGATAGAGATGAATACCAGAAGTGTTCAATAATATCAAAATCAAAGTTTTGTTTTCTTTGTTGGTACTGAGTTGAGTCGACCAATTTAATATTTAGATCAATGCCAACTTTCTTCAGTGTTTCCTTGAAATTAAGTGCGTATTTTTCCTGCCTTTTATCAGATATAAGAAATTCAAGAGATAGTTGTTTATTTGTAGATGTATTTATCAATCTAGAATCATTTAATTCATACCCAGACTCGTTAAATAAATTTAGAATGTTATTTAATTTTGTTCTAGTGTTACTAGATTTGAGATTTCTAAATTGATACATTTCTTCTTCATATTGTACTAGTTCACTATCACCAATCAAGTTCCTTTCAATTTCAGTAATATCATTGTTAATAGATGATAAATAAGAGTTATCATAAAACCCTTGTGTTCTCTTATACAAACCATGATATAAATTTTGATTTATCCATTCAAAATCAAATAATAGCGTCAGTGCTTTTCTTATCCTTATGTCTACAAGTTCTGGTTTTCTTGTATTGAGTGCTAATCCCAACATGCCTGCTGGAGTTTTTCTATTAATTTCATTGAGTTTTATTTTGCCATTAAGAACATTTTTTTCAGATTTAAGATTGTTCCATCTTATTGGGTCCCAAATTTGATAAAAATCAAATTGACCTGCTTTAAAAGCTTCATATCGGGTATTATCATCAAGATAATAATCAACTGATATATATTTAAAATTATTCACACCATCATTTATTGAGAGCTGGTCACCCCAATAATTATTATTTCTTTTATAGGTTATATTTTTACCTTGATCCAAGTTTTCAACTATATATGGACCAGAACCAATGGGTATAGTAAGATTTGCTTCTTCAAATTTACCGTCATTGTAATGGTGTTCTGGCAAGATTGGCATCAATCCCAAGATCATAATTAATTCTCTATCATTATCATCATCATTTAATATAAATTTGATACTTTTGTTGGATGTTATGATTACATCGTTAATTCTGGAATAGTAACTTCTGTAATTAGGTCTGCCATTTTCTTTTAATTGAGTAAAACTAAAGAATACATCACTTGCTTTTAAGTCAACACCATCTGAAAATTTAGCATTTTCGTTAATGTGAAACTCAATCCACTTCCTATTTTTTGGATACGTAATCTGTTCAGCTATTAGTCCATATAATGAAAAAGGTTCTGAATAATTTCTTGATAGCAAACTTTCAAAAACAAAATCTTTAATACCATATGCTGACCTACCTTTAACAATAAATGGGTTAGTTGAGTCGAATGTTCCTAGCGAAGCCAATTTAAATTTACCGCCTTTATTTGCATTAAGATCAACATGTGGATATTTTACAGTGACATTTTCAAAATCTGGTTTCCCATGCATGCTAATTGAGTTAGAGGTAATAATCTCTTCTGCGGAAGCATTGCTATGGAAAAGAAGTATAAAAATTAAGAGATATTTATATTTTTGAATTTTTTTTATATTTAATGTCATATAAATCTGCTATTGTAATTAATTATTATATATATAAACAATGCGATGATAAATTCATTTAAGTACATATTTCCAATATTCATAATATTATTATCAGCCTCATTTGTTAATGCTGAATCTCATGATGAAAAGCCAAAGTGGGATAAGTTATGTGAAACAACAGAAGAAAACACTATATGTCAAATTAGTTTTGGTCAATATATGGATTATGGTGATCAGAAGATTTGGTATTCTCGTGTTGGTGTGGTTGAATTAAATGGCATACAAAAAAAATTATTTATTCATGCTCCACTGGGTGTAAAAATTCAAAGTGGAGTACTCTATCAGATAGATGATAACCAAACAAATTCTATGCCTTACAATGCATGCTATAACATTCAAGGTTGTCAAGGACTATTAGAAATAGATGATAATACTATTCAGCAGCTAAAAGATGGAAATTCAATTAAATTTAGGTTTGCATCAGTAAATGGACAAGCAATTGATGGTAATGTCTCACTAGTTGGTTTCACAAAAGCTTATAATAAGTAGAGTTAATTTTTTAAATTGTCTAGTAGTTTGTATGTTCCATTAGCATAATCTCCAAAAAAGTTGTATAGCTCATCGTGTGATATCGGCTCATCTGAGTCATCAATCTCAAGATTTTGTTCAGAAACATATGCTATGTACTCTGTTTCACTATTTTCTGCAAGTAAGTGATAAAAAGGTTGATCTTTAGTAGGTCTTATTTTTTGTGGTATTGACATAAGATATTCTTCAGTATTCGCGTATTCAGGGTCTATATCGAATACTACACCACGAAATGGGTAGTATTTATGTTTGACAACTTGACCAATATTAAAAGAGGCTTTTTTACTATTTTTCATTTTCTTTTCCATTTTTCGTGGGTCCATAGCCACCATTCAGAAGGCTCTGAAGTTATCCATCTACTATAAATAGTATGTATGTTAGTCATTACATTCAAGATAGTAATATCATTATCCTTATCTTTTGTATAATTTATCTGTTGAAGTTCAAAATTATATTTAGAGTCATTGCCTCTGTTTACTTTTAACATATGTATATTTGCACCTGTTCTAAGTGATAGAACTGCTGGAATTACCATTGATGTAGTTTCGTGACCAAGAAAATCCAGTTTAATACCTTTTAGCCACTTCTGATCACATAACAGTACTATATCAATACCTTCAAGTAAGAGGTTTTCAAGTTCCTTTGAAGATGTTTCAAATTTTTCGTAACAGCCTCCTAAATATATAAGAGATCTTCTTTTGAGAATAAATTTATTTATAAAGGGATTAGAGATATGTCTATAAACAAATGCCACTTTTTTATTTTGAAAATAAAAAGGAACCCCAACCATTTCCCAATTACTAAAGTGTGCTGTAACGTAAATATTACCAATTTTAT
>Ga0102963_1001625_pt1 | contig 9945 bp, 7 predicted proteins | sample SalPon2_C_H2O_MG_2_FD_84522 | JGI IMG/M metagenome (GOLD analysis project Ga0102963, IMG submission 84522) | Salt pond water microbial communities from South San Francisco under conditions of wetland restoration - Salt Pond MetaG SF2_C_H2O_MG | ecosystem: Environmental > Aquatic > Non-marine... | reverse complement strand
GGCCTGTGGCAAGGCTTCAGGTTTGGGATGGACGAGGTTATGCCAGGCCCGTCTCCAGTGGCTAACGGTTAACCGCCAACGTCTTTTCCTCCGGCGATCAGTTCAAACTGCTTTATCTCTCAGTCGTCAGTGATCGTGTAAATTCTCTGCGAAATCAACGAGATTTGTGTACACTTGCGCTCTTTCTTACGGAGGGTATCTTATGGACTGGTCATCGATTTTCCCCATGGGGATGGCGCACTACCTCATTGGCGGTTTACTGATTGGTGCGGGCGTAAGCTGGCTGTTTGTTAGCACCGGCTTAATGGGCGGCGCGAGTTCGTTCCTCACGACGGTTTGGACGTACGTGACCAAAGATGAGCGATTCAACACCAGCAGCAACGTGTCGTCTCGTACGTGGCGCAACGTTTATGCCTTGGGCTTGGCGTTGGGTGCACTGATCGGCGTTCGCATGCTTGGCTTGGAGATGAACGTCACCGAAGTCTCGCCCTGGCAACTCGCCATTGGCGGTTTGATCACGGGTTTCGGCGTGCGGTTAAGCAGCGGCTGTACTTCGGGTCACGGTATTTGTGGCATGGCTCTGCTTGATTTGGATTCCATATTGGCGGTACTGGTGTTTTTGAGTACAGCGATTGTTGTGGCTCATCTCGTTACCGCATTTGGAGGTGTCGCATGAAACCGATTGCTCTGCTGCAAGTATTAATCTCGGGGATGCTGTTTGGGCTTGGCCTGACCTACGCTACGATGGTCCAGCCTGAAGTCGTGTTGAGCTTCCTAAACTTTAATGACTTCGGTTTACTGCTGGTATTGGGTGGTGCGACAACGCTGACCTTTGTGGTGTATCAGTTAGTGCCTCGTATCGCCAAAGCACCTCTATTTGCCACTAAATTTAGCACTCGTCCTGCCAATGAGCGTTCGCGCACATTGCTAGGTGCGTTGATCTTTGGTGTGGGTTGGGGCCTTTCGGGCGTGTGCCCTGGGCCTGCGATCGCGAGTGTTGGTGCGGGCAACTGGCCTGTACTCTATGCCTTGGGTGGTATGTTTGTGGGTGCTTACATTCAGGGCCGTTTCTTCTCTGCGAAGTAGCTCTAGCACGTTTTGTTTGAGGCTTTTGCCGTGTAGGCGGGGTCGGAGTTGTACTCCGACCCCATGGCCCGGCACCCCGGTCCGTCGGTCCAGCGCGCCGATGTAGGGAGGAGCCAGTATCGCAGTGGGGCGATGTCCCAAAGTACGAAGGGATCGGAGTAGAACTCCGACCCCAACTCCAGCGTTACGGTGCTTCGGTCAGCAGACCGCGACGCTTGAGCAGCGGCGTAATGTCGGGTTTGCGACCGCGGAAGTTCTCGAACAGGCTCATCGCTTCGGCCGACCCACCGCGCGACAGCAAGGTGTTGCGGAAGTGGTCGCCGTTCTCACGCAGCATGCCGCCGTTTTCTTTAAACCATTCAACCGTATCGGCATCCAGTACTTCACTCCAGATGTACGAGTAGTAGCCAGCCGAATAGCCCCCCAAAATGTGCGAGAAGTAGGGCGTGCGATAACGCGGTGGCACTGGCGCGAAGTCAACACCGGCCTTGGCTAATGCTTGTGCCTCGAACGCCATGACCTGATCGGCTGGCGGAACCTCTTCGGGTGACAGCTGATGCCAAGCCTGGTCTAGCAGCGACGCAGCCAGATACTCTGTTGTAGAAAAGCCTTGGTTGAACTGACTTGAACTCAGCAGTTTATCGAGCAACGCTGGATCCATGGGTTCACCCGTCTCATAGTGCACAGCGTAGTTCTTTAATACTTCTGGCCATACCGCCCACATTTCGTTCACCATTGAGGGATATTCTACGAAGTCGCGTGGTACAGAGGTGCCTGCCAAAGAGCGATACTGCACGTTCGAAAACATACCGTGCAAAGCGTGGCCGAACTCGTGGAACATAGTCGTGACTTCATCCCAAGTTAGCAGAGTTGGCTCGCCGTCGGCGGGTTTAGGAATGTTGAGATGGTTAGCCACAACGGGTTTGGTGCCGTCGGCGTGAGACTGCGGCACGTAGGCGTTCATCCAAGCACCACCTCGTTTCGATTCGCGCGCGTAAAAATCTTGGATAAAGAGTGCCAGCGTTGAGCCATCTTCATTAAAGACCTCCCAAACTTGAACGTCCTCTTGATACACGGGTAAATCGGTGCGGCGTTTAAACGTAATGCCAAAGACTTGCTCAGCGGCGTAAAACACGCCTTTCTCTAGTACGTTATTAACTTCAAAGTAGGGTTTCAGTTGTGCGCCATCAAAGTTGTACTTAGCTGCGCTGACCTTCTCAGTGTAGAAATCCCAATCCCACGAAGCCAACTCAAAATCACCGCCCTCGGCATCAATCATTGCCTGTAAGTCGGCCGCTTCACGGCGTGCGTTAGCGACAGCGGGCGGCGCCAAACCAGCAAGACGTTCATTCACAGCAGCTACGGAACCGGCGGTCTGTGTTTGCAGTTGGTAATCAGCGTGGTTGGCAAAGCCCATGAGTTGTGCGGCTTCGGCTCGCAGTTTCATGACCTCTGAAATGATAGCTGTGTTGTCATACTCACCGCCATCGGATCCGCGACCCAGCGAGGTTTCGTGAATACGCTGACGCAAAGCGCGGTTGGTTAGGCTGGCAAGTGGAGGCTGACCGCTGGTGTTCAGTAGCGGAAGAACCCACTTGTCGGGCATGTCTCGCGCCTCGGCGGCTTTTTTGGCCGCAGCAATTTGGTTTGTGCTCAATCCGTCGAGTTCTTCTGCACTGTCAACGACAATGGCTTTCGCATTCACTTCATTGCGCACATTTTGGCTGAACTGCGTTCCTAAAACCGCCAGTCGCGCATTGATTTCTTTCATGCGCGCTTTTTGATCGGAACTTAGCGTCGCTCCAGACAATACGAACTGTTTGTAGTTTTCCTCGACCAGACGTAAAGACTCTGAGTCGAGCCCGAGCGAATCGCGGGCGTCGTAAACGGCTTTGACTCGCGCGAAAAGGGTATCGTTCAGCAGAATGGCATCGCTGTGTGCAGACAACTCGGGTGCCAGCTCTGCACGCACGGCCTCAATCGTGTCGTTAGTGTGCGCCGAGGCCAGGCTGTAAAATACGCGAGACGCTCTTGCTAAGGTGCCGCCTGCGTTCTCAAGCGCCAGAATCGTATTCTCGAAGGTAGGTTCTTCTGGGTTGCTCACGATGGAATCGATCTCGGCAATGTGCTCCTGCATACCCTGCTCTAGAGCGGGCTTATAGTGCTCATCTTTAATCAAATCGAATGGGGGGTACTGCAGGTAGAGTTCACTCTCAGAGAGCAAAGGGTTATCTGTCATGGGGGTGGCGTCCGTTGCAGGATCGGGTGCTTTACTGCACCCAGTCAATATGGCGCTCGATAGGGCGAGAGCTGCAAGAGTTTTCGTTCGCATGGTGGTCTCCGTTTGCGTTCAAACACGCGCAAGAATACGCCTGTGCGTGGCTTGAAGCAAAAGCTTGTGATGATTTTTGTGACAATTACCGTCACAAAAATGTCAGCAAAGCGTCAAATGTTTGCCATCCAAATTTAACCTCAAGAATCCATCTTGTGCGGACTACTCGAACTAAGATGGAGGTTTCATGAAACGTTTTAAAGTATTGGGTGCGGCGGTATTGGGCGCTTCCTTGTTACTGGCCGGTTGCAGTGGCGATGATGGCAAGAACGGCGCGACCGGTCCTCAAGGCGCCGCCGGTGTGGCTGGCGCCGCGGGTGCGAACGGCGCCGACGGTGCCAACGGTCAAGACGCGACAGATTCCACTATCGCACTCAGTGTCTTGGGGTCCTTTACATCGGGCCTATTCGATGAGTCGGCCTCTGAAATTGTGGCCTACGATGCTCAGCTTAAATATGCGTATGTCGTAAACGCGGCTCAGAAAACGGTTGATATTATTGATGCGACCGCCCCATCTGTATTTATACACGAGGGTGTTGAGACCCCCATAAAAACACTCAATGTCGCGCAAGATGTCGAGAATCTGTTGGGCTTGGCGGCCGGCACATTGACTGAAGCGAATAGCGTGTCTGTACATGGAGAAACGCTCGCGGTAGTGATCCAAGGTGCCAACAAACAAGCCAACGGCTACCTGGCTTTTTACTCAACTGACGGCACCTTCCTTGATAAAGCCTTCCAAACCGGTGCTCTGCCCGACATGGTGACGTTTACGCCTGATGGCAGCATGGTGTTGGTTGCAAACGAAGGCGAGCCCAACGGTGATTATTCGGTTGACCCTGAAGGTAGCGTTACCGCTGTCGATATGACTGCGGGCGTCGCCAATCTGACAGAAGCTGATGTCACTCAGATTTCGTTCGCAGATTACAATGCTGGCGGTTCTCGTACGTTGGGTGAGGGTGTCCGTATTTCGGCTAAATCGCGTTCCGTTGCGGCCGACCTTGAGCCCGAGTACATCGCTGTGAGCGCGGACTCATCTAACGCTTTCGTTGCTCTGCAAGAGAACAGCGCGGTTGCGGTCATTGACCTAGCCAGCTTAGAAGTAACTCAGATCGTAAGCCTTGGCGTAATTGATCACTCGATTCCCGGCAATGAGCTCGATGCGAGTAACCGTGACGGCGCTGTTAACATTCGCACCTGGCCTGTTTTTGGCACGCCAATGCCCGATACGACTGCAAGCTATACCTATAATGGAACGACCTGCTTGGTGACTGCTAATGAGGGTGATGGGCGAGAGTACCTCACTGATGCGGTCGATGCGGCAGACTTTACTGCGCAAGGCGGATTTGATTTCGATGGGGGCGATTGCTTCCATTACCTTGATGAAATCCGAATCAAGGATATCGATGCGGCGGCGTTCGGCGGCGACTTGCTTGCGCGCCTACCCGCCAACTTTCAAGACAATGAGCAACTCGGCCGTTTAAAAGTGATCACGAACCTCGGTACCAGCGGCGCTTGTGCCTCTCTGGCTACCACCGGTCAGCCGGATGCCGCCGATTGTGTGTATGAGTCTCTGCATTCGTTCGGAGGACGTTCGTTCTCGATCTATAACACAGAGACTTGGGAGCGCGTTTACAACTCAGGCAACAGCATCGAGTCGGTTACGGCGAATCGCCTGGGTGTGGCTAACTTCAACTCGACGAACGATGAAAACGGTTCAGGTGATGATCGTTCGGATGACAAAGGTCCAGAGCCAGAAGCAATCGAAATCGGTGTGATCGAGGGTAAAACCTACGCGTTCGTCGGATTAGAGCGGGTCGGCGGTATCGCAGTGTACGATATCAGCAACCCCGAGCAGGCGGAATTTGTGCAGTACATCAACAACCGCGACTTTGATGTAGCTGATGTGGAAGCCGCGACCTTAGCGGGTGCCAAAGGCTTAGACTTGGGCCCCGAGTCGATCAAGTTCGTTCCTGCTGCTGACAGCGCAACTGGCGAAGCGATGCTCATTGTCGGGAATGAAGTGAGCGGCTCAACCACCTTTTACAGCGTGACGGTAACGAATAAAGGCTGAGTTCGTTTGATCACAAAGGCCGGTTGTCTTGCGACGACCGGCCTTTTTTATTCTCGAGTTTCATCGGATTCAAGACTGGTGCAATACTGACCAGGCCAGACCAGACCATGGGGGCAATAGTTTCTATCAGCTTATATCTGGGGTCTGTTCGCTTGCGCGATTTCAGACCCTCAGCCGATTGCTTCGCTCGCGGCTATTGCTCAGGCCGCCGCACTTGTCCCCGTGAAGCTTTGACGCCACGGCGTGCAGGGTTTGCCCAGCGCTTCGGCTACGGCGGCATTGGTGATTACACCGGCGTTCACATTTAGCCCTGCAGCAAGATGTGGATTCTGGTCGAGTGCATCAAACGCGCCTTTATTAGCCAAGGCCAGCGCAAAGGGAAGTGTTGCATTGGTCAGCGCCAAGGTGGAGGTGCGCGCGACAGCGCCTGGCATGTTGGCAACACAATAATGCACCACGCCATCAATAACATAGGTAGGATCTTGATGGGTTGTGGGTCTGCTGGTCTCAAAGCAACCGCCTTGATCGATAGCAACGTCGACCATAACCGTACCTGTGGACAAGCGCCCAACCAGTTCTCGTGTGATCAATTTAGGCGCTGATGCGCCAGGTATTAAAACGGCTCCGATGATCAATTGCGATCTAAGCGCCTCGCGCTCTATCGTGTCTGCTGTGGAGAAAAGCGTTTTGACACGGCCATGAAAGATATCATCCAGTTGACGCAGTCTATCGATTGAGCGATCTACGATAGTGACATCCGCACCGAGACCGATAGCCATTTTGGCTGCGTTGAGTCCGACAACGCCACCGCCGATGATCAGGACTTTGGCCGGCTCGACACCCGGTACACCGCCCAAAAGCATCCCGCTCCCACCGTGGAGCATTTGCATATGAGTAGCACCTGCTTGAATCGATAGGCGGCCTGCGACTTCGCTCATGGGTGCCAACAAAGGTAAGCCGCCGGAGCTTTGCGTGACGGTCTCGTACGCAATACAGGTCGCGCCCGATTTCATCAGGGCTTCCGCTTGCTCTGGATCAGGCGCTAAATGTAGATAGGTAAACAAAACTTGGTTGGGGCGGAGCATCGCGCATTCGACGGGTTGCGGCTCTTTGACTTTAATTATCATGTCAGCGAACTCAAATACCGCTTCAGCCGTCTCAAGAATGATCGCGCCAGCGGCTGTGTAGTCTTCGTTGCTGAAACCGATCGCGGCCCCGGCGTTAGACTGCACTGCGATCTCATGTCCGTTGAGAGAGAGTTCTTTCACGCCTGCGGGGGTCATCCCCACGCGATATTCGCTTGATTTAATTTCTGTTGGGATACCGATCTTCATGGCGCGCACTCCGCGTGTTCAAAAACGGTTATTCTAGATTTTGCGAGATATTTTTTTTCAATATTTTCACGGTACTAATGGCCGATTCGACTGTATATGTGAGATATTTAAGTCGAATAGGTATTTTTAATTTATTTTTTTAGCGGGTAGCTTATGCGTCGTTTACAGGACATCGGTAAAATTGATCGCAATATCTTGCGCGTCTTGCAGCGCGACGCTCGAATTTCATTCGCGGAACTCGCACGCAAAGTGGGTTTGTCTACTACGCCGTGTAAACAACGTGTCAAAAAATTAGAACAGGAGGGCGTGATTCGAGGCTATCAAGCGATACTCAATCCCGATGCTCTCGCCGCTGGTCTTGTTGTATTTGTTCAGATTAGGCTCAATCGAACTGCGCAGGACGTATTTGAAGATTTCAAAAAGGCAGCACTTGAACTGCCCGAAGTTCAAGAATGTTATTTGGTCTCAGGCAACTTTGATTATTTAATCAAGGCGCGCGTCGCCGATATGGCGGCTTATCGCGCTCTGCTTGGCGATACACTCCTTGCTCTGCCGGGAGTGCAGGAATCCACCAGCTATGTCGTTATGGAGCAGGTCAAAGAGTCTTTGGCTCTGGTTGTGCCGTACTAGCGGTTCGAGAGTTGATCATTTTGAGTTGAGTCATTCCACGCGCTGGCGGCAAATAGCTCTCAGCTCTCAGCTCTCAGCTCTCAGCTCTCAGCTCTCAGCTCTCAGCTCTCAGCTTGTAGTGACCAGTGACCCGTTTTCGTTTCACTGTAAATAGCGTCTCACCCTCAGCGGGTCTGCCTTAGATGACTAAGGCTTCCTCCGTCGCTTGTTTAATAGCGCGTTTTGCATCGATCTCGTGCGATTCAAATGCTCCGCCGATCAAGCTGATCGAGATTCCTTGGTCTTTGAGCGCATCGTAAAGACCGCGAACCGGATCTTGGCCGGCGCAGATAATCACCGTATCAGCGGGGAGTGTCATGGGTTGGCCGTCGCGCAGAAGGTGAACGCCCTCGTCGTCGATTCTTTGGTAGTCGACGCCGTTAATCATTTTTACGCCGCGTCGATCCAGAGCGATTCGATGTGTCCAGCCTGTCGTCTTACCTAAGCCCTTGCCGATGGCGCTGCTCTTGCGCTGCAGAAGTGTGATGTCGCGGCCTGATGTTTCTACTAGGGGCTCGACACCTGTTACGCCGCCTCGGGGGTGGTTTGCGAAGTCAACGCCCCATTCTCGTGCGAAGACATCGATATCCAATGCCGCCGACGTACCTGCGTGCGACAGGAGTTCTGCAGTATCAAAGCCAATGCCACCCGCGCCAATAATGACGACGCGTTCACCAATGGGTTTAAGGCCCAAGATCGCGTCCATGTAGCCAACGACTTTCGGGTGATCAATGCCCGGTATATTTGGGTGACGGGGGGCCACGCCACTGGCAATGACTACGTGATCTGCATTGAGTGCGGTTATATCCTCCGCACTGACGGTGGTATTTAAATGCAGTTCCACTCCGTATTTTTGCATCATCACTCGGTAATAGCGGATGGTTTCCTCGAATTCCTCTTTCCCAGGAATTCGTTTCGCTAGGTTGAACTGCCCACCGATTTCGTCGCGCGCCTCATAGAGAGAGACGCGGTGTCCGCGCTCAGCTGCAGTAACGGCGTAGGAAAGTCCCGCGGGTCCCGCGCCAACGATTGCTATGTGTTTGGGTTCATTCACTGCTTGCGCTTGAAGCACGGTTTCATGGCAGGCTCTGGGGTTCACCAGACAGCTCACCTCTTGGCCTGTAAATGTGTGGTCGAGGCACGCTTGATTGCATGCAATACAGGTGTTGATTTCGTTGGCTCTGCCGTCTCGGGCTTTTGCTATGAATTGCGAGTCCGCAAGCATCGGCCGCGCCATGGAGACCAAATCGGCATCGCCTCGAACCAGTACTTCCTCTGCCACCTCTGGAGTGTTAATGCGGTTAGAGGTGATTACCGGGATTGACAGAATTTTACGCAGCTGGCCCGTGACTTGCGTAAATGCTGCACGAGGAACTCGGGTGGAAATGGTCGGCACCATGGCTTCGTGCCAGGTGAAGTGGGTAGATATAATGTTGGCACCGGCATCCTGTATGGCGAGAGCCAGCAGCTCTACTTCTTCTTTTGACATACCGCCCTGCAACATGTCCATGGCGGGTATCCTAAAAATGATAATGAAGCCCTCACCTACTGCTACGCGTGCGCGTTTTACGACCTCGACTGGAAAGCGCATGCGGTTTTCGAATGAGCCGCCCCATTCGTCGGTCCGCCGATTGGTTTTCTCGACCAAAAAAGTGCTCAATAAATAGCCTGCCGAGCCAATGATTTCGACGCCATCGTAGCCTGCGATCTGAGCTTGCTTGGCGCAGTTGGCGAAGTCACAGAGTTGTTTTTCGATTCCATCGGAATCCAGCGCTCTGGGGGTGAGTGGCGAGATGCGTGAGCGAACAGGGGAGGGCGCCACAGGATCGACCGGCGCTAAAGGCCCAGCATGCAGAATCTGCATGCAAATTTTGGTATCTGAGTTAGCCGCATGTACGGCCTCTGTGATGAGTCTGTGTTGGCTCGCTTCTTCGGCATTGCTGAGTTTGGCGCCATGACCACCTTCCTCGTTGGGTGAAATGCCCCCGGTAATGATCATGCCAACACCGGCGGCAGCACGGTCAGCAAAATACGCCGCCATGCGCGGAAAGCCGCCGTCGGCTTCTTCCAGCCCGGTGTGCATCGAACCCATGACGGCGCGATTTTTGATTTGAGTAAAGCCTAAATCAAGTGGCGAAAATAAGCTTGGGTAGAGGGCATGTGTTGGCATTATTGCGTCTCGATTTCAAAGTAACTGACCAACGTTAACATCTCTTAATGCGAAATCGAATCGCTTTTTTGGTAAGGTGGCGAAGTCGTAAATTGAACATCAGTCCAAATTGTTGAGGATGTTTAAGCGTACCCTAAAGCCATGATGTTTACAGAGCAGTACAGCCTCGCGTTGCCCGATTTGCCGGAGCGGCGCTGGATTATCGCAACCGCGGCCTTGGTCGTGTTAGCCTTGCTCGTCGGTGTGGCTTATTACGTTACCCTCCAAACTCAGAACGAAGTTG
>Ga0102963_1001624_pt1 | contig 9945 bp, 11 predicted proteins | sample SalPon2_C_H2O_MG_2_FD_84522 | JGI IMG/M metagenome (GOLD analysis project Ga0102963, IMG submission 84522) | Salt pond water microbial communities from South San Francisco under conditions of wetland restoration - Salt Pond MetaG SF2_C_H2O_MG | ecosystem: Environmental > Aquatic > Non-marine... | reverse complement strand
TGTGGGATCTTCGTCAGCAATTATGAGAGTAATAAGACTAACAAATGTAGCAGTATCAGCCGCCGATATAGTTCCACGTTTGCCTGTAAGACCTTTGTAGTTGAGTGTGATATTTGCCATTATATTCTCCTGTATTAATATTTATGTTAAATATGTGTGTCGCAAGGAGTTTATTTGATGGCCGATACTTTAGTGTTAAATGCAGACGCTAAACCTTATAGTATATTACCTTTAAGCACAATTTCATGGCAGGAATCTATTAAGTATCTAGTTTTAGATAGGGTCACTGTTCTAGAATGGTATGATGATTGGGTAGTGAGCAGTATGACTTGGGAAACTCGTGTTCCTGCTGTTGTAATGGTAAAGCAATATATTAGAAAGAATACAAAGGTGCGTTTGAGCAAGCACAATATATTCCTGCGTGATCAGTTTACATGCCAATACTGCGAACAGCAATTACCGCACAAAAACAAATGTACAGTAGATCATGTAGTACCAATCAGTCGGGGAGGCCGTACTACTTGGGAGAATTGCGTAACAGCCTGTGGACCTTGCAACGTAGCAAAAGGCGATAAACTACATCCAAAACCAGTTAACTTACCATTCAAACCCTCCTACTATGATCTAGTAAAAAACAAAGAATATCTAAATCTCAAACTCAAACATGCGAGTTGGCATAATTACATTGCTTAAATAATAGCAAGGAGATTATATATGACTGCAAAAATTCAAGATTTACCACGTTTTCATGCAGATTGCGCCGATTACCAAAAACGTATTGATGCAATTGAAGATGAAAATATCAAAAAACAAGCCATGGCTATGTATGATACTTTTATTAATAGTGTAGTTGTGTTAGATCAAAGTGTAGACAATCTTGCAGGTAATGGTCCTGTGTTTGGAAATGAACATCAATTAATAAGAGAAAATTTACACAAATCAAGATTAGATTTAGTAAAATGGCTTAAAAAGTATTCTCCATTAGAGAGAATAGATCCTATACCAACCAAATAATTATCTATATCTAAAAGTCACCCTGCCTTTAGATAAATCGTAGGGTGATATTTCTACTTTTACTTTATCACCCATAAGCACTCTAATTTTATTCTTTTTCATTTTTCCGGCCGCATACGCAATAATCGTATGACCGTTTTCTAATTCTATTTTGTACATTTGATTTGGTAGTACTTCCAGACATGTACCGTCTGTTTCTAATATTCCATCTTTACTCAAAAAGTTTAGTCTCCACTTCGTTCCAAAATTCAATACGAGCATTCATTGCTTCTATGGCTGTGCGTTCCGCTTCAACATATGCTAGAGGATTCTCTCCGCACAAGTTTTCTACAAGTTTGGTAGCCATAGGACCGTGTTCATCGCCATCTAGTTCTATGTGTCTTTGTAGATAGTAGTGAAACTTTTTTGCTTCGTATGAGTTAATATTGAGTTGCTGTAATATACCTTGAAACATACCAGGTATTACTGCTTCCCTTCCATATGTAAAAGCACTTGCAATAATGTGCTTTTCTCCTGTTGCAATAAATTCAAAAGTTTTACGCATAAAATTTACTGCACATTCTGGTACACCCCTAGCATTATCTAGAGCATATTCTATACCTTCTTTTTCTACTGTATCTAAAAACCGTAGTACAGGTTTTGTGTTTGCTCCTATTTCTGCCATGGCTTGAAGATAAAGATCAAAGTGTGATATACTACCTCCACCTAAATCGCGATCTGATTCTTCACCCCAGATAATTTCATTAATCAATCTAGCACTTTCATCTCTAGTATGCTGAGTAGGTAACCATAAATCACTGCTAGGACAAACCCTATGCTGTAATGCTTTTGCAAGACTCATAAAGTCCCAAACAGGATACACATGATGCTCCATAAACAATCGTAGATCCTCTATGCTTTGAATCATGTTAGTACTCAACAACGGATGCGTTGTCAGTTCTAAAGTCTTAACTTCTATATTCTTTAACGGTAGTTTCATCTAACCCACTTTCTACTAACTCAACTTCACTGCCGAATATTGTTTGTAGTGCACCTCTTTGTATAGCCTTGTTCCATACTTTTTCTATTGCACAATTTGTAAGAAACACATAGTCTGGCACTGTAATAGGACAGTTTGACTTGCATAATCTATACACAGGACATACCTTGCAGTGTTTATCGTAACGAGTGTAATCTACTTTTTTGATCGTTACTTCATCAATGTTACTTATCGTTCCACTAATAAAACTATCATCCACATGTGGACAAGTTCGTACATTGCCCGCAACATCGACACTTAACACTTGATCATCATCGGCACCACATACTGTTGCAATAGTCGGTAGTATTTGTTTGCGTAGTGTTTCTCCAAACCCCATTACACTTCGAGGGCCTGTATGGAATATATTGTTTATTAGCAGTCCGTGGTCTTTGATTCCACGTGATTGTTCTTCATTTGCTTTTATAAAACTATCGATACAGTCTTTGAATGTTTGTAAGTTGCTACCTTGTATAACATGTTCCATACTTACACTGCCTTCGTGGTCTTCATCAGCATGTGCTCTGCCTAGTGTGTAACTGACGCTTACTTTCTCAGGATTTAATCCTACTTCAATCATGTAGTTACGGAAAAAATTGTTTATTTCAAATAGATCACAGTTGGTTGCACTCACAACAGGATTAAAACTAAAACGTATTTTTTCTCTGTTGGTTTGCATACTTTTAAGAACATCAATAGTAATAGGATCCCACAAGAACTCTTTACCACGTAGTGCTTCGTGACCAGGTCCGTCATGACTAATACCAAACAATGCCATACCTTTTATTTTGCTGAGATATTCAACATGCTTTTGTCGTAACGGAGTACCGTTTGTAGCAAAGTACCATTGTATTTTTTCATTATCAAGTGCTTCTATAATAGGAGTAATTGATTTCCAATACAGTAATGTTTCTCCGCCCCAAAGATCAACACGCTCTAGTTCTGATAGGTCTAGTTCTTTTTTCACAGTTTCAAGGAAACTGTCAAGTGTCCATATCTTAGCACGTTCGTCTGGATTACCAATGTCTTTTTGCAAACAGTAGGAACAACTATAGTTACATGCATGTCCTAATAGAATACGCAACCACTTTGGTTTACGACTTTTAGTTTTCTTTTTAACGTGACCAGTTGCTTCGTGCCATTCAGCGTCTGGTTCTGTAACTTCACTGAGACTGTTTAAAGAACTATTGTACATACCGTTTGTAAAATTGCTATAGAATATTTCTTGTCCATTATCTTTAAGTCTAAATTTAGTCAAAGGACCGTCAGCAATAGGTTCTTGTGTACCACTTATAATACTTGATAAGTCACGTGTTCTATCACCGTCTTCATTTAATTGATATACCTGTTGACTATTTTTAGTTAGGTTTACTAGTGGTATAATTTTATCTTCAATCTTATTCATTGTTTACCTCTACTAACGGAATTACACCTTTGGAACTTTTTTTAAGCAGTCCGTAATCTGTCACTGTCCAACCTGCTTCAACAAGTTTATGATAATATCTGTGCTTTGCGTTTAACATGTCAATTGGTATAAATGTATAATCTTCATTTACTTTAACGTTGTTAGCAACAAATTTGTAATAATCAAAATGACTTTTACCTGCTCCGTTGTCAGGGATTAGTCCTTGTTCGTATTTGTTTGCCCAGTCCTTATACAATTCAACTTTACCTTTTATCATACTACTTAAATGTTTTTCTGCATCGAAGTTTTTAAATTGATAATACGGTTCGCCTACAGTATCAATTGAAGTAATCAAAGTTAAAAAGAATCCTGTGTTCATTAGATAGTTGCTTTCTCTACACACAGGATAAACATCGTTATCAAAACTTGCAATATGTTGTGCTTGTGGTATATCAGTTTCTAATTTAATTGTGCTTTGTTTAAAATCATGATGCGAACAATTATATTCTATGTCAGTATTCTTCTGCCATGATAGTATTGAATTTACTTCAAGGCTTTCAGGCTTTGTAAGTATAAACTTTAATTTGTTTATACCATTTCTATTGTTAAGTTCTTCTAATTTATATAGAACTTCTTTCAAGTTCACACGTCCTAGCCATTCATCAGAAAAACTTATTTCTTGTATTTTTGTTTCTGGATCTAATTCATTTACAAAAATAGGTTGTGTTCTGATAAAGTTATTGTCTGTCATGTTGCCCCATTGAAATAGTCTTGAATGTTTTTTATACCATTCAAACAAATGGGGGTGTTCATGCTTCATCCAAAATAGATCATCGATGTTACTTATGTGCTTAAAATGATCAAATATATTAAACCACTGTGCTTCAATGTCTTTGTTAATTTCTTTTGGAATGTGTGTTTTTACAAAATCAGGCAGTGCTTGTTTGAAATGCTTTTCTGTGTAGCATATTTTACAACCTGCAAAACAATTATATCTACCTAGGACACTAAAGATCACTTCGTTATGAATATTAAGTAAAGCATCGTTTTCATAAAAGTATCCTATGTTGTTTATTCCATCTGGTGCTGGTGTATCAAAATTATCTATCATTCTATACCCACCCATTCAAATACACTGTCTTTTTGTTGCAACTTATAGGCATATCCTACACTGGCATCTATCATAGGATAAAATTGCACACACTTGCCTTTTGGTTTTTCATCAAACATCTTGTAAAGATATTTAAGACCGCAACTGTCTTTGCTTGGACACTTAAAACAATCTTCTCTAATTAAATCTTTTTCATCACGCTGTCTATAAAACTTAGGTTCAAATCCTCTTGTGCCATCTGACCACTGTCCAACTTGGAATTCTTTTCTTTTATATTCCAAGAAATCATATTCAGGATACATATATCCATCAGGCGACAGTATTATTTTGTTATGATTATCATAATAAAACTTGTCTATACTACTGATAGGTCCGTATATTCCATCTACATATACATTGATATTTTTTGCATATAAGATTGTAATAAATTGTAAGAAGTTATCAAAGAACTCTGGTAAAGGTATTTCATCAATTAGTACATCAAACTTTCTAGCACCACGTCGATGTCTAAGCGGAATAAGATTGACTGTACTACAACCTGTTGCTTGGCAAGTTCTAACTATGTTTGTAATAGCATCCATGTTGAATGCTCTCTTGTCATTAATAGGCACAACATACTGCCATTGCATTGTGGATCCATTGTCATGAATTGCATTTGCCATTTCTACAACATCAAACTCTTCTCTGTTTTCTTTTTGAAACATAAAGTCATATGAAATTGTAAATTTAAGTTTAGGTCCCCACTTCTCCATAAACTTTTTATTCTCTGCAATAAGACTGCCGTTAGTTGTTATACCAAAATATCTATCTGTATCTTTAAGATGTTTTGGATACAGTCGTTCCATTATTTCATCCATTCGTGATATGAACAGGAATGGTTCACCACCGTGTAGTGTAATGAACTTTAAGTCATTACATTTTGGAACAACATTATCAAAGAAATCTTCAAGCAGATCTACCCACTTGTGTTTAAGTGTTTGTCCGCCTATATCTTTTGCTATATATTCTCTATCACAGTATGTACAATCAAAATTACAAGTGTTGCCAAGATATATAGAGATATGTTTTAATCTGTCAAGATCACTCATAACCTTATTATAACATCTTATTTTGCTTTTAGCAACTTATCTTTTACAGATTCTACGCTCGAACTACGCATTGCACGTTCATTATTAAGTATTAAGAAGTGTAAGAATACCAAATAGGATACTCTAGCAACAAAATTAAGATCAGTTACTGCTTTTGAAAGTTCGTTTGGAATATTTGCTTTTTCACACATCCATTCATACATGTCTTGTACAGTCATTTCTTCTTTGGAAATGTATTTGTGTACGTTATTCATAAAATCTTTAAAGTCTAGTTCTTTTTGAGAATAACGATCCTCAATCATTCTTTTCCAAGCATGGAGTAATTGTGTACTGCTGGATATTTCTTCTAAGCCCCAACCTGTGTCTTCTCTGTTTGCATGGAAGTTACTAAACATTTTAAACATAAGATGTAGACATGCACGTTTGAAAATCTTTTCTTCGCCTTCACGTTCACATGCATCGTAAATGTCTTTGTATTTCTTATGAAACATTTTTAAATGCACATCTTCTTGCAAATCTACGTATAGTTTTACAATCTTTTGACACATATCATCTGGACGGAAAAGTCTAGTACCTGTATCCATATTACCTGCTGGACATTGGTAGCAAGCATTTTTATAATCGCAAGAACGACACTGTTCTTCTTCCTCTACCATTTTACTAAATGACTCTTGGAAGCCTCTATATCTGTCAAGATACAATCTATCTTCAAAAACATTACCTAGGATAGTTTTACCTGCAGGTCCTGCTTTTTGGTTTGTAAAGAAGTAACAACCCGAGTAGTCACCACTTGCATCAATAGCAACCATGTCACTACCTACCATACAGTTGTTTTCACCTTTTTGCCCAACACCTTCTGAAAAGTGTATTGCAAGATCAAAATAGTAATCTAATACCCAAAGAATATCTTGATGAAGTGTATTCCATTCTTCATCTGTCCATGCAATAAATCCTCTACTGCTGTCAAGGATCAAAGGATGCACTACAATGTTTCTAACACCTGCGTCATATACTGCTTTTACAAATTCTTTAAAGTAAGGAGCGTTTTCTTTTGCAAGTGTACAACGCATTGTAATACGCTGTGTGTCTTTTGCTTTTTGTGGAATGCTGTGTAATGTTCTAATTAGTGCATCAATTTTCTTCTGACCTATTTCTCTATGGTCAACATCTGCACGGATCGTATCAAGACTCACAAGCATAAATGTAAAGTCATAATCAAAATATTCATCCATAAAGTCTTGTGTTATTAACAAGCCATTTGTAACACAACTTACATACTGTTTAGTCCAGCCTTTTGAATTAGCATCTAGGTAGTCTTTGTTTTTACGTAGGAAATCAAGTATAAGATCTTTGTGGATTAATGGTTCGCCACCAAAGAATTGAAATATCTTTTTCTCATGGTCGCTTGAATGTAATAAAAAGTTATATGCTTCTAGTAAACTTTCATTTGTAAAACGTCCAAAGTCTCTGTTGTGCTGTTCATAACAGTAGGTACACGCAAGGTTACATGCATTTGTAAGTATGAGATTCATTTGTTGTAGATCTTGAAACAGATATTTTGCTTCACTCATCTTAACAATTTTTTCGTCAGGATCAGGAAGAACACTAATACGCTTATTGATCTTATCTTTACCTGCGGGTGTAATTATGTGCTGACTGTTAGTCTGAAACTTACCATCTTCAGTAATGGTAACAGTAGCAATATGATCTTTGTGACGCTTCTTTTGAAGATCATTTAAATTCTTCTTAAAATTAAATGCGTTTGGATCTGTTGTAAAAGCCATGTATTCTTTCCTACCTAATATTATGTACTAGGTATTTAGTGTGCATTGTTGGTGCTAAAAAATTTATCCTCTATGAACAGTAAATGTTCTGCGTATGGATAAATCAGGGTCTTGATCTAGTAAACTGTTACTTGCGATATGTAAACTTACATATCCTGTGGTCTTGTCACCAAAGTTAAATGTAAGTAATCCGTCTTCTGCTTTTGTATAGGTTAAATTAGTTTTAACATTCACTGTAACATCGCTTGCTGTTAAACTTCTTTGTCCAATATAACCTTTGTTTGAATACAAGTTAATGCTGAACTCTGCTTTTGGAGCAATTATAATATCGTTGTCTAACAAACTACCATTGTTAATTATAGGTCTAAGTAGAACATTCTTTAATGTACCAAATCCTGCATCTAGGAATTCAAAAGAATGATTATCACCACTTGGAATATCTTCGTATAGTTCTGTTCTAAAACTGTTAAGACACAGATAATATGTATTTGGAATACCAGATACTTTACCAGCAAACATATAATTGATAACGTGTTTGCTATCAGGTGCTGTCCATAATACTTCACTTGTTTTAATATCAATCATGTCTGGTTGATTCTTGCTTAACTTAGAAATGTATTTGTGATTTTCAACTGCTGTTCTAGTTGAAATGTCTTCGTCTTTGTTTGCAAAAACATACGACACAAAAACAGTAGGTGATGTTTTACCTTCATCGCTATCTAAAAATGTTTTGATAGCATCAAGATCTAAGGGCACTTTAAATCCAATGTTCTCTGAACGTGTTAATCCCATATAAACTTTTACATCACTTCCGTCTTGCTCACTAGTGATTCTTAAATTACGTGGATCAACAGCACTATGGGCCTTGAACATCTTTTCTTCACCTAATACAGGAACTAAATTTCCGTTGCCGTCATCTAGAAGTTTACCATTACTTGAAATGTCTTGATGTTTAGTAAAAAACAATCCTCTTTTTGTATTTCCTGTATCAATTAACCAATGAGCCATAGTTACACCTTATAAACCTTATAAACTTTTTGTATTCTTAATTCAGGATCTGTTTCCATTAGATTGTTTTCAATTTCAAAAACAACTACTGCTGAAGTTTTATCTCCCAAATTAAATTTATATCTGCTTGGAGTCACTTGCTCCCAAGCACAACTTGTTTTAACTCTAAATTTAATTTTAGAAACATCTATACCACGCTCGGTATAAAATCCACTTTTTGCAAACGGATTCATATAAAACACAGAATCATTTGCTAACAGTACATCTTGTGATTCTAAAGAAGCATTTTCAAATGTTGGCATGATTAAAAAGTCAGAGATTGCACCAACACCTAGATCTAAAAGTTCAAACTTATGTTCTGCTGTATCACTTAAAGTTTCATACATTTCTGTTCTTAATGAATTTAAAACTAGATAGTAAGTGTCTGACATTCCTTTAATTTTGCCTGCAAAGAAATAAATTTGTATATCTTTTTGTTCAGGAGTGTTCCATAATATATCTCCTGTTTCAATATCAATTATATTTGTAGCACTAGAGTCATTATCGTAAATGGTTGTGATGTACTTTGAATTTTCTATAGCATGTCTTGTTGTTACATTTTCATCTGGAGTTGCAAAAACATACGCTAGTGCAATAGTAGGGCAACCTGGATTAGCATCAAGGTAGTTTTTAATTTTTGTAAGTTCAAGTGACCTTACAACTTCATTTGTTTCATTTGATAGTCCAATACCATATCCGCTATCTTTATTAAAAAGTTTTACGTTTCTAGGATCAACTGCTGAATGTGTGCGAAAAGGTTGTGCTATCTGTGAAAAAACTGTTGGTGTTCCGTCTACAGTACCAATAGCACGATTTTTTACATTGTCTGCATGTCTTAAAAAAGAAATACCTCTCTTTTGATTTGCTACATCAATTAACCAATTTGCCATTAGACAGTTCCTCTACTACACTGGCACTGGCATTCACATGCAGTGCTATAATCGTCAAAGTATTCGTGAGTATGGCTACGCATGTCCTTTAGAATAGTTAACATTTGACGAAAAGTATCTGCACTGATTTCGTCACCTGATGCTTTAGATCCGGCCGCGCCTGGTAAGGCTGTATCTCCTGAATCTTTTTGTGGTGTTCCTGTATCGTCTGCCGCCATTTTATCTCCTTAATATACCCATATTTAGTTTGTTATGCATCGTCCCAACTGTGAACATGACTAAGCACATTGTTTACAGCATTTCTAATTTCGTTGTGTTTTGATGCTGTAATAGTTGAATTTGTTCCCGGATCAGTAGGTGTAGTCGCTATAGTTGGATCCGCAGTATTCTCAACTGTGCTACTGTTAGACCCTGTATTACCAAATGTTGCTTTTGTTGTAAAGTCAGTAACCTCATGTGTATGAGTGGTCATGTCAGCATAATAGTCTAAGAGGGTATCAATAGCAGATTTTGTAATAATATCACCTGCTTCAAACTGTGCTAATAAGGTATCAATGTTTGCGGCGCTGTAATTTACGCCTGATGCAT
>Ga0102963_1001616_pt1 | contig 9963 bp, 10 predicted proteins | sample SalPon2_C_H2O_MG_2_FD_84522 | JGI IMG/M metagenome (GOLD analysis project Ga0102963, IMG submission 84522) | Salt pond water microbial communities from South San Francisco under conditions of wetland restoration - Salt Pond MetaG SF2_C_H2O_MG | ecosystem: Environmental > Aquatic > Non-marine... | reverse complement strand
GGAAAACGCTGGTAGTATAGTTAAGGAGCATAATGACCCTAAAAAGAGACCAACTGGATTTACAAGTCAAATTAATGCTATAAAGAAAATAGTCAATCAGGGTGAAAACGTATTTAAAAAGAAAAACGCGACGAAAAAAAGACTCACTGGTCTAATGAAGCGTGTTGTTCAAAAAGCGAAAAATGAAAAGATAGCCAATGGACTTATTAAAGAAGAACTCATAGAAAAGATTGCCAAATTCGGGGTCAACACAGAAAACTTGAACAAAAAGTCTGTTCAGAATCTCAAGAATCTCAAGAATCAGTTGGTCACTTCACGTGGTGAAAAGGCACGAAAATCTGCGGCTGAAGAAATTAGTAGACAAAAAATCGTGAGTAAACTTGTCAGAAAATCCACCCAAGCTGTCATCGACAAGGAGGAGGCGGCAGAGAAGAAAAAACTTCTAGAAGAAATTCAAGCTATCATCACAAACATGGGATCTAGAAATCGAATAAATAAAAACGTATACAAAAATAAAAGTATAAAAAATCTTACTAATCAACGAAACAGTCTCTTGGCTACATTGGAAAAGCAGAAAGAGACTGAAGCAATTCGGGTTAAACTGAAAAATTTGCGAATAAAATTGCGAAAGAGTAATATAAACAATATTAGTAAGAATACATTTGAAAATATGATCACGAATGCAAAAACATCCAATGACATAACGAAAGTCAATAATATCATATCGAAAGCTATCGAAAAAAAAAGGAAAGAGAATATTGAACGCGAAAAAAAGCAGAAAGAGACCCAAGCTGCCATAAAGATACAGGCTACTGTCAGGGATGGAGCGGCTCGTCAGAGACAGAAAAGACAAAATATTAGGAACTTAAAATCGAGATTAGAACAAATTCCCAGCAACATAATGCACCAATCGCGAAAAAACAGAGCTAACAAACTATTGAGTAATATCTTAAAACGAAAAGTGATAACCGATAAAAACATGGAATCTTTAGGTCAGACTAAGACGGATATCAACGCTATGGAGAGGACGAAACTTCCACAGGACTTACTCAGTTCGGAGTTTGCTATTAATAGAATGTCGAAACGCATGGGAAATGATCCTGAGGTAAATGCATTTATACAAGAAATTATTAGAAAAAAAAGGTTGTTTGAAGATAACGGGTTCGCGGCCCTTGAATTACAATATAAACCTGTTGCGATTAGTAGATCAGAAAAAACTACGATATCCAATCTGAAAAAACAGTTAACAAATCTGACGTATAAAGTAGGTAATGTTACTAAAAAAATAGTTGATACATCATTGTCTAATATACAAAATGATATTAAAAATACTAAAGAGAAATTAAAACAACTTATAAATAATTTCACAGAAAAACAACGATTATTTAAACTAAACCCGAACATTGCAAAAGCATTAAAATATAAAAATCAGAAAATTCCAAGTTTCGATAAAACGACTGTCGAAAATCTGAAAAGCCAATTGAAAGGTATGACATATACGATTGATGGAAAAACGAAGAAAATAACCAATACAGACCTTAGCGAAATTATCAAAGATATAGTAGAAAGAAAATTCAAAACCTTATCTAATAAATCAAAACGTATAAAAAAAGCTAGTGTATCTAATATTTTGAAGTTAAAAGAACCTAATCTATTAGCGAACAATATTTCAAAAGCTGGAGGGACATACGCTCCCATCGGGGGTGGAGTGAAATATTTACAGAAGGTTTCCTTCGAAAACATAAAGAAAAATATTAAAGCCGCGAAGGAAGCCCAAGCCAAGTTAATCAAGGAAAAGGAAAAGGAGGAAAAGAAGGAAAAGGAAAAGGATGCGGCCAAAACAGTATTGGAAACAATGAGACAGGAATTGTTAACAAAACTTTCTTCAAAAAACGTCGAAAAGTTCCAAAAAGACCCTATTGAATCACGTATTAAAAAAGCAACAAAAATGGAAATTCTTAAAGAAATAAATAAACAAATTAATGAACTTAAACGACCAGAGTCATCTGGATATGGTCAGGGAAAGACCAAAAAAGCACCCGAATATAATTTGAAACAAAAAGTTAAAGAATTTGGTAAAAAAATTATAAATAGTGGTGCGAGACGAACGGTAGGATTTACATTCGAAGGTACCAGTGACAAATGGTCAGAATTGGTAAACGGTAAAAATGAGAAATATAAAATATACCATTATACACCCCTTGGATCCAATCGTCAAAAATTATTGTGGAGAGTTCCTCGTAATCAATTTAATCAAGACATGGAAAAATTAAAACCTGTTACAGTTGGGGGTGCTGATGTGGGGGGTCAGACAAAGACAGTTGGGCGTGCTGATGCGGGGGGTCAGAGAGCTAACAATCTTAAAGCACACGAGAAAAAATACTTAAAAAAACAAGCAAATCAAACAAGAAAGGGTGGTAGGGCTGCAGAGCCATCAAAAAAATAATCTCGGTAAATAATAAATGCCTACTGCCACCAAGCTCATGAATTCCAAGCGTCGCGTTATTTTCCAGTCCGACCGTGGTGCCTTCTACGTCAAGGAGGGTGACAAGAAACTCTACGGTATCAAGGCGCACTTCAAGAAGATGGCCAAGGGTCCCAAGAAGCTGACCGTCAACATGACCGACAACGTGCCTCTGGCCATCCGCCCCTCGAAGCGCGGTGCGCCCAAGGGTCCCCGTGAGGGATACATGCTCAGGAAGATGAACACCGAGAACAGGAAGAAGACTTTCCGCATCGTGTCTCCAGGCGGGACGTCCTACAAGACGAAGCGTGAGGCGAACATCGCCGCCTTCCTCCGTCGCATGACCCAGGGCAGCCCCGTCGTCATGCCCAAGAAGAAGTGAGGCGTCAAAATACCCCTCAGTCGTGATGGGTACTTGTCGAAGCACGGATATGTCGATGTGAAAAAGAAGTCGGTCACCGTGCGTCACAGGGCGCTCAAAAAGGTTGTCGCCTCGGGCGAACCTCCCTTGGGTCTCTTCAGGAGGCTCAACGTTCTCATGATTTTATTCAAGAATAGTGATCCCAGTTTATCGAAAATCTTTCGTCAAGACCGTGATTGGGTGAAGAAAACATACCTAAGTGTGAAGAAATGATTGAGAAAACAAAATAAAAGATGAATATATTTTTCCTTTCCATGTCTCCCTCTGAGATTGCCGACATGTCCTGTGATCAACATGTCGTCAAGATTATACTGGAAATTTGTCAGATGCTTTATACTGCGTGGTATTTTTCGGGTGAAAGTCATATCGTCGCCGACTGTGCACCTTTTAATAAAAATAATACAGCCCGAGGATACCGTCCGGCACACAAGGGGCATCCCATGACCATGTGGGTGGCTTCTTCGCGAGCGAATTACATCTTCGCCGCTGACATAGCTTTGGCGTTGGCGAAGGAGTACACGCTTCGTTACGGAAAGATCCATTCGTGTCAAGTGCACGCGGAGTGGCTGAGAGCCAACACACCTTCACATTTCGAATTGCGTAAAAGTCCAAAGGCGTATTACGCCACAAACGATGTACTACCGGGTCTCACACCCATACCGGAGTGTATGCCAGATGATTACAAGATGCCCAGTATCATCGATGCGTATAAAATGTATTACATGATGGACAAGATGGAGTTTGCTCGTTATACACCTAAGTCAAAACTCTTTTTCCCAAATGCTAAAGATGAACTCGACGAAGACTCGTTACCTAATCTCGGCCTTCATAGAGAGGGGGTTGAGGAATGTCGACCGAGAAGCTTTCAGTGAATGGGCAGATGATAACGTGTATAAACTAGCAAAGATTTACGAAAACTTCAGGGGTGAAGCGTATTCACTCGTGGATGCGGTGCATGTATTACATTTTGTACAGACTATGTGTAGTATGGTCAATATTGATGATACGATGGAGATGACTAACCATTTCATCAAATGTCAATTTAAAGATAGTGTTGTATAATTTATCATGTGTAGCATATGTTTAGAAGATTTTAATAAAACCATACACTTAAAGATTTCATGTTCTTTCTGTAACCACGAATCGTGTCGAACCTGCGCCCAAACCTATCTCTTATCGACAGCACAAGAACCTCATTGTATGAATTGTAAGCACGTGTGGAATAGAGAATTCGTAGATTCTTTTTGTACCAAGCAATTTCGTAACAGGGATTATAAGCGTCACAGGGAAAATGTCCTCTTGGATCGTGAAAAATCTAGAATGCCCGAGACACAGCCTCACGTGACCCGACGATTAGAATGGAAAAGTTTACGAACATCATACGATTACATATTGGGTCTCATGGAAAGAATAAGACGAACCGATGAACTTTCTTCGAATGTAAAACTTTTTTTGCTGGAAGCTTTTGGAAATCTTCTTCAGGAGATAATCGAAAATATTAGGGCTTTGGTATACGGTGAGGTGCCCATATCAGTCAATACCAAAGTGAATCAAAAATGTCCGATGGAGGAATGCAGGGGTTTTCTATTGGATGATTATTCATGTGGTGTATGTAAAGTCACCTTTTGTGAAAAATGTCATGAACCCAACGATGAACATGAATGTGATCCGAATACCGTCAAAACTATAAAACTCTTAAAGAAGGATACGCGTCCGTGTCCATCGTGTAACACACCCATACACAGAATAGAAGGATGTGCCCAGATGTGGTGTACACAGTGCCACACGGCGTTCGATTGGCGAACGGGTGCAGTCGTGACTGGTCGTATCCACAATCCGCATTATTTCGAATTCAAAAAGAGAGGGCGAGAACACGCTGATATTCCGTGCGGAGGTAGACCCACTCTCGAAGAACTCACCAATGCCGGTGCAACGGACAAACTTATGAACGTAAATGCGACATTATTCGTGATGAATAGGGAACTCATGTACAAATATGGGTACACATATGGGGATAACCTTCAACTGAGGATTCATTACATGATGGGGAACATGTCCGAAGAAGAATTTAAGATTCAGATTCAGCGCAGAGACAAATACAACTGTAAGATGAGGGACATTCAGGACATATACAACATGTTCATAGATTCGGTGAGTGACATACTCAGACAGTTTGTGTTAGACCCTTCAAAAGTAGAAGTGTATACGAACGATATCGATGAATTACTAGAATATACAAACGGTGTCATGGCGCGCATTAGGAAAAGATATGTTTCGAGAGTACCACATAATATTATGTTATAATATATTAAATGCTTTGGCTCATAGTATTTGCTATCATCATTCTCGCTATACTCTTGAGACCCGTGTATCATGAACCACGCGTCATAAGGAACTTTATACCCCACGAGGTATGTGACTACATAAAAGAAACTGCTTCTGAAAAACTTGCTCCGTCTACCATCTCCCACGACAGGGTGGTGGACGAGCGTGTGAGAAAAAGTGAGACGGCTTGGTTGAGTACCGACGATCCCATCGTCGAACAGGTCATGAAGAAATGTACTTCTTTGACCGACAGACCCATTCGAAACTGTGAAAAACTTCAGGTACTCAGGTACACACCGGGTGGATTTTACAATCCTCATCAAGATTGTTTCAAAGATGATAAAAATAAACGCTTGTACACGTGTATCATAGGTTTGACAGACGACTATGAAGGTGGAGAGACTGAGTTTCCAAACTTGAAAAAAAGGTACAGACTCAATAAGGGTGATGTGTTACTGTTCGACACGTTGAACGATTGGGGTAAGATCACACCCAAGGCTTTACACGGTGGTATGCCCGTCACGAGTGGTGAGAAGTGGATTTGTAATCTTTGGATTCGAACGTATCCTTACGACGCTTGATTAGCACACATAAATTGCATGAGTGATGTCGATATTTTTATTTTTTTGTTTGTACCAAGCTGGACCCACGCGGTCTAAGTTGACGACATGAAGATGAAAACTCTGTACACTGTTGTGGGGATAGCAGTGAAAGTAGAAACCTGTGTTTGTCCATTTCCTGCTTTTTGAATAGGTTATGGCCGCTGCCATAAGTTCGGACAAAAAGTTCATGTCTCTCTTCAAAAGGATTGGTAAAATGTTGAAAGTATCAAAGTGTAAGCTCTTGGTCGTGATGAATACATGACCAGGTCCATTTTCATCGGGTCCAGCCATAGAAGCTTTATCGAATGTCGGGTCGTCCCACTTTTCATCGTTTATGGGAAGATTGTGACACACCATGAATTTTTCCTTGTATCCACCGAGTGTATTCTGGTTGACGGGATTTTTCCACGCACCCGAAGCATAGTTGGCGAATACATTAGTACCTGTGGTGGTTAGCATGTCATTTTCGTCGAGTAGACCTTCTTTCAAGAATGTATTTTTAATGAGATCATAATGATTGTTGTTTCTCACGTACTCAAGGTACTTTCGAAGTGTCGCCTCGGAGTTGATCACGGGAAAGAGATCCCTGACGGTCTGTGCGTCGTACACGAATTTGGATTGAGGACAGCAGCCCATTTTTATTTGTTGAAAACATCGTTCCGTTTCTTTACTTAGGTTAACTATGGTTACACAAACAAAACCTAAGTAAAGAAGATACACGAAGAATATACAAAAGCAAATATGAACGCTTACACCATCAAAACGTTTATCATCAAGCTCGAGCGCGAAAACCAGGCGCTTCGCGAAGAGAATGCACAGTTGAAGGCGACTATCGAAGAGATGTCCCACGATGATTCAGAGTCTGTGACATCCACTGAAACCATTGTACCCAAAAACCTGAATGAGGGGCTGGTGGATCATTTTCGAGCGCGCGCCTTATCCGAACAGGATATTCACAAGAGCAGGGCCTTTCGAAAGGCTGCAGATGTAATCGACGATCTCACCTTCAAATTATCTTGTGGTGAAGACATTCAACACTTGAAGGGGATCGGTCGAAGCATCATCAGAATCATCAATGAATATTTACACGGTTAAAAAATACACACCTAAAAAATAAAATGAGTATTCCAAAAGAAAAGAAAGAATTTATAAAAAAAGTTTCACCTGGTATCCATGTGTATATGGCACTGACATACAAAGCTGATGAGATTTATATTAACCCAGAATGTGATGAAGAAATTTTCATAAAAAAGAATCTTCTCTCATATGAAAAATCTGCTATCCGTGTGAAGCGTCATTGGTTTTCAGAAGAAAAATTTCATGAAGCCATCGATACCCTACCCGACGATGAGTTGAAAAAATTACTTGTATATTTTGATAGTATTGACATGCCCCTGTGTGACGTATATGTTGAATCCTGTATTGTTCCTAAAAATTTGACAGAAAATGAAAAAAAATATGAAAAGGTTATTATGGATGGAGACTTGATGACGTTTGAACAATTTTTATGTTGAAGGAAGATTCCAACATAGAAATGAGTGATCCTAACGGGGATCGAACCCGCGACCCTGGCGTTGCCTTTAGATGTTTGACCACCTTTATGTATACCATTGTATAAGCACCATGCTCTGACCTACTGAGCTATAGGATCCTACATATGTAATGTGAAATTTCTTTAAATACTTTTACTTAAAAGAAAACACCCTTTGAATACTATGATTCACGAATACGTGAAGGAAGTTTATAACGCACTCGGGCCAGGGTATAGTGAGCGAGTGTATCACAACGCCATGGAGGTTATTCTTCGTGAAAACGGTGTTTCCTACGAGACGGAGCGTATCGTGCCCATCGTATTCAAGGGGCATACCATAGGTAATTTGAGGGCTGATATAATCATAGATCGTAGGATTGTTTTGGAACTCAAATCAGTCAAGACTATGAACGAGTCGATGGTTTCGCAGGCTCGCAACTATTTAAAACTTTTGAATCTGGAAGAGGCATATCTCGTGAATTTCCCTCCGTGCATGAATGCGGAGCCAGAGGTGGTGCACGTGAAACGAGAAGATTTTATTGTGTAAACAAAGGTATGTACAAGACTACATACGACAAGTCAGACTGTCAAACTGGTATAATACACATAGGCTACGGTGCTTTTCACCGGGCGCATCAGGCGGTCTACGTAGATGATTACATGGAAAAGACGGGAGATCTCAGATGGGGTATAGTGGCTGTGAATCTGAGAAACGAAGGGTTTCGAGAGATTGATGATTACGTCTTGAAGACACCAAGCTCTTATAGAATGGTTCGTTCGCATCTTGATTACATAGACTGGACGAAAAACAGAACCGTGGCTAAGCACATGTTGACTCTCCCGAGTGTACATTTGGTCACCGTGACAGTCACGGAGAGTGGATATGCCCCGGGGTCACCCCTGTTTGAGTATCTTGCGTGTGGATTGAGGAACAGGGGTGACCCCATCACCATTCTATGCTGTGACAATATCCGACAGAATGGCATCGTACTCGAGACACAGTTTCTCGCGTATCTATATCAGACGAATCAACATGAACTCGCGGATTGGGTGAAGAATCACGTGAAATTCCCATCGTGTATGGTGGATAGAATAACACCACGTCCAACACAGGTATTTAAACAGTGTGTGGATAGTCTTTTTCCCGGTTTTGGTGATGGTGCGATTCAGACTGAGGAATACACGCAGTGGGTTATTGAAGATGCGTTCGCTGGACCTTTTCCGGACTTGTCACTCGTTGGTGCCACCATAACAAAGAATATAGAACCGTGGGAAGAGACGAAAATTCGCATTTTAAATGGTGGACATACCTCACTGGCGTATATGGGTGTACTTTCCGGTTACAAAACTTTCGATGAGGTGATGAACGATGAAAAGTTTAAATCACATTTTAAAAAGCTTCAGGTGGATGAGATAATTCCATCTATAGATTTAGATATTCCGTTCGACATACACGAGTATGCGGAAAAGATAGAGGAGCGATTGTCATCATCGGTGAACAGGGATGAATTAGATCGGATATGTATGGATGGTTTCACAAAGTTTCATACATTCTTGGTACCTTCATTGAAGAAGTGTTTAGAGAAGGGTATCACCCCCGTGAACTTATACAAGAGTATAGCGGCGTGGTACATTTACACCAGAAAGTTTGCGAAGGGATGTGGTAAGATTGCATACAGTGAACCCAACTGGTTACTTTTAGAACCTCTCATACGAGATGGTCAGGTTGAAGCTTTCATGTCCAGTGAACGTTTATGGGGAGACATACCCAAGATGTATCCATCCTTTTCAGAACATTTGAGAACCATTCTCCATTCACATAGTTTTGAAAAGGAGATCGACCTGTTAGATTGTGGGTATGAACTCCCACTTTAGATCGTGGCAAATTTTTTTCCATATGATATCTTGTTGATGCAATTTTTCCTTCGATTTCAACAGTGGAAAGTATTGCAGATATGAATCTTCGCTGAGGAGTTCGCAGAATTTGTAAAGTACGTATGAGTAGCTCAAAAAGTTTTTCCTCTCGCTGGGGCAGTTATCATCGAATGGTTTTTGTATATCTTTGAACATGAGTCTGAGTCGATCTTCGAGTTCACTGGGCATGTTGGGTGCTCTGATGCCACTCAAAATATTAGTGATGTACGGCACGTGTTCATAATATTTATTGAGTTTCAACTTTTTGAGAAAGCCTCTGACCTTCGCATGGGTAATCTCATTCACACTTTTTATTTTAGTCTTTTTGAATTCGTTTCTCAATTTCTCTATGACATCCGGTGGTATATTGGTCATCTCCTGTGCCTGGAACTGCGACAGCCATTCATTGAAGTGGTTGTCTCTCTTGTAAGAATAGTTGATAACCTTTCCCGATGTTTCCTGTTCCTCCTTGTACGTGAGTTCTTCGCTCAATATGACATCGACTACCATGCCACAACTGTCACACACGAGTTCACTGGTTTCGTTAAACTGAAAGATGTTACTATCTACACACGTGGGACAGGCGTCTATCTTTTTCTCTATGGGTCTGTCTATGTTTTTCTTTTCCACATCGACGAGATAATCTACGAATATATCTTTTCTTTGAAGACCAACAGTCTCTTTACAATTAAAGATGTTATCGGTG
>Ga0102963_1001615_pt1 | contig 9974 bp, 11 predicted proteins | sample SalPon2_C_H2O_MG_2_FD_84522 | JGI IMG/M metagenome (GOLD analysis project Ga0102963, IMG submission 84522) | Salt pond water microbial communities from South San Francisco under conditions of wetland restoration - Salt Pond MetaG SF2_C_H2O_MG | ecosystem: Environmental > Aquatic > Non-marine... | reverse complement strand
TCATCAACTGTTAGTGGATATTCTTCTGGTGGGCATGCCAACTTGAATGTAATTGATAAATTCCCATTTGCTTCTGATGCCAATGCAACTGATGTAGGGGATTTAACTAACGGAAGGGCCGCGTCTGCAGGTCAATCATCAACTGCTAGTGGATATACTTCTGGTGGTGATAACCCAAGCAAGCGTAACGAAATTGATAAATTCCCATTCGCCTCAGACGCTAATGCTACTGATGTCGGAGATTTAACACTAGCAAGGGGAAAAATAGGTGCGGGGCAACAGGTATAATTCAACTAATACCTCAAGTTTGTTTCTATATAAATAGAACAGTATAAACATTTTTTCGAGGGTATTTTTGTGGCGAATTTAGATCTAACAACATTAATCGCAAGTCTTGATTCAGCTGCAGGTGCTGCCGACTCTAGTGATGCATCTTTAGATTTGTTAAACCTTCTGAGCGGTATAAAAAAATCTACCACCACTACTAAAACATATGCAGTAAGAACAGACTTACCTTTTGCAGATTCTGCAAACGAAGGTATGGTAGTATTAGTTTCTGATTTAACAGGTGCAAACGATGAACGAGGGTTGTTTGTTAGTACTGGTTCATATTGGAAAGAATTGCAAGGTTTTGAGGCGGGAAGTTCATTAACCCCAAAGGCTAACTAATCATGGCAATTAATTTACAGAAACTTATTGATGAAATTCAAGCAAGATTGAACACTAGTACTGGATCTACTCCTGTTAGTGATTTATCTCGTCTTTCTAAAATTTCAAGTACAATAAATGATTTGACAAGTTCGATAACTTCATATCCAGGATTATCAAATTTTCCTGTTGCAGATTCTTCTAATCATGGTGATATTGTATACAGTTTAGATAGTGGAGCGTATAGAATATCAGAACAACTTGCATGGAGAGAAATTACTTTAAATGCTGATAGTGTAATTGCTGCTGTTTCAACTTCCACACAAGCACAAGGGTCGACCAGTGGATATGCTTCTGGTGGGTATGTAACACCCTTAACTTCCGTCACCAATATTATCGACAAATTCCCGTTTTCTTCTGATGCGAATGCTACTGACGTAGGTGATTTATCAGTAGCAAGAGCTTACGTAGCAGGACAATCTTCTTCTGCTAGTGGATATACTTCTGGTGGATTTAGTCCGACAGTTCTAAACACCATCGACAAATTCCCGTTCTCTTCTGATGGTAATGCTACTGATGTTGGAGATATGACAGTAACAAGATATGGTCATGCAGGTCAATCATCAACTGCTAGTGGATATAATTCTGGTGGGTTCCCGATACAAAATACAATAGACAAATTCCCGTTTTCTTCTGATGCTAATGCAACTGACGTTGGTGATTTAACAGCATCGAGACGGTACTGTTCAGGACAATCATCAGCAGATAATGGATATACCTCTAGTGGTTTCGCACCTGGACCCCCCACACCATACTACGACGTTATCGACAAATTCCCATTCTCAGCTGATGCAAATGCTACAGATGTCGGAGATTTGACAGTAGCAAGATATGCTGGTGCAGGAACAGGACAATCATCAGCAGATAATGGATATGTTGTTGGTGGGTTCAACCCACCAGTAACATACGACATCATAGAGAAATTCCCATTTGCTTCTGATGCAAATGCTACTGACGTTGGAGATATGACAGTAGCAAGACGGTTAGTTTCAGGTCAATCATCAACTGTTAGTGGATATATTTCTGGCGGAGGACTTCCATCAGAATCAAACGTTATCGATAAATTCCCATTTGCTTCTGATGCCAATGCAACTGATGTAGGGGATTTAACAGTAGTAAAATATGGTGCAGCAGGACAACAAGTCTAAGATAATATGGCAATTAATATAACAAAACTCATCAATTCAATACAGTCTAGACTTGGCGGAGTTACACCATCAACTCCTGTAGATGAATTAGAACTACTCGCCAAAGCAGCATTCGTATCGAGCGATAACACTATTCGCGCTCTTGACTCTGACGCATTATTTTTAGATTCTGCAACTACGAATGCACCAGATTTCAAGATGATATACAACCGTGCTTCTAATAACATCTTCATGTGGGATAGTGATAATTCTTGGAAACCAATTAATGGTACTGTGGCTGCAGGTTCCACACAAGCACAAGGTTCTACCAGCGGATATACTTCTGGTGGTTGGAAGCAAGTACCAGCACCCCCTATAATTTACAACACTATCGACAAATTCCCATTCTCAGCTGATGCGAATGCTACTGATGTTGGAGATATGACATTATCAAGATATGGTCTAGCAGGACAATCATCGTCTGCTAGTGGATATACTTCTGGTGGTTTCGGTCCAGGAATTCCAGGAGCATCAAACACTATCGATAAATTCCCATTCGCTTCTGATGCGAATGCAACTGATGTTGGAGATATGACAGTAGGAAGATATCTTGGAGCAGGTCAATCATCAACTGCTAGTGGATATACTTCTGGTGGTTTCGCTCCAGGAGCATCAAACATTATCGACAAATTCCCATTCGCCTCTGATGCTAACGCTACTGACGTTGGTGATTTAACAGTAGTAAGATATGGTGTAGCAGGACAATCATCAGCAGATAATGGATATACTTCTGGTGGACTCAATCCGCCATTCGTAAACACCATCGACAAATTCCCATTTGCTTCTGATGCTAATGCTACTGACGTTGGAGATATGACAACAGTAAGAGATGGTAACTCAGGACAATCATCAACTGACAGTGGATATAATTCTGGTGGTAGAACCTCCCCAGAGTCTACTACTAATGTCATCGATAAATTCCCGTTCGCTTCTGACGCTAATGCTACTGATGTTGGTGATTTATCAGTAACAAGACAACGCGGAGCAGGACAACAGGTTTAAGATATGCCAGTTGATATAAAAAGTTTAATTCATGCTGTTCAGAAACGAATAGGTAATGTTACGCCTTCTTCTCCGCTTACAGAATTGGAAAAGTTGACTAGGTCTGCCTTCAGTTTGAGAGATGAAAGAATAGTATCGTTTGATTCTGACGCAATCTTTTTAGATTCTGCAAATACAAAATCATTTAGAATGGCATATAATCATAACAATAAAAATATTTATATGTGGGATAGTGATAATTCTTGGAAACCAATTAGTGGTACTCGCGCGGCAGAAGTAGGATTTCAGGGAGATCTTGCTGGATATATGTCTGCTGGTTTTATTTCTCCGCCAGCGCCATCCACTTTTACCACTAGTGGAACAAGGTACAGGTTTGCTTCTGGTTCAGAAACAATTTATACAAGCAATACTGGATTTAATGGACCTGGACCACCATACGGCAATGGTCGCTCGTGGGGATCTGGAACTTCTTCTACTACACATGGTTATCATTATGGTGGCGCTGAAGGTCCACCTTCTCCTCCTACTATTTACGATACTGCATACAAATTCCCGTTTTCTTCTGATACTGGAAATACATTAGGGTCGAGTTTGGGTTTAGGAGGGGCATTATATGCTGCTGGAATTTCAGATGTAACTAATCAAGATGGATATTATACGGGAGGAATTTTTCCTCCAGCCTATTTTCCTGTCCCTGGCAGGGGAAATTCGTGGACTGATATAAGAAAATTTCCGTTCGCTTCCAATGTAACTGCATCTTCAACAGGAGCATTAGCCAGCGCCTCAACTGAAGCAACAGGTCAAACAGACGTTCCAGGCGGAATTGGGCATGTTGTTAAATGGAGTGGACCTCCCGCAACCTCTTCTGGAAGTGGTACGGTCACAAGGCAAAAATTTCCATTTGCCTCCGGAGGAAATGCAACTTTGATAACACCGCCTTTTGAATTCAATGGATTTGGAGGTCATGGTTCTTCTGGTAATAATGTGAAATATTACCTTACTGGCGGTGGTGCTACTGGCAATAGTCCTAGTGCTTACGGCGGGGTGAGATCAGTATTGTTTTCAAGTGATGCAACAGTATCTTCACATTCAGACCTTACTACAGTCAGAAGAGAACATGGACTACATTCTTATTCTGGCGGTACTGCATTTTCTGCGGGTGGAATGCAAACGCCTGGCAACGCAATCACTGATGTCGAGGGAACTTCTTTTGCTAATGATACTTCTGGAGTTGCCTCAGCTAGTAGTATCGGCGCTAGAGCATTGGCAGGATCAACACAGGTATAACTTGCTTCTCTTTAAAATTTAATATATAATATTGTTATTTAATTATTAATTTATTATGAAACAATTACATTTTTGTGGTGGACTTCCGCGTTCCGGATCAACAGTATTGATGAATATACTTCAGCAAAATCCCGAAGTATTTACCACAACAACAGATCCATTACCGACAAATCTGCATCGTTATATGCTGCAGAAATTTCGTGTCACCGAAACATTCCAAGCAATGGACGCTGATCGTGCAGACCGTGCGCTTTACGGTATGGCAATGGGAGCGATCAACGGTTGGTATAGCGGAATAACCGACAAACCTATTGTTATCTCTAAGACTCGGTTTTGGAATCGAATCCGTCATCTATTGCCAGAATCAAAAGTGATATTAATGATTCGTGATTTAAGAGATGTTGTTGAAAGTTTCAATAAAGTAAATTTAAAACTCAAAGCACTTCATACCTATAGTAGTGAAGGTAATTCTCTTTACGCTGCAATGACTGAGATGCAAAAATTCGATTATCATTTTAACAGCGACAATTCATTATCGGGATCTTTAAAGGAAGAGATATCTGTAGCGATGGAGTTATGGATGTATGAAGATAAAAAAGACACAATTAAATTTGTTCGATATGAAGACTTTCTTAAAAATCCGATAGATACTATTAACTCGATTTATGCGTTTTTAAATTTAAATTACTATGAACACGATTTAAATAATATTTCACAATCAGAAATGTTTGAACATGATAATGCTTATTTTATGGAAAGAACTGATCATAGAACAAAACCCTCTTTTATTCAATGGCAACCGCCGAAAAGGCGATTAAGTGATCGTATACATAACCGTATACTTGAAAAATATAATTGGTTTTATAATGCATTTTATCCAGAGGAACTATAATGAAATCTCAGACACAAAATTTGGTAACTGCTGCAGACGTATTTGAACATAACAGATACGTTTATTTAAATGATACTATCTCTCGGTCTGATTGTGAACAGTTGACGCAATATATGTTTAATCTTTATAAAGAAGGTAAGACTGAAAAAGACGAACAATGTCCGCTATCCGATTCAATCTACGGCGATGAGATATTTGATAATATCGCTCAAGAGTTAGCAGGTCCACTTTCAAAACAACTTGGAGTAGAGATTCTTCCTACTTATACCTATGCCCGAATTTATAGAAAGGGGGAGATATTAGTTCGACATAGAGATCGCCCCTCCTGCGAAATCTCCGGCACTCTAACTCTTGGTTTTGATGATGGATCAGGTATCTGGCCAATATTCTTCGCTAAAGATGAAGATGATATAGTTGGTTCTGCTAGTGAAATAAATATCGGCGATTTAGTAATGTATCGTGGTTGTGAACTACCACACTGGAGACCAAAATACAAAGGGGAATGGCAGGTTCAGGTTTTCTTTCATTTTGTTGACGCAAATGGTCCATACAAAGATTCTGTCCTAGACGGAAGAAAAGAGATGGGTAAAAAGAAAACGCCTGATAATATGCGTATTGAAAAGGCGAGCACCACCAATAGAAATATAAAAGAAGACATTAAATTCTACCAACTGCCCCAATCACAATTTATTACTAATGGTGTTATGATTCGCACTAGCGACGATGAGTTTCCTGGAGCATCATTCTTCACAAAAAACGGCACGCATCCAGAACATTGTTTCACAGATGATGAATGTCGAAAAATTATTTCAATAGCAGATCAAAAGTATGGCGTTCGAGCAACTGTTGGTGGTGATGACAATCAGAAATACAATAAAGATATTCGGCAAGTTGAAACATACCATATAGATTATACTGAAGATAATGCTTGGATCTTCCATAAAATAGCAGCTGCCGTCGGAACTGTTAATGCAGAATATTATCGATGGAATTTGCTCGGTATTACACACTCGTTGCAACTATTACACTATAAAGCAGAGGAAGAGTCTCATTATTCTTGGCATATCGACGCTGGTCCAACTGGTAGTGCAACAAGAAAACTATCTCTTTCTATTCCTCTTAATGATAACTATGAAGGCGGCGACCTATTAATCAACAGTAATGGTGTTATTCTAAAAGCACCAAAGGAACTCGGATCGATTGGATTCTTTCCTAGTTTTAGTTTACATACCGTTGAGAAAGTAACAAAGGGCGAACGCTGGGTTATTGTTGTTTGGGTTCATGGACCTGATCGTTTTAAGTAGCAAATCCTTATAAATAAACATGAGTTTATACGGATTTCGCTAAAATGCCTGCAGTTACCAGTAGAGATACATTAATTGATTATTGTCTGAGGAAACTCGGCGATCCTGTTTTAGAGATAAATGTTGATCAAGATCAGATTGAAGATAAAGTTGATGATGCATTACAAATGTATCAAGAATACCACAGCGACGCTACAATCCGAACCTATTTAAAACATCTCGTTACCGGAGACGATGTCACCAACAAATATATTCCTATTCCTTCAGACGTTATTTACGTATCGAAATTATTTCCTGTAACGTCCACGTTTGGTTCAAGTGGGAATTTGTTTGATGTTCGATATCAGATGATGCTCAACAATATGGGTGATTTTATCAGTTTCGCTGGTGATCTTTCTTATCTTTATCAGATGGAACAATACTTGAGTATGGTCGATCAAACGCTGCACGGTCATCCCATAACTACATTCTCTAGAAGACAAAACAGGTTGTACTTGTATGGTGATTTTGAAGATGAAGACGTTAAAGCGGGAGACTATCTTATAGCAGAAATTTATCAAATAGTTGATCCCGAAACTCACACTAGTGTTTACAATGACATGTTTTTAAAGAATTATACTACTGCGCTAATCAAACAGCAGTGGGGTTTGAATATGTCTAAGTTCGAAGGTATGCAATTACCTGGAGGAGTAATAGTAAGCGGAAGACAAATGTACGATGACGCGACTCAAGAGTTAGAAAAACTTGAAGAAAAATTACGTCTCGAACAAGAATTACCTACTGACTTTTTCATGGGTTAAACATGGCAACGAATCAATATTTTTCACGCGGAAGAAGATCCGAACAAAGACTTTATGAAGATCTAGTAATAGAATCTCTTCAAATGTTTGGGCAAGACGTATATTATGTCCCAAGAGAAATAGTAAGAAGAGATACTATTTTTAACGAAGCAACGCTTTCACGTTTCGTTAATGCATATAAAATAGAAATGTATTTAGAAAATACCGACGGATTTGCCGGCGAAGGAGATTTGTTTACTAAATTTGGTATACAAATAAGAGATCAGGCAAATTTTGTTGTCGCAAGAAAACGATTTAATCATGAAATCGGTAGTCTTGAAAATGGTGGTGACCCCAACGCGTTTTATCGTCCGAGAGAAGGTGACGTAATCCATCTTCCCTTATCTGGTTCGACATTCCAGATAATGCAAGTTGAAGACGAAACTCCATTTTATCAGTTAAGAAATTTACCCACATTTAGATTATCATGTGAGTTGTTTGAATACTCTGATGAAAACTTTGATACTGATGTTACTGATATTGATAGAATTGAAACTTATGCTGCTTATCAATATGTGCTTACTATACGTACACCAGAACAAGCAACTGCAACTGCAACAGCGAGTATAACATAATGGCGGGTATATCATCAATATCAATGTCTTTTACTGGCGCAAACTATCTCTCTGTGCCAACAGTTACTGTTTCTGATCCTGATTTATCTGCTTCCACTGCAACTGGTTCTGTTACGTTAAATGACAGCAACATTATCTCAGGCATCACCATTAGTGATGGTGGTGCGTTTTATACTTCTGCTCCAGAAGTTACTGTATCGTTTACAGATTCGAACGGCCAAGAAGGTGGGATTATAGTAGGATCTAGCATAAACATTGATGGAACTGTTACTAGTGTTGATATTCCAGTATACAATGTCCCTATTGTCTCTTCTTCTGTAGTTTTTGATAGTGCTACTGGCACCGATTCTGATTTTCGAGCAACTCTTACTGCTGTATTCGATAGCGATACTAGTACAATTACAAATCTGATTATTACTGATTCTGGTGGCGGATACACTAGTGATCCTACTATAACAATTGCTGCTCCTTATACAAACCTCAATTATGAAGTGGGCGATTTAGCGCAGCAATTTAATCCTACTTTTAATATGGTTGGAGAAATTCAAGGGTATAACGATTCTAGCAGAGAACTCACTGTTATTAGAGTCGGTGCTTCTGATGGTAAGTTTCACGAATGGAACACAACAAACCCCATAGTTGGTCTTAATACTGGAGCATCAGGTTCTGTTTTATCAGTTAGAGAGGTGCAAACAGAACCAGATGCGGGTGGTGGCACTTCAGGAAACGTTACAGATTTTGATGTTTCTGCTCTCGAATTTATTGACTTCAGTGAAACTAACCCGTTCGGAGATCCATAATGTTAACTGGACATTTTTATCATGAACGTGTAAGAAAATCCGTAGCGGTTTTTGGTTCGCTGTTTAATGACATTTACATTTTCCGTAAAACTGCTTCAAATGTGGGACAGGGGCAGATGAAAGTTCCTTTGAGTTACGGACCTCGAAACAATTTCTTAACGCGAATAGCAGAGATGGGAAATGGTGAAGACGCAGAGCGCCAATTGGCAATAAGATTGCCCCGTATGTCTTTCGAAATGTTATCGATGAGTTATGATTCATTGCGAAAACTGCCAACAAATAATGCTATTACACAACCCTTGGTAGGTGAGACTGGTCAGACATCTAGAACTAAAATGTATACCAGCGTTCCTTATAATCTTCAATTTCAATTGAACATATACGGCAAAACTCAAGATGATGTTCTTCAAATAACAGAACAAATACTTCCATACTTTAACCCGCAGTATACGGTTAGAGTTAAACCAATTAATGATTTGCCGAATATTATCGACGATGTTCCAATTATTTTGCAGGGTGTTACGTTTTCAGACGACTACGAAGGAGCAATTGATCAAAGAAGAACTATAATGTATACGTTAGACTTTGAAGTAAAAGTTAATTTCTATGGTCCGATTGCACCTAAATCTATTATCAATGAAGTACAAACTACACTGTTTGAGATGGATGCTGGTATTGAAGATAGTGATCAACAATTAGAATTACTCACGACACTGCCGGCACCATCAGGAGTTGGACCGGACAGTGATTATACACTTGTTACCACTATAACATGAGGCAAATATGGAAGATAATAAGAATATAAAAAGCGACTACGATTATTCAAGAGAAACATATTATAACCTTTTAGAGAAAGGTGGTGAATCTTTAGACCTAATGATCGAAGTAGCAAGAGAAAGCGAGCATCCAAGAGCGTTTGAAGTTCTTTCAAATATGATGAAAAACTTGGCAGAAATAAACGACAAATTAATGGATCTAAATAAGAAGAATAAAGATATTAGCAAAGAAACTGTTGCGACAAAACAGATAACAAACAATAATGTGTTTATGGGGAGCACGACTGACCTGCAAAGATTTTTACAGAATGAACAAAAGGTGATTGATGTTACTCCAGAATCAAATGAATAATGAGACATATCTCGGCAACATTAATGTAAAGAGAGACGGTGTTGTACAAGAATGGTCGAAGAAGGAGATACGTGAATATAAAAAGTGTATGGACGATCCCGCATACTTTGCTCAGAATTATGTCAAAATCATTTCGCTCGATAGCGGACTTGTTCCTTTTTCTCTTTATCCCTATCAAAGAAAAATGTTCAGTCATTTTAACGATAACCGTTTTAGCATTGTACTTGCTTGTAGACAGTCTGGGAAATCAAT
>Ga0102963_1001614_pt1 | contig 9974 bp, 9 predicted proteins | sample SalPon2_C_H2O_MG_2_FD_84522 | JGI IMG/M metagenome (GOLD analysis project Ga0102963, IMG submission 84522) | Salt pond water microbial communities from South San Francisco under conditions of wetland restoration - Salt Pond MetaG SF2_C_H2O_MG | ecosystem: Environmental > Aquatic > Non-marine... | reverse complement strand
GACCTTTGGTCAACGGTCCGAGAGGAAGTTTCCTCCGACAGAGGGTTTACCCCAGAGGCTTTGGATGCTTTGATCAATGACAACACACCAAGTCTTCCAGAAGAAGCTCTAGAAGCCAAGCTCATTGATGGGCTTCACTATGAGGATACATTTGATGAAAAAATTAAGCTTCGATTGGAGATGGATCTCGAAGACGAACTGAACTTGATCTCCCTAAACCATATCAATGCCAGCAGGTCTTCCTATGACAGTGACATTAAAGATCGTATTGGTGTTGTTTTTGCCAACGGACCCATCCTATATGGTGAAGGTACTGAGTCCATGATTGCCCAGGGTGTTTTCGTTGAAACGCTTGAAGATTTAGCTCAAGACGATTGGATCAAAGCGGTGGTGCTAAGGGTCAATTCTCCAGGGGGAAGTGCCTTGATTTCGGAATTGCTTTGGCGAGCCGTTGAAAAAGTAAAAGAATCCAAACCCGTGGTTGTATCAATCGGAAATACAGCAGCCTCAGGAGGCTATTATATCGCCTCTGGAGCGGATGCCATTTTTGCAGACCCGATGAGTATTACAGGATCCATTGGAGTATTTGCCACCTTGCCCAACGCTAACGGATTTTTAGAGGACATTGGCGTTCGCGCTCAAACTGTAGAAACCCATCCCAACGCACTGGGATACAGTCCCTACCAACCCCTAAACCAAGCCTTTGAAAAGGAGTTGGAAAAAGGAATTGAAAAGACCTATGACGTGTTTAAAAAACGAGTGGAACAAGGACGTTCTTTAGATTCGGAAGTGGTTGAAAATCTTGCCCAAGGTAGAGTTTGGACGGGAAAACAAGCCCTGGAAATGGGTCTTGTAGATCGTTTGGGAAGCTTAGAAGAAGCCATCGCAGAAGCTGCAGTGCGTGCAGGTATTGAAACTTTCAACACCTTGGAATACCCCAAATTTGAAGAAAGTTTAGAAAACATGCTGAGAGGAATTGGACCTTCTATTGAAACCCAAAACCCAATTGAAAATTGGATACCCCAGGACGTATTGCTGCAATTTAAAAATTTCAAAACTAGAACTCCCTCTCCCTACATCCAAACTCGAATGCCTTTTGAATTAAAAATCCACTAGATGACAGCTCAAAAAAAAGAACTTGCTAAAAACATCTACCTGTTACTCGCAGGATTATTTATTACTTCTTTGGTGGTATCCAATTTGATTTTCCAAAAATTTTTTTATTGGTATCCCTTTGATTTTAAGCTTTTTGGCAATTCTCTTTTTGAACTCTCCGTAGGGGTCTTACCCTACCCCATCACCTTTTTAATCACGGATTTGATTTCCGAAATTTACGGTAAAAAGAAAGCCAATCAAGTTGTGGTAACAGGTATTTTTGCTTCTTTCTTTTCTATGGGAATTCTGTTGCTCGCCAACGCAGTTCCTGCCCTAGCTAACTCACCCATAGACGACTCCACTTTTAACCAGGTCTTTGCGCTCTCTCCCATTGCTGTTCTGGCGTCCATGATTGCGTATTTACTGGCTCAATTTGTGGACATTCGTATTTATCACTTTTGGAAAAAACTGACTCAGGGTAAAATGCTTTGGTTACGGAACAACTTTTCAACGTTTAGCTCTCAGCTAATTGACTCAGTTCTTGTAGTTGGATTATTGAGTGTTTTTGGTGTATTAGATTGGAGCCTTTTTTGGGGACTGGTCCTTTCCAGTTTTCTCTTTAAGGTTTTTGTGGCGGTTTTGGATACGCCTTTACTTTATCTTTTTGTAGGTTTATTTAGAAAGACCTTTGATTTAAAGCCTACAGATGAAATTGAAATTTAGATTATGAGCGAAGCATCCGAAGGGACACGACTGAATAAATACCTCAGCGAAATTGGACATTGTTCTCGAAGAGCAGCGGACAAATTGATCGATCAAGGCCGTATTCAAGTCAATGGAAAAACCGTCGTGATGGGACAAAAAGTAAGTCCCCAGGATCGTATTGAAGTCGATGGCATTTTGGTTGAAAACCATCAGGAAGGATCCGTTTATATCGCTTTCAATAAACCAAAAGGTATTGTTTGTACTACGGATACTCGGGTAGAAAAAGACAACATTATCGACTACATCAATTATCCAAGTCGCATCTTTCCCATTGGTCGGTTGGATAAAATGAGCGAAGGACTCATCTTACTGACCAATGATGGGGACATTGTCAATAAAATCTTACGCGCTCGTAACAATCACGAAAAGGAATATATCGTAACGGTAAACAAGCCTGTAACGGAAGAATTTGTTGAAAAAATGGGAAGTGGGGTCCCCATTTTAGATACGGTTACCAAACCCTGTTTTGTGGAACAAATCCACAAAAAACAATTTCGAATTATTTTGACGCAAGGTCTCAATCGCCAGATTCGAAGAATGTGCGAGTTTTTAGAGTATCGGGTAGTTGAACTAAAACGAGTTCGTATCATGAACCTCAAGTTGGATACTAAAGTGGGACGCTACAGAGACTTAACTAAAAAAGAAATGACGGAATTGCGCAAGCTCCTAGCCGATTCTAGCAAACACATTTAGGACTGAAAACGCAACTTGACGCGTTGCCCCTCATTGGACCGTACATTAAAAACCGTTTGATCTTCAAAAAGTAAGTACTGCCCACGAATTCCCGTTAATTTCCCTTCATAAAGTGGTGTTTTTGACAAATTTAGGCTAACAACTTTTGTAGGATACGACTGAACAGGAAATTCAAATTTTTGAAGCGCTGCAGTGGTTTTCATATAGGGTTTCAGCTCCTTGGGTAACTGATCTAAAGCCCTGTGAAACGCTTCCTCCCAAACGATGGGTTCCGATTCATTTTGAACCATTTTTCTCCAATTGGTTTTATCCGAAAAATGTTCCTTAAGCGCCACTTCTCCCACTCCTGCCAAGTATCGATTGGGAACTTCTAAAAGCACCAGGGCCTCATGTGCACCCTGATCGATCCAACGTGTTGGCACTTGGCTTTTTCTAGTGACGCCCACTTTAAGATGACTGCTCAGCGCCAGGTAAAGGATATGAGGTTGCAGTTGCATTTTTTTTTCATATTCCAGATCGCGGTCCGCTTGACCCAAATGTGCCTTACTCAGTTCGGGTCGCATGACCCAATCTCCAGCTGCAGGGGTTTCAAAAAAACAAGATTTGCAAAAGCCTTGTCTAAAGATGGGGAGTTCTTGAGAACAGTTTAAACACTGAGAACCTATATGGCTTATCGTGATATGCTTTCCTATACATTGGTTGACATGCACATAACCACTCTCCATTTCTAAAAAATAATGGATGGGACTGTTTAACTCCGTAATCATTTTTTTTAAAGTTCCCTTAAACATATACTCGCTTAGAATTAATTACTTTTACGAAAGTAAGATACTAATTATTTTATGCCCATACCCCTATTTAATTCTATAGCTTCCTGGATTCTCAAAAAGAGAATACACCAAATAGAGCTTTTTGTAAGGTACCCTATTGAGGTTCAAAATGAATTGCTTCACAACTTGGTCAAAACCGCTGCCCAAACGGAAATAGGAAAAAAGTATGCGTTTGAAACGGTAAAAAGTTATAACGTATTCAAAGAACGAGTTCCTGTATGTACGTATGAATCTATAGAATCTGACATTGAACGTTGTCGCCAAGGAGTCCAAAATATTTTTTGGCCTAGCAGCATCAAATGGTTTGCAAAGTCTAGCGGAACCACCAATGCCAAAAGTAAATTTATCCCTGTGAGTACAGAAGCCCTTGAGGATTGTCATTACAAAGCAGGCAAGGATATGCTTTCTTTGTATTTTAACAATAATGAAGATTCCCAATTGCTCACAGGAAAATCGCTGCGCCTGGGTGGAAGCAATGAATTGTATAATAAAAACAACAGTTATTTTGGCGATCTTTCTTCGATCATCATACAAAACCTTCCCTTCTGGGCAGAACTGAGTAGTACCCCCAGCAACAAAACGTCACTCCTCCCTGAATGGGAGACTAAAATGAAAGCTATTGTGGCTGAATCCATCCCTGAAAAAGTGACCAGCTTGGCGGGTGTGCCCTCGTGGATGTTAGTTTTGTTACAAAATGTATTAAAAGAAACAGGAAAGGAAAACATCACTGAAGTCTGGCCAGATGCAGAAGTCTATTTTCACGGAGGCGTGAGCTTCAAGCCTTACAGTTCACTCTACAAAAATTTATTTCCAAAGTCCGATTTTCGTTATTATGAAATTTACAATGCTTCGGAAGGTTTTTTTGGGATTCAAGACCGAAACGATTCTGAAGAATTGCTCCTTATGCTGGACTATGGCATTTTTTATGAATTCATTCCTTTCCACGGTGAAGAAGAAGACGAAAGTAAGATCATACCCCTTTCTGAAGTTGAGTTAAATCGGAACTATGCTATGGTTATTACCACCAATGGTGGGCTCTGGCGATATAAAATCGGAGACACCATAAGGTTCACCAGTCTCTCTCCCTATCGCATTCAGGTCACGGGAAGAACGAAGCATTTTATCAATGCATTTGGTGAAGAATTGATTATTGACAATGCGGAAAAAGCACTTACCAAGGTAGGTAAGCTTACCGAGAGTACCCTATCCAATTATACCGCTGCTCCTATATTTATGGAAAAAGACCGTAAGGGAGCCCATGAATGGATCATCGAATTTGAAAAAGAACCTGAGGATTTAAATTACTTTGGTCATCTCCTAGACGAGGCACTCCAAGAAGAAAATTCCGATTATGAGGCCAAACGCTACAAAAACATGACATTGCATCCCTTAAAAATTCACAAAGCGCGACCCGGCTTATTTTATGATTGGCTTTCTAAAAAAGGAAAATTGGGTGGTCAACACAAGGTCCCTCGACTTTCCAATTCCAGAACAATTCTAGAAGAGCTTCTAAAGTTAAATAACTAGGAAACGACTTTTAATTTGGGAAGTTCAATTTTGGACAACTTTTGATCGGCGTACTGCTTGGTCACCTTGAGTTTTTTAACATCACTATCCGGGAGTTCAAACATAGCATCGTTTAATACCGCTTCACAAAGAGATCGTAAACCTCGTGCACCCAGCTTGTATTGCAATGCTTTTTCTACAATATAATCCAACGCTCCAGGAGTAAATTGGAGTTCAATCCCGTCCATTTGAAACAACTGAATGTATTGCTTTACCAAAGCATTTTTAGGTGTGGTCAAAATCATGCGGAGCGTGGTTTCATCCAAGGGCGTCATATGGGTCAGCACAGGCAACCTTCCTATAATCTCGGGAATCAAACCGAAAGAACGCACATCCCTTGGGGTGATGTACTGTAAAATATTTTCCTTATCTACCTCACGTTGTTCCAAAGCTGTTTTATATCCAATGGCTTGAAGGTTCAATCGTTTGTTGATGTGTGCTTCAATTCCGTCAAAAGCACCACCCGCAACGAATAAAATATTTGATGTATCGACCTCGATAAACTTTTGATCCGGATGCTTCCGTCCCCCTTTTGGTGGAACATTGACCACAGTTCCTTCCAATAATTTTAATAAGGCTTGTTGGACCCCTTCCCCAGAAACATCTCTGGTGATGGAGGGATTATCACCTTTTCGTGCAATTTTATCAATCTCATCAATAAAGACAATTCCTCGCTCAGCGCGTTCCACATCGTAATCTGCAGCTTGAAGTAAACGCGTTAAAATACTTTCAACATCCTCTCCCACATATCCTGCCTCAGTCAATACAGTAGCATCAACAATGGCCAAAGGGACTTTTAAAAAACGAGAAATGGTTTGTGCTAAGAGTGTTTTTCCTGTTCCCGTAGGACCGACTAAAAGGATGTTGCTTTTTTGAATTTCTACTTCATCGCCTTTGGTTTTGTCTTGAAGCAACCGCTTGTAATGATTGTAAACTGCCACAGACAATACCCTTTTGGAGGCTTCCTGACCAATAATGTATTCGTCCAAAAAAGCTTTGATTTCTTTCGGGGGTTTTAGCTCTAGGGGTGCGCTTCCCGAAATCTCTTCTGTAGATTCTTCAAGCACAATCCCGTGGGCTTGAACGATACACCGGTCACAAATATGAGCGTCCAAACCGGCGATCAGTAGTTGGGTTTCAGGTTTTGGCCTTCCACAAAAAGAACAGTTTAGATCTGGTTTGCTCATGGCAAGGGGGTTTTATTTTGGTGCGTTTTGGAGGACTTCATCCACCATTCCGTAGGCTTTCGCTTCTTCTGCTTTCATCCAATAATCCCGATCACTATTTTCCGTGACTTTTTCCATAGATTGTCCAGAATGTTTGGAGATAATTTGATAAAGTTCATCTTTGAGTTTCAAAATTTCTCTAGCCGTAATTTCAATATCCGATGCTTGTCCCTGGGCACCTCCTAAAGGCTGGTGAATCATCACCCGAGCATGGGGAAGTGCAGAACGCTTTCCTTCATGACCAGCACATAACAATACAGCACCCATAGAAGCCGCAATTCCAGTACATATGGTCGCTACATTTGGGGTAATAAACTGCATCGTATCGTAAATCCCAAGACCTGCATAAACGCCTCCTCCAGGAGAGTTGATGTACATTTGGATGTCCCGATTGGAGTCTGTACTCTGTAGAAAAAGTAATTGGGCTTGAATGATATTGGCAACTTGGTCGTCAATAGCAGTACCTAAAAACATAATGCGATCCATCATCAAGCGAGAAAAAACATCCATTTGTGCAACGTTCAATTGGCGTTCTTCTATAATGTAAGGGGTCATGCTACTTACGATTTTATCGTAATACATCGCATTGATTCCATGATGCTTAGTTGCATATTTTTTAAATTCTTTTCCGTAGTCCATATCTCGCTAGTTTCGTATAAAATTAATGAAATTATTAGGCTTTACCGTACGCTTCTTTTACAAAGGTATCAAAACCTACTTTCTTGATTTTTAAAGGTGCCTTTTCTTTGAAAAAATTAAGCATCTTTTCTCCCATCAATTGTTCTGAAAGTTTTCTCGTCTCCTCTTGGTTAGACAAAACGTTTGAAACGATTCCATCCAATTGTTCTTGTTCTGGAATTTGACCGTATTGCAACATTTGATTTTTTACCAAAGTTGCAGCATAGGCTTTGAGCTCTTCAAAAGTCAAAGAAAGTTTATTCTCGTTAATGATTTTTCCTTCAATGAGTTGATAGCGAATTCCCTTTTCTGATTTGTTGTATTCTTCCACGGCTTCTTTCTCGGTCATCGGTTCTTTCCCAGAGGTCTGTATCCATTTTTTTAAGAAATCTCCAGGAAGTTTAAATTTTGTCTTTTCAACAAGGGCTTCTGAAATATCATTCATCAGTTTTTGATTGGCTTGAGGTTCAAATTGGGCTTGTAAACCCGCTTTGATTTTGTCTTTTAGTTCTTGTACAGAAGTTACCGTTCCTGCCTCGTACAATTTGTCAAAAAGTTCCTGGTTTAATTCAGCAGGAATGCGTTCGTTGATTTCTTTGAGTTCCACCGTGATTTCCTTTGAAGCGAGTTCTTCAAATTTTTTATCGTCCACTTTCAAGAGTCGTTTCCCAGTGGCCTCATCACTAAAAAGTCCTTTTCCTGTAAGATTTAAAACGGCACCTGTAGTGGCTTCTTTGAGTGCTTTGACCGCTTTTTTGGATTTGAGGTCTTCTAGGGTAAAGTTGACCATTGTTTCGAGCTCTGCTTCCTCATTTCTAAATTGAGCGGTGATTTCAAAACCTTTCTGAACTTTCTTTTGAGAAACCAATTTACCGTATTGTTTTTGAATGTAAGTGAGTTGCTCTTGAATCATTTTACCTTCGGGTTCGATTTCGTAACGAATGACCTTTTTCAAAACCTCCAATTTGACCTCAAATTTGGGTGCTAGTCCCAATTCAAATTCAAAGTCTATTTGATCTGCTTTCCAATCTAAAGCCTCTTCAGATGCTTTGGGAATTGGATTTCCTAGTAATTCAAGTTTTTCCTCTTGTATGAAATTATCTAAATTTTCTCTAAGTAGTTTATTAATCTCATCAGCAACAACCGCTTGTTCGTATTGTTTTTTGATCATCCCCATAGGTACGTGACCTTTTCTGAATCCAGGAATGTTGGCATTTTTTCTGTACTCTTTTAAAACTGAGCTTACTTTTCCATCATAGTCTTTGCGATCTACGGTGATCTGAATTACAGCATTTAAAGCGTCAATATCGGTTTTGCTAATGTTCATTGTCCTTGAAATTTAGTGCGCAAAAGTACACTTTTTTATTTCGTCGACCAATTTTAATAGGGGAAGCCAGCACAATATTTTCCTAAGATTTGTGAATTATAAATAATAATTTCTACTATATTTGCACCCCAGAATTAATAACCAGAGGGTCGGGCATCCTCACAAATTAATATGATATGCCAGTAAAACTGAGACTTCAAAGACACGGAAAAAAAGGAAAACCCTTTTATTGGTTAGTCGCCGCTGACTCTCGTGCAAAAAGAGACGGACGTTATCTCGAAAAACTAGGAACATACAATCCCAACACCAACCCTGCTTCGGTAGCCATCGATATTGATCGGGCTGTAAACTGGTTGGAAAAAGGGGCACAACCCACAGACACAGCTAGAACCCTATTGTCTTACAGGGGTGCTATGTTAAAACACCACCTTAATGGAGGTGTTCGCAAAGGAGCATTAACACAGGAGGCGGCAGATCTAAAGTTAGCGGACTGGTTAAAAGAAAAAGAGGCTAAAATCCAAGCCAAAAAAGAAGGCTTAACTAAATCTGAAGTAGAAGCTGCGGCAATAAGACTTGCGGCAGAAAAAGAAGCAAGTGAAAAGAGACTCGCAGTAGCTGCTGCAGAAGAAGCTGAGGCTGTTGCAGAGCAGACACCTGCTACTGAAGAAGCTCCTGCAGATACAGAAGCTGCTCCAGAAGAGGTAAAAGAAGAAGCCGCCGCTACTACTGAAGAAGCAAAAGAAGAAACTCCAGCTGAAGAAGCTTCCGCTGAAGAAGAGGCTCCCGCTAAAGAAGTAAAAGCTGAAGAGGTCCCCGCTGCTGAAGATACCCCTGCAGAGGAAGGGAAAACAGACGCTGAAGAGAAGGAGGCGGAGTAAGATTAATTTCCACGATGAAAAAGGAGGATTGCTTCTATGTAGGAACCATCGTTGGAAAATATAGTTTTAAAGGAGAACTACTGATCAAAACAGACAGCGACGCTCCTGAAGCCTACACAGAACTGGAATCAATCTTTGTGGAACTCAACACGGGATTGGTTCCTTTTTTTATTCAAAAATGCCAACTTCACAAATCCGCCTTACTCAGGATACAATTTGAAAATGTAAACGATGAAGCCACTGCGACAGGACTTTTAAAAAAAGATTTGTATCTGCCACTAAGCTTTCTTCCTCCTTTAGAAGGCAATAAGTTTTACTATCACGAAGTAATCGAATTTACGGTTGTAGAAGGCAAACAAATAATTGGAACGATAGCGCGTATTCAGGATCAGGGGCTTCAGGCGTTGTTTGAAATAAAAAAGAAAGATGGAACTCTGGCTTTAGTTCCAATTCACGATGATTTTATCCTCGAAGTGGATCGAAGTAAAAAAACGATGCGCGTAGAGCTCCCCGAAGGGCTATTGGACCTTCAAAATTAACTGCTCTCACCAAACTCAAAAGAACAATACAAATCCAAAAGAGGGCAGCGGGGTATTGTTTCCCTCGTTGGTCGATACAGGAACTAAACTTCTAGGCAAAATCACCGTACCGTCTTCACTTCTGTTCAATCCGTAATCTTCTGGGGTGGGGTTGGGCTGAGCCAAGAAATTTTGAACTTCAAAGTACAAATTAAAGGAAAGGTCTTTAAAATTCCATTTTTTATCAAATCGAATATCTGCTAGGTTAAACGCGTTGAGTTTTACCTCTCCTAATCGGTCATAATCTAGAATTATTTCAGGATAAGAAGTCGTACTCGCTTCGATATCAACTGGTACATAGGGATTTTTTCCTGCATACCTCCATCGGGCGCTGATTT
>Ga0102963_1001611_pt1 | contig 9979 bp, 11 predicted proteins | sample SalPon2_C_H2O_MG_2_FD_84522 | JGI IMG/M metagenome (GOLD analysis project Ga0102963, IMG submission 84522) | Salt pond water microbial communities from South San Francisco under conditions of wetland restoration - Salt Pond MetaG SF2_C_H2O_MG | ecosystem: Environmental > Aquatic > Non-marine... | reverse complement strand
TGGTATTTTGGGTGCAAATAAGCGACAATTGGAATTGCTCAAGGATAAACTCCTCGAGGAGGAGATTGTTGATGGTGAATGGGTCTATGATCTCGTAAATGGATTGTGTAAGGTTGGGCGATCAGTGGATTTGGACAGTCTCGACTATGACTAAATAAGAATCAGGTATCCTCGATTCCTTGTGGAGAGAACCATACGCCCACCCACATTTCGGACAAGTCGTAATATTGTGGCATTGTTAGCATTTGACCGTACAGGAAAATACCCAACCATGTTGGTGTTGCCTTCCCTGAATCTTTTATTTGATTGAACAAATTTACGATTTTTGTTATATACATTTTTGAAAGAAACGTTAGGTCTAAGTCGTTTGTAAAATTCATCAATCGTTTCCCGTGGTTTGAAAATAGCTTTTACACTATCTATTTTCTGACCATCTGGTGTGTACCGCGTAACTTCGATTGGTTTGTGTTCGTATGCATCTTGTATTTTCTTAAAGCTTTCGGCGTTTCCACCTTTGTTAGGGTGGTATTTAAGTGCAAGTTTACGGTAAAGTACTTTGCGTTTCATGTCGTTTTCAGTTGACATTAATTTTTTGATTTCAGAATTCATCTACTTTAAGGAAAGAATAAAATGTAAGTTATCAGTAAGATGTTGAAGAGACTCCGTGGTGAAGGAGATGAAGATGAACGTAAGAATAAAAAGCGTGTCAAGTTTGAGACGACACCAAGAACCCTGAGACCGAGGACTGCTACGACGACGAGAACTGCTACGACACCCAGAACTCTGAGATCGAGGACTGCTACGACGAGCACTGCTACGACGACGAGAACTGCTACGACGACGAGGACTCCGGCAACTGCAAAACCTAAGACCCCGGAGACCCCGAAGACCCAGAAGACCCCGAAGACCCAGAAGACCCCGAAGACCCTGAAAATAAGAAACAATGTGAGTAACACGTCTACGAAGACAAAGAGTTCAACGAAGACCGTCACATTTGAACGATATGAAAATTTAAATTTAGAAAACAATGAATTACACCAAGGACTTTATCATTTGTATGGAACAACTGCCTCCAAAAATCAAGTGAATACAATGTTCAAGAAACTTAATGAAAGTTCTAAAATGGATTTGATCCAAGCACAAATTGAACACCTTCAGAAAAGACAAGTTCCAAAATTGAATTCGTCAAAATCTTTTAATGTGCCAGTCATGACTAGTGATGGTGATTTTGATATTGACTTCATGTTCCTTGTTTGGTTAGATACTCGACACGACAAGACAACTACTGGTTCGTTTTCAAAATTTTTGAAGAGTGACTTTGCCAAAAAATTATACAATGATAAAACTGTTTCATTCCGAAAGACTGCGATGATTGAACGCATTTTGGATTTGTACAAGACACAAGGTACGAGAGCTAAAGCTCCCCATAAGTTTTTTACTGTGAGTGACAAGGATATAAATGTTAGCGATACAAGTGGATGGGAATCTTTCTTGAAAAGAAACTTGGGATATATATTCGGTTTGAAAGATCAGGGTTATGATGTTCACACGACAAAGTTTGGTCCAGGAATATTTTTGGACAGTGCAAATGATGGTCGAGTTCAACTTCTTGTTGGTCTTGATCAAGAGGATAATAATAGAAAGACTATCTCAGATGTTTTGTTACGAACGACTGTCCGAGATAAAACGTCAAAAAGAAAAGTTAAATTGTTGCAGCCATATGTTTCAGTTGCACAAATACTCGATCCCGGGAGTGGTATGCCAATGGTTGGTATTAAGGGTGATATCACAACCATCATGAGTCCTGAACCCCATTCACGTTTAGCGTGGGATTTCTCTCAATTGTCATTTGATATAGGTCGCAGGATGAAAGTTGAAGTGTACTTTGACAGTAATATTCGTGAGTATAGACTTCGGTTGAACAATTCTACCATAATAAAACCGAGTGCAAGTGCTTCGGCGGCCAAGAATGGGAGTGTTAATGATAAACTTTCTAAGTTCTTCGGTGATTTCTTGCAAGTGTTATATATGTCTCGAATGTCTGGGCGAGGTCAAAGGGTCGCTATTGGCACGGGTGATGGTGTAATGACTGCTATATATTCTTTTATCATGAAGAGATGTTTCAAAGTAGATCCTATTCTTATACTCGACTTATCCAAGGACAACAAGATCAGATTGATTGGTGTGAATAATATTTTGAATAAGACAAAATTAACAAAGGTTTCTGAAAACAATAATCGATCAACTGTTGCAAACATGTCTAACTTTAATGTGAAAACCAATGTTCCAAAAACTCCCAAAGGCTTAACTACCAAATCCGTGTCCAAGATACCAAACAATAAATCTGCGGTAATGAATAGATTTTTTAAGCGTGGGTAATTTTATTATGGACGACGAACCTGATTTTTTTGAAGAATACGATGAAGCCATCAAGGCTCGTGTGAAATCCCTCAAAAAGATTGAAGATGCTCTAGACGCAAAGGCTCTCATTGCCCTTTCTGAGCAACTTCCAAAGACCAAGTTCAAAATATATGAACGTTTACAAGCGGAAGCGAAGCGGCTCATCGAAGAAATGGATGAAGTCATGAGAGTCTTCGTCGCCGAAGAACTTCGGGAAGAGTACCTGGCACCACAAGAAGATGATGAGTCTATCATCTGTGAACATTGTGACCTGGTCAGGAGTGAGAGTGATTATGTGGAATGTAAATGTGGTGAAGTAAAGGCTGTGAGGTTTGCCGAAGAAATTGGCTGTGATGTTCCAGAAATCAACCTAAGTGATTGAAACCCGTAGACATTTCATGAATCCATTCAAAATGCTTTCACAATCTCTGGTATCACCTGGTCGGTGGGTGAGATTCATTACATCATTACCAAAGGATAAAGATAAGAGACCCTATTTAGTTAATACACAAATGGCCTGTATGAACTATATAGCCTTCGATTTTGAAACCTCGGGACTACCGAAAGGAAGACGAAATACTAAAGTAACACCGGAAACTCTACCAAACTTTGACGGTTGTCGTGCGGTCAGTCTTAGTGCTGCTCGCTTTTCACAAAGGGGTCGTCTCATCAAAACTTTTGATGCGATCATTAGACCCGATGACTTCACGATTGGCGAAGACTCCACAGCAATTCATGGGATCACCCATGAAAGAGCTATGAATGAAGGTCGTCCATTCTCAGAAGTATTTAAGGATTTCATGGAGTTTATTGGACCTCGCACCAAAACACTTGTGGCTCACAATGCCCAGTTTGATGAGAGTGTTCTTCGTTCGGAAATGCTTCGTCATGGATTGGACACGAATCAGATTGAAGACCTTGTGATCCGGTGCACTCTTGAATTGTATAAGGAGAGATTCATGGGAACCATCAAACTTACAAACCTATACAAGGACATCTTCGGTGAAGAGTTTGATAATGCTCACAACTCCCTTGCCGACTCCATTGCGTGTGGTAAGGTCTACCCTTTCCTTATTGGGAAAACAGAGCGAGAGCTCAAAGATATTGGTGTACCAAAAGTCATCATTGGTGCTTCATCAGTTGCTTCAGCTATTGGTATCAATCAATACAAGAAACCACAAGAACTTGTCGAAGAACTCTGGAAAAAGTATAGTCCACAAACTTTTGCAAGCAAGACTAAAGAAGATGAAGCTTTGGGTATACTTAATTCATGTGACGAAACCAAGCAAATTCTCAAGTCTGCAGAAACTTTTAAATCCGAAGAGAGTACCGATGTTCAACAAGAGACTCGAAAACTTTTTCACCAACTTGAAAGATCTGGGTTACGTCCACAAGATATCGTCAAGGCTAAGGATCACATCAAGAAAACGTTGTATACAAACCATGGGACCCGGAACGAAAAGAAGACAGCTGATACGGATCTTGCTAATTTGATCGAAGATGATACTTTCTATACCTATGACATTTGTGAGATCGAAGGTACAAAGTATCAAATTGTGGGTCGAGTTGATCGTATTCAAATGAATGACGATGGTTCCAGGACTTTGGTTGAAATTAAAAATCGTGCACGGGGTTTGTTTAATACAGTGAGGGATTACGAAGAAGTTCAATGTCAGACGTATCTTCAGATGTTGAAGGACATTGAATACTGTCGATTGATTGAACAATATAATCACGAAAAGAAGTCATATCTTATTCAACGTGATGATGAAAAATGGACAAATGATGTACTACCAAAGATTCAAAATTTTTGTGAACATTTCCATAGTATGTTGAGTGAGACGATGTAGGTTGTCATTAAAAAATGTTGATCATAAATAAGATGTCTTCGGTGGTCAGACCAAGAAACAATTCTAATGAAAACTTACCACCGAAAAAGAGGGCACGGTTAATGGCTAATCAGGCAGTGGAATCATTGACAAAAAAATTTACACAAAAAATTAATCTCGGGGAAAATGTCTATAACCTAGGAACAATCACAGACATGAATCAAGTATCCATGGGTGTTCGTCTTAGTAGAAAGCTTGTAAATGATTTGAAAGGTATTTATAAAAAGTCATATGAACAAGGTATTGAATATGCGGGGTCCACGCGTTTTAGTGTGAACAATGTGAGAGGGGCTGTCAAGTTTAATACACCATCGCAGAGGACAAATAACAACTTTAAGAAAGTTAACCCATCTTTTTACGATCTGGGAGCATATATAGTCTATCACACACACCCGGTTCCGGTAACTTTTATGACACAATATGTAACTATGCCTAGTATAGTCGACTTTACTGCGTACATTGGGTTTTACCCATATGTTCAAGCTAATATCATACTCGAAAAACATGGTTACTATGTAATTGACTTGATAGAAAGTGATCAATTTAAAAAACCAAATCCTAAAGAAGTTTTCAAGTTTTTTATTGATGAAGTCTACAACAAGGCGAAATTTAAAAACGTATCGACAACATATAAGGGTGTTAATTTTTTTAAAGCTTCGCCCGAGTCTTTGCAACGAGTTATCAATAACTACGCCGACCCAATCATGCGTCGCAAATATGGAATTTCAATCAGGTATTATCGATACAATGAACTTGCAAATATAACTCTCATAGACCGTGAACGTATCATGGTTCCATAAATAAAATGTAATATATTCATAAGCATGGCAACAGGAGAAGACATTGGTCTTATAGCCACTATAATTACAATACTGTTTAGTACGGCGGTTTTAGGATGGGCTTTGTTGTATAAGTGTACAGATGCTACCATGGTACCAGGTGATTTTACATTTGATAAGTGTTTCTCATTTTTACCGGAAGCCGAAAAACCAAAGAAAGCTGTCGCAAAAGTAGATGTTAAAAGTGCAGATTTGTTCGCTAAGTCTACTACTTTTACATCCGATAAAGATGAAAAAGAAGATGAATATTACGGTTTTGTCGATCACTTTAAGGAGATGGATACTCGGTTGTATAGCACGGATTACAGTGACATATCAGCTAGAACACTTGGTGAATGTGCAAAGATATGTTATGAAAATCAGGTGCCAGTAGGTGCACAAAGTCTCGAGTGTGGCGGATTTACATCTGAATATAAAGACGTAGAATCAGATGACGATCGCGTGTATTGCAGATTATATACAAAAGGTAACCTAAGTGACAGTACCCTCCCAAGTTATGAAAAAAGATCATTTTACCTAAAGGGAACATCACTGACGCCTATATGAATTCGATCATTGATGAAATTCAATCACTCATTGATATTGTCAGGTCATTAAAACCAAATGAAGAACGAGAAAAACCTAAAAAGAGAACGAAAAGAATGAAAGAGGTCAAGTGTATACCAATTCACAATCATTCCATTGATGCATCGTATCACGGTGATTGTGAATTATGTAAAACACACGGGAACATATTAATGGAAATCCTTCCCGAAATTGGGTTTGAAGTACTCAGGATATAAAAAAATATAGTCTAAAAATAGGAATGGCACGACAAGCTACCACGTTAGTACTGTTTTTATTTATAATGTGCCTATGTTCTCTATGCTTGGCAGCGTTAGGTGGGGGAGTATTTTACGCTTGTAGTGACGGAACGATGAACCCATCTGAGTTCGATTTTAAGAAATGTGGAAATTTTGGAATAAAGGATGTCGAAGCTGTCGTTACAGGAGATATCAAAGAAACAAGTGAAGTCGAGTCTACAGAAACATCCGATGATTTTAGTTCAGGTGATGGCCTGATACCGGATCAACCTGTTGATGATGAAGCTGCTGATCCAAACCTGAATTTCCTGGACTATTTTAATCGCGACAGAAAGAAGTTTTCCGGTGACGGTGTTGTTGCTTCAGCGACAAATGCTGCGGAGTGTGCGAAGATATGTTTTAACGACGAAATTGATATGCCAAATGAGAGTGAAAAGTGTCAGGGTTTTGTGAGTGATGACAGTACTTACTGTAAATTATATCCCACAATTGACAGCATGGATGGCGAAATTCATAGTCAACATAAAGCATATAGATTGAAAGAAAACAAAGAGTCTGGGGGACGTGTCGTACAATATACCACAACAAGAAATAGTACTGGGTACGGACCAGATGGTGGAACTAAAGAATACGGTAATAGACATGACCTTGACTGCGGAGTAAATGGAGCTTTGACGTCATTTAAATTTAATAAATCTGGTAACCAGGTCAATAATTCTTTTACATGTGCTAAATCAGAAGCACTGGGTGGTTCAACGTCTAAAATGACAGAAGTTAATGCTTCTGGTAAAAGTGGCGGTAGAAATGACATGTACTATATTGACCGACACGATATCAATTGTGGTGACAATTTCTTGAGTCAGTGGAAACTGGCCCAGTGGAGTAAAAGTATTAGAGTTCATTACAGTTGTACAACCTCGAAAACACCGCGTCCTGATGAATGCGAAGAGTTAACGGCGAGTGGTTATTCTAGAAATTCACATGTTGGTACATGGAGAGGTAACGAAGTTAAATGCCCAGCAAACAAATTATTAACACAGTGGAAATATTCTAATGACAGTGTGACATATAGATGCTGTCCCAAACCGACGCATTCACTTGGAAGGGCGACCGGGACAACCATAAGATAATTTTGGGTGTTTCTTACAGGATGAACAGAGAAGACATTATACAAAAAGTGGCTCTCTTCGGTAACTTTTTGTGTATACTTGATTCAATTATGAGACCTCGTCTCTAAATAAAAATATCACGATATACTAAATCATGAACGGTGCCGTGATTGGAATACTAGTTCTTATTTTGCTGATAGTTGTCGGGACAGTTATATATTTCTCGACAACCGAAGAAGATAAAGTGGTTCCCACTACTCCTGTTGATTACGATAAATCTTCAGAAGAAATAGAAGAAAAAGAAGAAGAACCCAAAGAAGAATCTTTTAGTATTGTGAATGGGTGGATCCACGAAGGAAAGTATAAGAAGATGTTGAAAGTGAAAACTGATGGAAGTTTGATGGTTACCGGTTACAAAAATACCGATCAGTCGGCTAAATGGAACTTCCAACCATCTGACAAGTCTGGGTATTTTCACATTGTAAGTTCTGGTGCTTCGCCTGTTCCAGGGCGAGTTATTAGAGTTACTTCTAGTGTTGTTCAGTTGACGAATAGCAAGGATGCAACTTCTAGACTTAAACTTAACAAGTCTGGTGATGCTTATAAAATTTCAGATCGAACTGGTAAAAATTTTATTAAGATTCAGGGCAGTCAGATCTTGTCAACCAATGAAACAGATGAGGCATCTGTTTTTATGATTGAACCAAGTCAGTTTTACATCACAATGCACAAGACTGAAGAGACTGGTCTTTCTGATGTTGAAGGATTTGAAGGTTCTACGACAATGGTTCTCTCTGATCATTCCATTCAATGTGATAACGGTGGCCTGACTGGCCTGGCACTCGTGAAGGATGGTGATCAGTACAGGTATGATTTCACGTGTATGAATGGTATTGATACGAGTGGTGATATCACTGAAAAAATTAATCCAGAAACAACTGCCAGTGGGGGAGATGTCGCTGCATTGACTGGTCAAACAATCGATTGTGGTGACAAACTTATCAAGGGAGCTCAACTTTTGTACCAAAATACAGACGATGACGGTGAAATTGCTTATTCGTATTCTTGTTTGCCTACACCCCTTAATATGAACAAGTGCGAATCAAAGACAACCGAGAGTAGAAATCAAGTGGGCAAACTTGATGCCCTCACGGAAATAAAAAATATGAAATGTCCAACTGGGAAAGGTATTACCAATATTAAAATGGTAAGTGACGCCAACAATCAAGATATTTCTTATGAATACAAATGTTGTCCCCCAGCGTAAAATTAACCTAAGTTAACGACCACCTTTAAAAAAGTAAAAATGACTCCAGAAGAACTTCAAAAAGTTACAGAGCTTGTTCAAGTGTTGCGTGACGAAGTCGCACAATTGAAGAAGTTTCTTAATCCAGTTCACCATTGTGAAGGCACAACAGCAAAAGGTGCTACTTGTCGCAATAAATGTGTAGTTGGCACAAAGTTTTGTAAAAAACATACCGCACCTGCACCTGCACCTGCACCTGCACCTGCACCTGCACCTGCACAGGCGGAAGAAGATAATGACGAACTTTCAAGGTTGCGTATCATGTTATCAAACGAAAGTTGGTATGATCAGACATACAATGATTCGCTTCCAGAGTCGAGAGAAGAATTTATCCAGTAATAATAGAATGATAGAACTTTTGATTCTATTTTTGGTTGTAATAATCATAATACTGTGTACGATTTCAGTAACTTACAAATGTACAAAGAGATCCATGAAATTATCAGACTTTTCATTTGATAATTGTGTGTACACAGAAAATAAGACTGTAGCTACATCTGAAAATAAGGTTGACATACCAGATACACCACTTATGTCAGAAGCAGTTTTTGAAACTATTACAGGAGATGAAGAACAAGACTATTCAAATGTTATTGATTATTTTGAATTAAGTCGCACAGCTGTTCGTGTGGACGATGAAAATGATTACAAGGATGTATATGCAGCTACACCGGGTGAATGTGCAAAAATATGTTATGAAAAAGAGGAGGATATTGGCGATTTAGATTATGAATGTAATGCCTTTCAGACAGATGGACGCAGAAAATGCCGCATCTTCTGGAGTGTAAGTGCATTTGAAGATAAACGCACAACTGACGACCAGCTTGCATTTAGAATCAAAACACCACGCGATAAAGAAAGTCACGAAAAACGAAAAGAAAAGGAAAAGGGGTTAACTGGTCAAGTTTACATTTATACAGGTGATAATTATCATGGAATCGAAGAAGCTTTACCTTTTCAGAATTATACTTCGTGTCACATTGGAGGTACAAGAATAAAATCAATAATTGTACCAATTGGTTATGCAGTAGAGTTATTTACAAGCAAGGATTATTCTGGTACGAGCATGGTATTTTACGAATCGCAGCGTAAATTACCATCTCCATATTATGAAAATGTTAAAAGTATCAAAATTGCACAAATATCAAATGAAAATTTAAAGTTTTATGAAGATGTATACTCACAAGAAGGTGAAGAAATTAGAATGAGTGATAGTTGTGACAACACTAGCGGGAACGACGCTAGCGGGAACGACGCTAGCGGGAACGACGCTAGCGGGAACGACGCTAGCGGGAACGACGCTAGCAACACCGATTACGGAAGTTACGGTGGTTACGATAGTTACGCGAGTGGGGGCTATTGATTAAACAAAACCTTGATTTTGCCTAGGTATGGCCGCGAATGGTCATAAATTCAGTATGTTTTGTGAAGTTCACAAAGTTTGGTGAGTCTGATTTTGCCTAGGTATGGCCTCGAATGATAGGATTAAATGCATCTTCAATATGTATAAACCACAAGTGTTACCAAAACCTTACCATAACCATAATTCACGTGGAATTTGTGTGCGAAAAATCCCAGGCGAATTATTTTCTTAGCTATATAATGAGAAGTGAAAAATAGGCGACAAAAGCAT
>Ga0102963_1001610_pt1 | contig 9984 bp, 20 predicted proteins | sample SalPon2_C_H2O_MG_2_FD_84522 | JGI IMG/M metagenome (GOLD analysis project Ga0102963, IMG submission 84522) | Salt pond water microbial communities from South San Francisco under conditions of wetland restoration - Salt Pond MetaG SF2_C_H2O_MG | ecosystem: Environmental > Aquatic > Non-marine... | reverse complement strand
GTCCGTTGCCTTCTTGATTATCTTCTTCTGATATGGTCTAAATTCTATGTTCACGCTGCAAAGTTTTTCGTAATACTCTATCGATTCATTTATATTTTTCCTTACGCATTCATCACTGAGGCTATTGTATTTTAGGACATCAACCCAAGTTGATTTTTTACCCGAGCCAATCTTCCTCTTTTTTGTTTGGTTCATAACCCTCTTTAATCCCATCAGCGACTTGAGGTGTTGGCAATTATCTTCACCAGAATTTGGTTTTATTAATCCCATTTCAATCGTTCAACCATTGATTCAAACTTCTCCATAGTCGGGAAGTCTTTGATTCTCCCGTTCCACCAGTTGTAGAAACGTGATTGTATTTTCTTTCGCTCGTCATCATCTAACTTATGATAGTTGCAGTAGAATACAAAGGGGTTAACTCCCATTGCAGCCCATTTGTGTAGGGCTGCTAGTCTTTCGTTGTGTTGTGTTTCTTTCATTTCCATTATTTAAACATTATTAAAAATTATCCCAGCACCAAATCGGAGTTTTATCTCCAACATAGGAACCACTTATATTAAATGTAAAATACTCCATAGCGTCTAGTTCTGTCATGTGTTGTTCAAGAGTCTCCAAGCATTTGGATACGGAATATATTAATCTCATTTCATTTTCTTCAACTCCAATTATGGCTTCATCGAAACCATCTGCCTTTAAAAATTCTTCATCTGGATAATGTTCTATTATTCGTTCTATCATATCAATTATTTTCTAAGTTCTTTTACCTTTTGTTCATACCACATCGCCTTCTCCATATCCCTTTCGATGGGTTGGTTTGGCTTTTTACCCAACCTCATACGGTACTTGAAGGCATTCATCTCGCAGTAGGAGATGTATCTATCAACTCCCCAGATGTCTATCATCATTTCCCAAGTCTCCTTATGGTATGACTTGTAATGCTCGGGATTTACGTAATCATAATCCTTCATATGTTTAAATTACTTTGCGTTGGTTTTGGCTCACTCTTAATTATTATGTACTTACCACTGCTATCTCTACCCTCCTCAACCTTTACGCTTGATACATATGAGCCATAGGCATACATCCACTTGTTGAACTTTATTCGACTTATGGTTTCCTTTGACTTCGGACCATAGTCTGGATACTCCTCAATGAAGTTATGATAGCAAACAGATAAATTTATCCTCTCATCCTTCTTGAGCAGTGTATTTACTTGACCCCCGTAAACCAAACCACACCACTCAATGAAGTCGTGAGATGTCTCTGTTGACAATGTGCGTACCTTTTTTTCACACTTACTCTCAACCAAACCAGTGGCTAAGTAACCCTGAAGGCAGCCTATCATGTAGTTGTCAAAGGCACACCAATCATCATCATCCCAATCACCAAATAACAACTTACCAAAATCATCAAGTGGTGTTCTGTTCTTGTTGTAGTATTGATGAAGCTCCAGCTCCCACTTACGCCTAGCAAATGAATTACCACTACCCCTTATGGCGTAGTTTGTTGTGATGCCAATCTTGGGGGACTTGCTGAATGGTATCTTGATGGCATCCTTGTTCTTCTTCTCAAGCGTTAATCCCTCTGTAACTACAGAGAATAATCTCTCGAAGTCAAAGTTCTTCTTTACGTCATCAAACACAAGTATCTGCGTGTCTGCTGAAACCAATTGGTAGGCAAACGAGCGTTCAAATGTGAATGACTTACCATCTATTGTTACAACCTTCTTCATGTGACTCAGCGCACTCATGAAGATACCCTTGCCCGTTCCACCCTCTGGGCTATCGCTTATCACCTCATCATTCAGTATGACTGCTGGACAATACGATAGGTTCTTGTGTGCGTGCATCAAGAATCCTATTGTTGACTCCATAGATGATATCCTATCCAACTCATTGTTGCATATGTTGTGAACGAATTTTTTGTAGTCGGTATTTGATTGACACATAACAAACTTCCTGTCGATTACGTGGTCTTTCCAAACATAACCACCCAAGTCTATGTAATCAATCATCGTGACCTCATCCTTGGTTACCTTTACGGCACAGTTCTTATAGTATATATAGGATGTGTCCTTGTTGTCCTCTATGAAATAGATATCTATCGTTGACAACAATGTCAAGAACTCCTCCCTGAAGAATCGGGTCTGGTCTGCGAAGTAATTATATACCGATGCATCATCAATGTCGAGCAGATAGTTCAGCACGAAGTCCTTAATCTGCTTCTCATCCGTGTGGTCAATCAGGTTGTTCGTAACACGTACAAATACATAGTTCTTACTACCCTCTGGGCAATACTTGTAGAACCCGTTCTCTTGTAGGAAGTGCTTGAATAGTATGTGTATTATCTTGATGACACCCTTCTCATTCTTTTGCCAGAACTGAGCCTCCTTTGATTCTTCATCAATCCTAGATATGACCGAGTCAATTATGCTATTGTCAATGTTTGACTGCTCTAGCTGGTTCCGAACCTCCTTCTTTGATACACCCCTCTTTAACTTGACACGTATGTTGTTTACCCTCTCCTCATCCTCGTAGTATTTGGTTCCAAAGTTCTGAGTGTTTGAGTATGCCGAGTCAATTGTTCTTGTTATCTCATCCTCACCAAAACCGCTTCCCGAGTATTGGTTTAGAATAAATGAAGCCAATGATTTGTTTACACCAAAGTCATTGAATGCACTCGCAAGTATGAAGCAGTTTTGATTTCGCTGCCCCTCCACCATCGGATACTTTTTTGTCCACCACTTAACCAATATGTCTACAATCTTATTCTCATCTGTGATTGGTATCGTTGGTGCATCACGATACTGGTGCTTCTCTTGATAGTCTGGCTCATCTACCTTGTCCCATACAGATGAGTTCTTGTTTATGTATATCAGTGGGTCGTATGACTCGTAGCAAACCCTAGATATATTCTTTGATGTCTTGTCAAATCTATCGTTGTTGTAGTGCTTCTCAAGCGCATTGAAATAATTAACGTGGTTGTCTACGTCCTTTGGTATCTTAACCAATACCTTTAACCCTCTTCCACTCGGAGATAAGAATACGGAGTACGTGTATGGTGACTTGCTTATCTTCTCCTTGTCCGATAATAACTCCTTGCTCTTCTCGTATCCATCAAAATCTAAACATATCAAACCGCTATGCTCTTGAATGGCTGAGTCCAAGCGTTTGTTAAACCTACCAGAAAAACATATGGCTGGTAGCATCTTCTTTAATTCGTTTCGCTCGGGCTTTCTATGCTCCTTGCGTATCTTCTTAACCAACTCCTTCGATGAACCATCCTTGATTCTATCAAGAATGTGCTCAACATCTCGATGGAATGGCGTGTTTGTTTCTCTTATATTCTTAAATATTGTTATCATTCGTGTTGAGTTTGTTGTAGTTGTGTTGACTTTGTGTTGACTTTGTGTTGAGTTTCTCTCTGATAATCAGCTAGTTGTTTATAATGTTAACTTTTTTACCTCGTATATAAAAATAAAAAATATATAGAGTAGAGAATACATATTGTATATGGAGGATAAAAGTTGACATCTCAGCATTTTCATTGTTAAAAAAGGGGGGAGTCCCCTCCCCCCCAACTGTACAAATAACAACAACCAACTAGAATGGTAGCTCTTCTGCGGGCTTAACATTAGTCGTCACATTCTTAGCACTCTGTGGTTCATTAGCACTTTGTGGCTTCGGTTCGAATGTGTCCAACTCTACATAGTAAGACCCTGATTTGGCTTGCATGATGTTTAGGTTCACCCACCCATTCTTGTGGTGGTCTCTCATGAACTGAACCGCCTCATCACATTTCAGACTCATTCGTCCGATTACAAACTCTGGTGCATTTTCGTTTCGCTTAAACATAAATCCGTCAGCGAATACCTTTTCTTTCTTTTCCATAATATTATTTAATTAAAATGTTTTGCTCCATAAAATCAAGCGTTGAAAATAGAATATCATTCTTCTCTTCTCGGCTACCAACTGCGTTTGGAAGCACAACGACAGTAGTATCTTTATCTAATAGTGTCTTCAAGGACACAAATATATCTCTAAACTTCATCAGAAAAATAAAATTGACCGATATCTTCTGTTGGGTTATCTCCAAAGAACTTGTTGTATATGTTCACCGCCTTCCTCACCTTGTTCTCACCCCTCTCAAGCGACTCATCGCTAACGGTATACCTACCCATCATCAATGTGTTCTTATCGATAACCAGAAACACCATTGGTCTATTGAATAGCGTGCTATATACATATGCTTGGCTATCGTAGTTGTACTTTCTGAAGTTCCATTTGAAGTCATTTATGTTTGACGTTGTCTTCAAATCATATATGGCATCTGGAGCTAGTATATCTGCCTTTCCCTTCCAATCCACCCCAAATATCTCCCCCACTGCGGGTTGCTCGTACACATTCTCTGGATTATTTATGAGTTCAAAGAAGTCCATGTTCACGTTCATCGCATCCACCCATAGGTTCACCTCATCAATCTCCTTCTTGAGTAGCACGATGTCCGTCTGAACCTCGTGCAGATACTCCTTGTATGCTTTGGTGTTCCTAGATGCGACATCGATATAGCTTACATCCTTAGCCTTGTCTGGCTCTAAAAACATCTGATGAAAGTATCTACCCATGGCAAACTCCTTTGTGTCCTTACGACTACTACCATAATCCTTTGGATTGTTTAATAGGGTTCCAATGTCTGAATTGGATAGGTATTTTCTACCAATGCCACCATAGTATTCGGCATCATCCCTGAGTCTATCTATTATGTTCATGATATGCTCTCTCTTATCTTCTCTTGTGCTTCTTTGGCTACTACATACTTCTGGCGCAGTGTCTTTAGTATATCACTGAATTCCATATCCTTATTAGCAGTCACCCACTTGAGTACCTTAATCCAATTCTCATCATCAACCACCAACTTTATCTTTTGCTGAGGTTTCGCAGTCTCGACCTGAGTTGGTTCATCTATTTGGGGTAGGTCTTCCCCCGCATATATGTAGTGACCGAGTCCAAACATAGCCAAGTTCTTTGTTAGGCAACGCATGAGTGCCTTGTTGATGTCGAACATGGTCGCAGCCTCAACCGTACCAGAACTATATCTGCTAGTCCAATCATATGGATGCGACTTCATAGCCCTATTTGATGTATCCATAACGGGTAGCCACATCCCTAGAGTTTCGCCCTTGATTGTTACGGTAGTTCTTACCATGTAACCCAGTGCATCATCGTACAGATACGGCTTACCTTCGTGGTCTGTAACAACCTCGTAGGTCGCATCCTCATAGTGCTTCTTTACCTCACCCCAAGCCCAAGCCCAAGATAGGTAGGTTAGATTCTTTTTCTTCTCAACCTTGTCGTTTAGGTTGATGGAAGATAGTGTTTCAAATACTGTTTTCATTTTGTTTTAATTTAATTTTTACATACATATTCATGATGTTCTCCCTCGAGTTCTTTAGCGATTTGATTCTCTTGGGGTTCATCTTTGTGTTCACTTCTAGCTTTATCTGCTCCTCAATAGTTCTTAGCTTTGAACGATAATTAGACAAAGTTAATTCATAAACTCCACTTCTCCAACCATTATTTAAAAAAAAATAAAAATGTTCTGGAGTTATCTTCTCGTACCAATCGCCAAGCCCAGTGTTTAGTATCTCAATTGAGTTGTCGTCCTTCCACTTTATAATCTTTACATCATATAGTTGCTTGCTCAACGACATATCACCCTTTGAGAATAGTGCATATTCATCATTCATCGCTTGCTCAAAGATATCTTCTAGCGTCATCATAGTTCTGATATATCTTTAACGAGTTTGAAATAGTCACGGTCATGCCGAACCTTTTCATCCGCTTGTCCGATACCATATATGATACTTGAGTGTCCGATGTCATATCCATATTCGTTCATGTACCTCTGTATCTCAACTATCGACATGGGTCTGTGAAAGGAGAGGTAGTATAACATATGCCTAGCCTCAACCGATTGTCGTTTCTTTGTCTTCACAAACACATCAGACTCATCGATGTCAAATACCTTTGACACCGTGTCCACGTACTTCTTAAATATCTCCTTCTTCATTATCTACTTATTTTATTTTTTAATTGCTTGGCTTGCCTACTTATCTTAAACCTCTTAAAGAATTGCCACCATTTAGTTCGGTGAGCCTCGTAGTTCAGCCAGTTAAATTCATTAAAGATTTTGTCCGAGCAGACACGGTTTGCCCACTCCTCGTAATTGTACTCATCAATCAAGTACTCGTCATTTTGCGTGTTCATAATTTTAATTTATTTATTATTCTTTTATCCCACTTTTTAGTGGTGTTTAACTACCGAACACGAGCAACATAATTCTTTTCAATTTCTTTAGCTGCATCCGATTGAGCCATTGCAGCCCCATCTTGCCAAGCCTTATTAAGCTGTTGCTCTTCTATTTCCTTTGCTTCTTTAAGGAATTTTGCACGCCATTTATCGGCTGTACCTGCTGAAATTTCATCTCTGTTACGCATCCAAGTAATGTAGTTATACCTTTCTGCTAAAAATTCTACTGCTGTCATAATTTTAATCTTCTTTTTTAGTGTCAGGCATCTCCATCGGGTCTCCATCATTAGGAATGTCAGGCACACACCCAGATGCCGTTGTTAATAATACGAAAATAATACAAAAATTGAACAATCTACTCATTTATCTGTCTTTTTATTTTGCTCCAATAATTCTTTGTGGTACACATCTTATCTCCATTGTATCCCCCGTTCCATCGCCTCGCTACCACCTCGCAATACCCCATGAACGTGCGACCATTGGTCGATACCTTTGTCGCCATGTAGTTGAACATCTCAATAGACTTCGCTCTGCTCCACCTATCATCTAGAGAGTATCTTCTCTCAAACCCATCAATAGCTAAACGTCTATTCACCTCAGCCACCATGATTGGTCGTATCTGTAGGCATCCAACCGCATCCTCCTTTATGTTGTGTGCCGAGTCGTTGCCTCGTGACTCAACATAAATCACGGCATCAATGAAGTTATCCCATGTCACGCATACCCTCTTCTCACCCTCGATGCACAACGTGTCCATCCGAATGGCTTGGTGAGCGTCAGTACACCCACCAAGTATCGATATAGACATTATTATTAAAGCCCTCATGATAACGAGATATCTAATTTCTCTCTCGTCAATCCATGCTCCTCCTCCAACCAATTGGCGAACCTCTCCTCATCTCTCGAGCGAACTAACAAGGTGGTATTCACGCTGAATACATTGCTCGTTGGTGATGTAACGCAGAACACATCGCAAGGTGGGTAAACTTCGTCATCATCAAACACCGCATCAAAAAGGTCATTGAAGTCGTGCTTCCAAGGCACATCATCCCACCTTCCCGTAGCCCAACCCTCTGATATCGGAGTGAAGCCATGCTTTAACTCGGCTTTGTAGTACCCACGCCATGCATCGGTAGAAACCCAATTAACGTCGTCCACGGGCATCATGTCCTCGTCTCCTCCCCAGAGCTCCTCAGCGTACTCGTTGTAGGGCAACCCCATCGTTGGATTAAACATCCACTTCTTCACCTCGCAAGTCTCGTGGTCGTAAATATGCACCGTTGATATATCATCAAAGGTCAGGTGGTGGCACTCCTCACACAACAAGTTATCCTTCTTGTCGTGCACGTAAAAGTCTACATCTGTGTGAACATCTGCCTCGCAGTTGCTGCACACTAAAATATTAGTATCCATAATTATTAAAAGTTAGCTTTAAGATATCCAGATAGTTCTAGTTGCTTTCGTGTGCCATTCACCTTGCTCTTCAAGATGCGTACAACACCATCGTCCTCCAAGGCTATGCTTGGGAGTATTCCATACTCCCCGCACAACCATATAAAATCTCTCTTATCCATGTATCAATTCATTAAATTCATTCTCGCTTTGCTTGAGCATCATCTTGATGCTCAGACTTGCATCATCCGCATCCATATCTCCACTATCAAGTGATGATGCGATAAATGTCATGCGACCTTCAAGTCGTCCAATGATGCCAACCAATGCCTTCTCTCTCTCGAAGTGGTTGATTGGTCTAATCTTTAAGTTGTCTAAAATTGTGTTCATAATGTTATTGTTTAAATTCTAATTCGTTTTCAGATGCGTGGAAGTCTATGGCGAACCAAATACGTTCCATTGTCGCTTCGTTTGTCAATGCTTGCTCCAATACTTCTTGTGCCTCATCTTCAGTACAATTGTAATTCCCCTTCACATCACTTGTAGTCCATAGATTGTCTACAAAAAAACCTCTGGACTTTAACTCATTTTTTAAGTCGTCGGTTGATACTAGTTTCAATTCTTCTGCGTTCATAATGTTATTGTTTAAATTGTTATACAAATATATGTTTAATTTTCGTCTAATCCAAATCGGTGGATAATCTTTAAAATTCTATTTGTCGCTTTGTTTACTCAAAGTGAAATTTAAATAACTTAGTTCTTAAATCTTTCAATTCTTTTATTTCATCACTATGATAATTATGAGAGAGTCTGTGTTGGTCAGTCTCTAAATGGTCTATTCTATTCAATAATGAACGTCTCAACATTCTTAATTCTTTCAGGTTGATTTTTAAATTTTCTACTGTTACTGTTTTCATAATCTTTAGAATTTTATTTGTTCTTACCACCTCAGCCCCCTACCATTTACGGTAGGGGGCACTATTGGTGGTGGATAATCTAAACCAATGGCATATGTGAGATGTCATATCCACCTCCATTCACCCAATCATTAGCTCTGTCTTCAGTCCAATAGCTATCGCTTTCCATCAGGTCTTTTATTAGCTCACTTCTGTAACCTCTCAGCATCAATTTCGAAGCCTTCACGCAAGCCTCATTTCTCCCATCTACTTGTGTACTCTCAGCTACCTTCTGCAAGGTCTTGATTAGCATCCCCACCGACTTTTGCTGCAAGGTGTTGTGCATCCTGACAAACCCACTTGCAAAGTCTTCAATTTCCGCAGAGTTAGCTCCGTTGACGAATCTCTCCATGGCTTCCGCCAATTCTTTACCGTTCTTCATAATGTGTTTTTTTATTGTGTTATTGTTAGGTTGTGGCTAGTAAGCAGAATATGGTCTCAGCTGGTTTTGCTCAAAGGTGCAATCCTCCCATTCGTCCCAATCATGACGGGTTAGCTCGTGGAAGTATCGCATCAACTCATCCGATATCTCGGATAACCTTTCGTCGGCTCTCCAATCTCTGATGTTGCAGTCGCTCTGGATAGCTCCCAACATACCACCACCTAGGTAGTTCTGATATGCCGTCATTTTACCTCCTTCGTAGCCGAATCCCTGAAGGTCAATCTCGATACCTCCACCTCGTGTAGATATCTCTTGTCGCAATACTTTAAATTTAGTTGTTGTCATAATATATATTGTTTTTACCACCTCAGCCCCGTCGAACCTCTAAGAGTCGTTACGGGGTCTTAAGTGGGTTATGGTGTAGTGCTAATCTATGCTTATGACGTGGTAGTTATTTTTACTTTTAGTTCCTTCATACCAAGACGACCACTCAACGGTTATATCCTCTTTTGGGTATTCTAATTTCAACTCTTTAGCTTTTCTTTTTGCAAGGTTCAAAATATCATTACCAATAATTCTTGAACCATTCATACATACATAAAATATCATCTCAATTAAATTTAATAGTCCTAACCTAGTCGTTGCTTGCTCTTAATCTGTTCTACGTCCGAAATGTTGTGGTGTTGAATCTTCACAATGTGCGACTTTCTCAGGTGCTCAAACACCTCTACTGCATCGCAGTCTTGCTCAAAGTAGTAGTCCTCCTCATCCTCGAATGAGTATTGACTCTTAATCGCTTTCAATCCCTGAACGGGAGCCGTCTTGCCTACCATCAGGTAGCTGTGAGATGGTGCGTGTACCATCGTTACAAAAATTGGTGTTCTCATAATGTCTATTGTTTTAAATTGTTATGCAAATATATGTTTAATTTTCGTCTAATCCAAAT
>Ga0102963_1001608_pt1 | contig 9986 bp, 10 predicted proteins | sample SalPon2_C_H2O_MG_2_FD_84522 | JGI IMG/M metagenome (GOLD analysis project Ga0102963, IMG submission 84522) | Salt pond water microbial communities from South San Francisco under conditions of wetland restoration - Salt Pond MetaG SF2_C_H2O_MG | ecosystem: Environmental > Aquatic > Non-marine... | reverse complement strand
CTGTGCGGATGCACGACGGGCCTTGCGCGACCAGTCTGCCTTTGATGTCGATGCTTGATGCGCTGTACAGACCAGTTTGCGTACAGTTGGGTACATATGCAGCCCCGATCGCCCGCACCTGAAGATCACGCCGAGGCGACACAAAATTGTAGAAGCCCGCGGACAGCGAACTCTGCCGTTCTTCGGTAAAATGCACTTCAATGACAACCAAACCAACATCGGCCAAGGTTGTTGCTTCAGTCAAGCCTGACGTATCCGCCGGAGAGTCTGTGCCGTCACCACCATAATATAACTTGTCCTCAAAGCTATCAGAATATTGGAACAGCTTAACGTCGATTATTTTGTCAGCAGATTCGCTGACACTGGGAATATCGCTATCCAGCAATCTATCAAGATCAGTGCCGTCAGAAAGCGCGACCATTGCCGCTTTGGCAAAGGCTTTCGCTTCATCTAAAGAGTTAATTGGTTGACCTTTGCGCCCCTCATGGATTGCACGGATTGTTGTCACAGCGGCCGCCTCGGCTGCGCCGAGTACATTTTCCTTTTGCGAGGCGTAATATTTCACTGACAAAACGGAACCAAATACACCAAATGCAGCAAGGAAAAATATAAACGCAGTGGTCGTTAAAACACCACGTTCGTCCGCAACAAGTTTTCTTACCAATTTTATCATGATCGTCCCTCTATTGGTGATCTAACAGTCAACCGCGTGGTCAGCATTCCATTTTCTTTGTCGACGAAAAACCTAAAAAATCCGGTTGTATCTAGCATCGGCAATACAACATCAATCGTAACGAAACCGTTTTCATCCGTCACGGTTGAGTTTAACAAAGGATGCGATGCCTCATCCGCAGCACGACTTAGGTATCTATCAAGCGCGGCCTTCGCCACATCCGTATCCAAGAAAAAACCCGCAGAGTAGGCACGCGCAACCTGATGCATCTGATTCAAAATCAACGTATGGCGTGTCAAAAATTGTGAATAATACACAAAGAACATGAACAACGCGACAGGCATTGGGAGCCAAATAACGAATTCAATCGTCATTGACCCCGTTTGATCGCGCCAAAATTTTATAACACATGATCGCATCACGTTCAAAGTTCGCCTCATCTTAGTCGTTTGACCCAGTTGTTTCCTTTAACTAGCAATAGCAGTAAAATACGTCAGGAATTTGGCAAGAACCGTTCTCTTCACGCCAAAATACCGCAGAATCACCCTGCCATCCACAAAATATTACCCCTTAGTATATATAATAATTTAACTTTAGCACACACCCCTTCCAAACAACCAACCAAACAGCTTTCATGGTCCGATATTCCGATGTATAACGCGCGCATGATTCAGAACCCACCCAACCTCCGCCCCGATTTGGCAAATGCCAAGATCCGTGATGACCGCCGCACAGGCCAACCAACCATTGGGATGGTCAGCCTTGGCTGCCCCAAAGCGTTGGTGGACAGCGAACGCATCCTGACCCGCCTGCGGGCCGAAGGCTATGGTATTTCCCCCGACTACTCGGGCGCAGATGCGGTGATCGTGAATACCTGCGGTTTTCTGGACAGCGCCAAAGCAGAAAGCCTTGAGGCAATCGGCGAGGCGCTTGCCGAAAATGGCCGCGTGATCGTGACGGGCTGTTTGGGGGCAGAACCAGAATATATCACCGGCGTGCACCCCCGTGTCTTGGCCGTGACAGGCCCACATCAATACGAACAGGTGTTGGATGCAGTCCATGCGGCCGTACCACCCAGCCCTGATCCCTTTGTTGATCTGTTGCCGGCGTCGGGTATCAAACTGACCCCGCGCCATTACAGTTATTTGAAAATCTCCGAAGGCTGTAACCACAAATGCAAATTCTGCATCATCCCCGACATGCGCGGCCGCCTACAATCGCGCCCAGCGCATGCCGTTATGCGCGAGGCAGAAAAACTGGTCGAAAATGGCGTGCGTGAGCTGTTGGTGATTTCCCAAGACACCTCGGCCTATGGCGTCGACATCAAATATGCCGAGGATCGCGGCCACCGCGCCCATATTACAGATCTGGCGCGGGATTTGGGATCACTGGGCGCATGGGTGCGGCTGCACTATGTGTACCCCTATCCGCACGTGCGCGATCTGATCCCGCTGATGGCTGATGGGCTGATCCTGCCATATCTGGATATCCCGTTCCAACATGCCCATCCTGATACGTTGAAACGCATGGCCCGCCCTGCGGCGGCGGCGAAAACACTGGATGAAATCGCCGCATGGCGCGATGCCTGCCCCGATATCACCCTGCGATCCACGTTTATTGTCGGCTATCCGGGCGAGACCGAGGAGGAATTCCAAACCCTTCTGGATTGGATGGATGAGGCACAACTGGACCGCGTGGGATGTTTTCAATATGAAAACGTCGATGGGGCACGATCCAACGATCTGCCCGATCATGTACCCAATGAAATGAAACAGGACCGTTGGGACCGGTTCATGGCCAAAGCCCAAGCGATATCCGAGGCGAAACTGGCCGCCAAAGTCGGCCGCGTCATGGATGTGATCGTGGATGAGATCGACGACGACGGCGCCACCTGCCGCACCAAATCCGATGCCCCCGAAATCGACGGCAACCTGTTTATCGACGAAGGGTTCGAAAACCTGTCCGTCGGCGATATCGTTACGGTCGAGGTGGACGAAGCAGGGGAATATGATTTGTGGGGGGTACTCAAATAAATACGACTTTGAGACCGATCTAACTAGTCATTTTTGCCTTCCAGTCATTTATTGCATTGGGGTATTTATTTAATTCGTCGATTAGCTTTTCAACCCAAGCATCTGAGTAACTGTAATTAACCGACTTTCCACGAACCTCCGCCCAACAGTACTTTTCATCGGTTGATAATGATGGGTTTGCCTCCCTTACTTTGAAGTACTTCCACGCGATTGTATGGGAAGTCATCTTGAAACCAGGGTGTCTTTTGGCAACCTTTTGCACTACTTCCGTTGCGATCAGTCGAGGTTTATTCATCGGTGTTGGATGCAACACTGCAACACCATTTGCCTGTCCCGTGTTGATTATTCTCGTACTTGAATCTTGCGCATTTCCCTTCACCAACTGCGCACGTATCACAGATTGATAATCACTACTCTGCAACTTTGGATCAGTTGGATTAACAATCGAGTCAATTTTTTGCGAAACATGGTTTGGAAGGTTTGCTGAAAGGGAAATGTTAGTATTGTTTAGTTTTGGCGCAGACAAATGTAACGCAAACGTCAATTTATCAGCAATAGTTTTCTTTTCCCCTCCAATTGTACGAAGCGCGAAATCAAAATTTATTGCACATGATAAAAACAACGCGTCAAAAATCCGCTCGTCATTGGGGTCAAGATATCTATGAACGGCGTCATCCCTAATTTCGATCACACTCTTTAAGTTCGCTTGTTGTTCATAGTGTAGGCCGGCATAAGGTTTTGTGATCATATCGCTTAATGAAAGATATTTACCGTTCGAATTGATTGGCTCGCTACCTTTTGCCAGCGTGTAAGCATGATGTAACAAATAGGTCCAAGCAATACATGCGTTCACGCAAAAACTTTCAGCCTTGAAAAACTGCTGCGGATTATTGAAAATTGCTATCGCTGACAGCATCGCTTCCCGCGCGCGCCAAAGCCTGAGATGTTCGGGCACAAATGGATTGAGGCCAGTATTTAAATCCCAACTTTCTTGTCGTTTTAGGAAACGCTCCAATTCTTCTTCAGTGGCGGATGAAATGGTTTTGTCGTTAAGCAAACCCTTTGTACCCTTCCCTGATTTATTGTGCTCGCCCGCCCAATATTTAAGAGATGTATGATATCCTGATTTCTCCAACCAATTTCGAGCAATTTCTTGGATATAGATTTCTCAAAGACAGTTAATCCGCCACTCAAAGACTTTCTTGCCATTTCTTTCCTCACTAGAAAATAAAACTAAACAATGACCTGAGATTATATCAATTATGGAACTTATGCACAACTTATGCCGTGTGCTAATTATCTAGTTACATCTCACGCGTTTATATCAAGCTCGATCTTGAAGTTCGCCCGTGACGCAATATCTCACCAACATGACCACACGCATCCTCTACAACGCGGAATGTCCGATCTGTAATGCTGAAATCTGTCATTACCAGCGCTATGCCATTGCGCGGGGTATTCCCTTTGGGTTTGACGATCTGAACACCGTTGATCCCGCCGCCTATGGTGTGACAGCGGATCAAGCAGCGCGGCGGTTGCATGTGTTACATGACGGCCAAGTGGTTTCGGGCGTTGATGCCTTTGTCGTGATTTGGCGGATGATGCCGCGCTATCGGCCGCTGGCTTGGATCGTGTCATTGCCACTTATTTTGCAAATGTCACGGGCGATTTATGATCGGGTCTTGGCCCCGATCCTGTACCGTATGCATCTGCGCCGATTGGCACAGGCCGCGGGTTAATCGCCCGAAAATATTACACCCGGATTCAGGATGCCATTTGGATCCAACGCCACTTTGATCGCACGCATCATGGTTAATTTGGTCGGGTTCGCATAGCGTTCCAGATCGGCAGTTTTCAGTCGGCCCACACCATGTTCGGCGCTGAACGATCCATCGTATTGCATCACCAGATCATGAACAACGCTCTGAACTTCGGTCGCGATGTTGGCAAAGTCAGCTTTGTCGCGGCCCTGCGGCGGAAAGACGTTGTAGTGCAAATTGCCATCCCCCAAATGGCCAAAGCAATTGATCCTGAACTGACCCAATTTCGCGATATGGTCGGGCGCTGTTTCGATGAATTCAGGCACCGCCGAAATGGGCAGGGAAATATCGTGACTGCTGATGGATCCGATCAGGCGGTTGGCGGTTGGGATCGTTTCGCGCAAATTCCAAAGGCTGGTGCGCTGTGATTGCGAACTGGCGATGATCCCGTCTTGGACCAAACCCTGATCATAGGCCTGTTCAAACAACTGCGTCAGCGCGGCATCGGCATCTGCCCCCAGTCCGAATTCAACCAAAACCATCCACTGTGGACAGGGATCCATAGGAATTGGAAAATCTGGCAGGGTTTCGTTCAAAAATGTAACCCCCATGCGCGACATCAGTTCAAAGGCGCTGACACCCTCGCCTGCGATATCGCGTGCCAGTGCCAACAAATCGACTGCGGCTTGCGGATTGGTGACGGCCAATAATGCGGTTCCGATGCTGGCGGGTTGTGGGAATAATTTCAGGGCTGCGGCGGTGATGATGCCTAGCGTGCCCTCGGACCCGATCAGCAGATTGCGCAGATCATAGCCTGTGTTATCCTTGCGCAGGCGGGTCAGGCCGTCGTAGACGGATCCATCAGCCAGCACAGCTTGCACGCCCAAACACAGATCGCGTGCATTGCCATAGCGCAGCACATTGACCCCGCCTGCATTGGTCGCCAGATTGCCCCCGATTTGCGCGGACCCTTGGGATGCCAATGACAGCGGAAATATTCGACTATGCTCTGCTGCTGCGGCTTGGATATTTTCCAAAATTGCACCGGCCTGCACCACCATAACATTTTCAGATGGAAACACTTGGGTGATTTGGTTCATACGTTCCAGCGACACCAATACGGGCAATGGTCCCGTTTGCATAATTTGCCCGCCAACCAAACCCGTACCCCCGCCATAGGGCACAACACCAATGCGCCGCGCGTTACAAAATGCCAAAATTTGCGACAACTGTTCCACGGATTTCGGACGGGCAACGGTTGCGGCCTGCCCCTGCCATTTGCCACGCGGTTCCTCAAGGTAATTTGGGGTTGCGGGGGATAGGATGCCATCGGGCAGCTGGTCGGCCAAATCCGCAATTACAGTTGCATCTGCGGTGTTTAGCATATCACCCCCTAGGCCAAGCCAACATTCGTTTTACCGCGCCGATCTGCGCGTAAGCAAGAATATAGCACATGTGTGCGCCAACGACCATTGATTTGCAGATAGGCTTGGGCCACGCCTTCGTATTTGAATCCGCATTTTTCCAGCGCACCACGGGATGGCACATTATCAGGCAGGCAGGCGGATTCAATGCGGCTTAGGTCTAATTTGACAAAGGCATAGTGAACCAATGCTAAAATGGCCTCGCTCATATAGCCTTCGCGGGCGAATTGCTGGCCGATCCAATACCCCATTGTGGCCGTTTGCGCAGGCCCACGGCGGATGGGATCCAAGGTGATGGCGCCCATCAGCTGGTGATCACTGCGACGCACCAAAAACAGGGGCAAGGCCGTGCCTTCGTTGACCGAACGTTGCGACCAATACACACGATTGGCAAAGGATTTTCGCGACAAATGATCGGGCGCCCATGTGGGTTCCCACGGTGACAGAAAATCCTGACTCTCATATCGCAAGGTTGACCAGGCGCGGAAATCAGCATGCTGGGGCAACCTTAGGATCAGGCGTTCTGTATCAATCTGAACCTTTTTTTTGAACAGAAACATTCAGGCCACCCGTCTGGATTCCAATTCCTCAAGACCGGGCGCCGATCCGATTGGACCATAAAGCGCGGTGGTCACCTTGGCTTGGGTGGCGACGTGCTGTGCGTAGGACCGCAATTTGTCCAGATCGACCGCGTCAATGCGTTCGACCGTTTCGGACAGATCGGGAATTTTACCCCAAATTTGCATCATACGGGCCAATCGTTCTGCACGGTTTGATGCGCTTTCCAATCCCATGAGCAGGCCCGCCTTCATCTGCGCACGTGCCCGATCCAATTCAGCCTGTGACAAATCATCTGCCGCACGCTTAATTTCGTCGATGGTCAGCAGACTTAGATCACCCAACTGCTCACCCGATGTTCCCGCATAAATAGTGGTCATTCCAGTATCAACATAGGCGCCAGCCTGCGCAAAAATTGTATAACACAACCCACGTTTTTCACGGATTTCTTGGAACAAACGTGATGACATTCCACCGCCCAATGCGATTGCATAAATCTGCGCGGTATATATCGCATCATCGCGATAACTGGGCCCTTCAAAGCCCAAGGTGAAATGCGCCTGTTCTAATGTCCGTTCTTTGCGAAATTCACCTGCCTTAAACTGTGCCAAAGATGGCGCCGCAGCGGCAGAAACAGCCGGCAGATCACCGAAAGCTTGGGTTGCCAGATTGCGCAATTGATAATGGTCGATGCCACCGGCCGCGGCCAGAACAATACGTCCCGCACCATAATGTTGCGCCACAAAGTTTTGCAAATCATCGCGGGAAAACCGTTTTACATTTGTATCAGGCCCCAAGATTGACCGACCGATAGATTGATCCGGATAGGCCGTTTCTTGCAGCCAATCAAAAATGATATCGTCTGGTGTATCTAGGGTTTGGCCAATTTCTTGTAAAATCACGCCACGCTCGACTTCAATTTCGCGTGGATCAAAAACCGAGTTGCGTAAAATATCTGAGAGGATATCCAGCGCCAAAGGGACATCATCGTTCAACACGCGCACATAATATGCAGTGGTTTCACGCGATGTATAGGCATTGATGTATCCACCCACATCCTCGATCTGTTCGGCGATTTGCAGGGCTGAGCGTGTTGTTGTCCCTTTGAACGCCATGTGTTCCAAAAAATGCGCGATACCGTTTTGTTCGGCTGTTTCATCACGGCCACCAGCGGCGACCCAAACACCAATGGATGCAGATTGCAAACCTGGCATATGCTCGGTGACGATGTTTAAGCCGTTGGGCAATGTATGATGTTCTATGCTCACGCTTTATATCCGATCCAAAACAATGGTCTTTAACGCATCCAGATCGTTTGCGACACGGGTCACACGCTCTTCTCGGTCATACAAATCCGCCATTCTGGTTGGCAAAGGTGGACGCAGACCCGTGGCACGTTCCACAGCATCGGGGAACTTGGCTGGATGTGCTGTTGCAAGTGTTATCATAGGTGTCGCCGTATCGCGCAACTGGTCTGCGACACGCACCCCGATGGCGGAATGGGGACACAACAATTCTGCACGTCCCGTAAATGATGCCGAAATTTCGGCCATTGTTTCATCCTCGGACACGCGGCCACTGTCAAACTGATCACGCAAGCGATCAAGTATACCTTGGGACAGATCAAATCCACCTTTGGTTTTCAAATCATTCATCAACTGTACGACAGACGCACCATCACGATCATAGGCGTCAAACAACGCACGTTCAAAATTTGAACTGACCTGAATATCCATCGATGGGCTGATGGACGGTGATACATCGCCCGTATGATACGCACCCGTCGTCAAACAACGGTGCAAAATGTCGTTTTGGTTTGTTGCCACGACCAGACGATCAATGGGCAACCCCATTTGTTTAGCAATATAGCCTGCAAAAATATCACCAAAGTTCCCGGTCGGCACGGTAAAGCTGACCTGACGCTGCGGCGCACCCAGCTGAACAGCGGATGAGAAATAATACACCACCTGCGCCAGAACGCGCGCCCAGTTGATCGAATTAACGCCCGCCAATTTGACACCATCGCGGAATTCAAAATCGTTGAACATATCTTTCAATCGGGCCTGACAATCATCGAAATGTCCATCAACCGCCAAGGCATGGACATTGCTTTCAGATGGCGTGGTCATTTGACGACGCTGCACTTCGGACACGCGCCCGTGTGGGAACATCACAAACAGATCAACCGCATCTAAGCCGCGAAAGGCCTCCATCGCGGCGGATCCTGTGTCGCCACTGGTTGCGGTTACAATCGTAATGCGTTCGCCCAAACGCGTCAGGACCACCTGAAACAGCTGGCCAATCAACTGCATTGCAAAATCTTTGAACGCCAAGGTTGGACCATGGAACAATTCAAGCAAAAAATGGTTGTTATCCAACTGAACCAAAGGCGCGCGCGCGGAATGGCCAAAGTTGGCATAAGCCTTGGCAATTATATCCCCGAATTCCTCATCTGTGAATGTATCACCGACAAAGGGGCGCATGACACGAAATGCAATCTCTTCATAGCTTAGGCCCGCCAGTGCCGCGATATCGGCCTGCGACATTTGCGGGATGGATTGGGGCACATATAGCCCCCCATCGCGCGCCAGCCCGGTGCGCATCGCGTCTTGGAATGGTAAGATTGGCGCAGTGCCACGGGTCGAAACATACATCATTTCTCAGATACCTTTTGTCGGGTGCGCCAGAAAAACAGGGCGCTCATCGCAGCCCAAACCACGGCGAGTGAAAACCATGTAATGGCGTAATTTAGGTGGTCATTTGGAATACCAGCCGTATCCACAGGCAGGGGTGTCAGCCCATCAATTTGCGGCATCAGTTCCTTGGCCACAATCAAAATAGGTTCGGCATTTAGATGCGCTGCCAATTTATCAACATCGCGTGCGAACCACAAATTGGCGGCCAGATCTGGCGCTGGGGTATAGCTGTCCGTTTCCTCGGGCCAATGCAGGTTGCCAAGGATTTGCACAGGGCCGGACAAGTTCAGCTGCACTGCATCGTCAATTTTGACATAGCCCAAGTCAACCAGAATGCGGCGGCCGCCTGCATCAAGGACGGTGATGATTTTGTGAACGGCGCCGATATTTTTCAACCCGCCTAACACGCGCACATAGTCTGGGGTTAAGTCACCAGAAATATTGATCGCCTGATATTCATCAGCCACCGGATCTAGGGTTGCTGCCAACGGAATGGGCGCATCCTGAATCCGCGTTTCGATTTCGTTCAAAATGGCGCGTTTCCATGCCAAACGATCCAATTGCCATTTGCCCAATGACAACAGCACACCGGTTCCAACAACCGCAACGATGACCAAAAATAAAAGTCGTTTCACAAGGGGCCTCAATGCAAAAGCGCGCGGGATACCCCGCGCGCTGTGTTTATGCGACAGGATGCCGTCAGCATCAAGTCGTAAACAGTGTTATTGGCCCCAAACATAGACCGCTGCGAACAGGAACAACCAGACGACATCAACAAAGTGCCAGTACCATGCTGCCGCTTCGAAGCCTAGGTGGCTGTCAGGTGTAAAGTGACCGCGCAT
>Ga0102963_1001607_pt1 | contig 9988 bp, 1 predicted proteins | sample SalPon2_C_H2O_MG_2_FD_84522 | JGI IMG/M metagenome (GOLD analysis project Ga0102963, IMG submission 84522) | Salt pond water microbial communities from South San Francisco under conditions of wetland restoration - Salt Pond MetaG SF2_C_H2O_MG | ecosystem: Environmental > Aquatic > Non-marine... | reverse complement strand
GTTTCAACTACACAAATAAGATCACAATTCTCAGCTGGTGGAGATATTACATACGATTCAGCTGCCGGTAAGTTTAGCTTAGATGTAGAAGTAGTTTACACCGCTGATAACTTTGATTCAGATTTTAGAGATAGATTACTAGTTACTACCACTGATTCAGTTGCTGAAGGAAACAATAACCTTTACTATACAACAGCTAGAGCTGACAGTGACGCGCGTCATGCAATCAGTGTTGTTGATGGCGGTGGTCCTGGCTCGCTTGATTATAATGACGCAACTGGTGTAATCACTTATATTGGTCCAAGTCCTTCAGAATTAGCCTTAAATATTAGACCACAATTCTCAGCTGAAGGTGATCTAAACTATGACCAAGTAACTGGTGTATTCAGTATTGATGTTGAGTCTGCATATACACAAACTAATTTTGATTCAGATTTAGGACAGGCAACTACAGATCTACTTCCAGAAGGTAACAATAACCTATATTATACACAAGCTAGATTTGATAGCGCACTGGGAGATAAAACAACTGATGATGTAACCGAAGGCACCAATCAATATTTTACTAATGAAAGAGTAGATGACCGAGTAAATGATCTTTTAGTTGCTGGCCAAGCAATTGATTTAGTTTACTCAGATGTGTTAAACACTCTAGCTATTGCGGCCGAAATCGCAACTACTACTAACTTTGGTGTATCAAGATATGATTCAATTGATTTTGCTGTAACAGCAGGTATGGTTGAAATAAACACTATAGATTGCGGTACTTACTGATATAAATAGATCAAGGTTTTTATCTTGATTACAATCCTTATTAGGAAGCACTATGACTACACCAAAGGTCCTACTAAAACGTTCATCCGTAGTTGGTAAAGTACCAACCTCTGGAGATCTCGATTACGGTGAACTAGCCATCAACTTTGCCGATGGCAAGATCTATTACAAAAATTCATCGAATCAAATCGTAGCATTCATAGATTCAGCCCGTACCCAGGCGCTGATTGATGCTGTTAATCAAACTGCTGAAAACCAACTTGATTCTGCTGAAGTCATAGCTCTTATTGACTCAGCTTATGTACAAGCAAGACAATCATATGATGCTTTGACACTTGGTGGTGATAGCGGGGATTATTATAGAAATTATAATAATCTATTCAATAAGCCACTTATTTTGGACATAGTTGATGTACAGAATATTATCGATGCTCGTGTTAATCAAACATTTGTCGACAACCTAAACATTGATGCCGATACTCTTGATGGTCTAAACTCTACACAATTCTTACGTAGTGATTCTGATACAAGACTCACAGCTAGCTTAACAATCGATTCTAATCTAACTGTTGGCGGTGATGCTACCTTTAATAGTAATGTTACACTGAGTGGGAACTTGTATGGTCCTGCCGTCATGTACATCGATCCAGAAGCACACGATAGCGATACAGGTAAAGTAGTCATTCGTGGTGATCTACAAGTCGATGGTACTCAAACCATAGTCAACTCAACGACGGTGAGCATAAATGATAAAAATATTATTTTGGCTGATAGCGCCGTTGATAGCGCTGAGGCTGATGGAGCTGGGATTACTGTTAATGGCGCAAACGCTACCATAACATATAACGCTGCCGAAGATGAATGGCAGTTTAATAAGAAAATACAATCTCCTAATTTAGAAGTTACTAACGTAATCGATGCGACTACTGTCAATACGACAAACATCACGTCAACTAATATTACAACTACAAATATCACAGGTAACTATACTAATTTTGATTCCGACTTTGATTCAGCATTAGGCACTAAGACTACAACTAATCTAATCGAAGGTGATAACCTATATTATACAACTACTCGCGCTGATTCAGATTTTGATAATCGTTTAACAACTAAGACAACGACCGATCTGACTGAAGGTGATAACTTATACTATACAACTGCTAGAGCTGACAGTGATGCTCGCAGCGCATTAAGCGCTAGAAAAATTAGTGGATTCGGCGATCTAACATATGATTCTGCTGCAGGCAAGTTTTCGTATACTGGTATTTCTACTCAAGAAGTGCGGGATCAATTTGCTGCACAAGGTGATTTGTCGTATGATTCTTCGACAGGTGTATTCAGTATTGATGTTGAAGCAGTTTATACAAAAACGAACTTTGATTCAGATCTGGGTGATGCAAGCACAGATGATTTACCCGAAGGTGATAATCTATATTATACAACCGTAAGACACGATTCCGATTTCGATGTTCGATTTGCTACAAAAACTACAGATGATCTTACCGAAGGTTCTACAAATTTATATTATACGACCGCTCGTCAAGATAGTGACACAAAAGTTTTAGTCGATTCAGATTATGTAAAGCAACGTGTAAAGACCGATCAAGACTTACTATCTACCTCAGATGTAACATTTAATACTGTTACCGCAGATGATTTTATTGGTGACTTAAGCGGTGCTGTAACGTTCATAGCTAGTGCCGATGTTGACATGTCGAAAGGACAAGTTGTCTATGTGACAGGTGTTCAGGGTAACACGTCAACTATTGATTTAGCAAGAGCAAATGACTCTTCCACGATGCCTGCAATGGGTTTTGTATCTGCAGACGTATCAGCCAGTAATGACGTAGAAGTTGTCACATTTGGTAATCTACAACATCTAGATGTTGCTGACTTTGGTGAAACTGGTATTACGTTTGGACCGAATGATATTGTTTATGTGAGTGCTTCTGAAGCTGGTCATGTTACAAATGTAAAACCATCTGGTGAAAGCAATCTTATTCAAAATATTGGTAGGATCCAGAGGCATATACCAACAACTAATATGGCTATTAAAGTTGGTGGTGCAGGTCGTACAAATGCTACACCAAACCTTGATAATAATCAGTTTTTCTTAGGTAATGATTCGAACTATGCTGTCTCGACAGACTTCGCTACTGCTATTGCAGATGTAGTAGATTCTGCTTATGTACAAGCAAGAGTTGATTCATCGTTTATTGCACAGATTGCAGATCTTTCGTTCTTAGATTCTGCTGATGCATTACAACTAATCGATAGCGCGCATGTACAACTAAAAGCTAAAGGTTTAGATTACAATGTACTGAGTAATAAGCCTGCATTAATTGACTCTGCATTAGTAACACAGCTTATTGATTCAAATTATATTAGAGTAACGATCGATTCGGCGCATATTGAAAATGTTATTAATAATTCAACAACTGTTTTTGAAAATAACGTTGATAGCTCATATGTACAACTAAAAGCCAAAGGTTTAGATTACGATGTACTAAGTAATAAGCCTGCACTTATTGATTCAACTCTTGTATCACAACTCATTGATTCAGCTTATATTAGACTAAATACAGACTCAGCATTTATAGAAAACATTATCAACAATTCAACAACTGTCTTTGAAAATAATGTTGATTCTGCATATGTGCAACTTCATGCTAAAGGTCTAGATTATAATGTATTAAGTAATAAACCAAATATTCTTGATTCATCTGATATTGTAAGCATTATTGTATCAGAAACTTTAGACTCTGATCTTATCATTAATCTTGTTGACTCTGCATACATTCAACTACGAGATAGATTCCAAGACTCGGCCGGTGTAAAAGCTGTTATTGATTCTGCATATGTAAGAGCACGAGTAAAAACAGATCAAAACTTACGAACAATTGATAGTGTTTCATTTGCTGGAATTACAGTATCAGCCAATAGTATTACTTGGGGTGAATCTGATGCTACAATGACATATCTGCCTGACAGCGATATGATTGAATTTAATAAACCAGTTAAGGGCGAACAAGTACAATTTACTGGTGCTACTATTCAAAGTGATTCTGGCACATTTAATGGTTTGTATGTGTATGACAATCGCAGAGGACAAAAAGATTGGGTTGCAAGATTCTCTCGTAGACAAAATGAATATAGTTCTCCAGCCGTTGTTCTGATTTCTACAGATGCAGAACAAAGAAGTGACTTGGCCCTCGAAATTAGAGGTAATGCAAATTCGAATCTCTTAGGTCCAGAATTTGATGATGAATTCCATGATGATAGCAATACAACGTTTGCGGTCTATGGATCAGGTCATACACTTATTGGTTATTCGAATTTACCTGGTGGAGTTGGAGCATTATATCCGTATAGTATGCTGGCAGGCGATAATAACATACGGCTACAAGTAAAACATGGTATATCTGTTGATTCGAATATTGTCTTCCACGCTGGCAACTATACATCATATATTGATTCTGCATATATTGAAGCACGGCGACCTGCTGAAACAATATTTTCTGTTGGTGGTGATGGATCAAATTATTTGTTTAGCGGTGATGGTTTCCCATCAACTGCGAATGATCCAACGTTATATTTAACACGCGGTAAAACATATAAGTTTACAAACATTCCTGGTAGTCATCCATTTGAAATTAGATTATCAAATGGTGGATCAGCTTATAGCGATGGTGTAACAAATAACGGTGGTTCAGGTACAGTAGAATTTACAATACCTATGAATGCTCCAACATCCCTAGTTTATCAGTGTACCGTTCACAGTGGAATGGTTGGCGATATTGTTATTAATGCTGCAGCTGGTTTAGATTCTGCACAAATTATTAATTTAATTGATAGTGCTTATGTTCAGCTTCGCGACTCTAGTAGCGGCGGTGGCGGCGGTGGTGGAGGCGTTGATTCGGCCACAACAATTGCACTTATTGATTCTGCATATGTGAAAGCAAGAGTCGACCATAATGCAAACGAAGTGTTGATATTCGGTGATGACCAACAAGTCGCTGGTACACTTGCACAATCTAACACTTCAGTCGTTTCATTCTTTAATAGTATTTATCCTGATGGTCAATTTATAGCATCTTACAATTATGCTAGTGGTGGCTTGCCTATTGGCCAATGGTTGTATGGTTATTATTGGGTCAATTCTGCTCATGGTTATTTCCAAGTAGTAAGTAAAACAGATCTTGGAAATGGCACATACAGATATTACTGTGAAAATTCAGCAGGAAATCCAGCACCTAACTGGGCCGGCGGTTGGACAAACTACGTTGTTATAGCAAGTATAGTAGGTGCTACAGAAAAAGCCTTACGTATTAGTCACCAAACAAACGGTGATTACATATTCTTTGACGGTCGTAGAAACTTCTACTTCTCACAAAATGATAGCGATCAAAGAAACTTTAAGATCGAACTTACTGGAACCTCAGCCCTTGAAATGGTTGGCGGTAAACATATCCATTACGGAAATAGTTATGATAGTGATGGTGATTTTCCAAATGCTTCAGTGTTTAAAGGTATGGTTGCACATGCTAAGAATAATGATGCTTTGTATTATGCGAATGATTCTGGTCTTTGGACTACAATTGCTGGAACAGGCGCGCAAGCATTCCAGGATTCTGCAGTTGTATTGGGGTTAATCGATTCAGATTATATTCTCAATAAGAAGTTTGTACCTGGTGATGCTGAAAGACGATGGAATATTACTACATCAGCTCCTACTGGTGCACAGGAAGTTTCTACTGGAGATTTTTGGCTTGATCGTAATGATTTAGATTTATATAGATTAACTGCTGATAACAACTGGACAACTACTTTACCTGCAGGCACATTTACTGCAGAACCTGGATTAACATCATACGAATGGACAGCAAACGGTGTTGGTGGTTCTGCAGCCTCGTTTAATATAGGACCTACTCATATACCTCCTGGTCCAAATGGATCTTTTGATATAACATTCCTTATGGGTACTAGCCCATATAATTCTGGTGGTCGCTGGACATTTACTAATCCAGCTGCTTTATCATATTTCAATATTGGCAATGCAGCATCTGGACATATTTACTCTATCGGATATACCGATGGATCATATATGGTTTCAAACACTGGTATCAATGGTTCTAAAACTGCTACGCCGAGTTCATACACTTGGTATGATGCTAATAATGTTTCTTTAGGTAAAACTATCAGCAATGCTAGTGGCACGATTGATATACGACATCCAAATGGTGTATTAGCTTCGTATTTTATTCTAGGTAGAAACAACTATGGCACCCGCGGTTATAGTGTATACATGTTCTTTGCTGGAGGAAATACTTGGCAACGCGTAGGAGAAATCTACGATTCTGGTGATATTAAAAACCTAATAGACTCAGCATATATTAGCGGTCTTGGTATTACTGGTACAGATTCAGCAACTGTACAAGGTTTGATCGACGCTTCACTCGATTCTGCAGCTTTACCATTTAGTCAAACGTTCTTACATTATACTTCTGATTCTGGCCAAAAGGTTTATAGTGGATTTGATGATGACAGTCAAACACTCAGCTATACAGCTGGTGCACTGGCAATTTATCTTAATGGTATTTTACTTATAGATTCAGTTGACTATACTGCAACAGATGGATCAACTGTCACTCTAACTGATTCTGCCTCATTAGGTGATATTCTTACAGTACAGAAATTTAGTGGCAATAGTCAAACCGCGGCTACTCAAGCAATCATTGATTCAAACTTCCTTAATGTCGGAAGTGATTTGATACCATCTCTTGATAGCACTTATGACCTTGGTTCTCCAACTAAGAAGTGGAAAGACCTATACTTGTCAGGTAATTCCATTTATTTAGGTGGCCACCAGATTCGTACAGACGGTAATAATATTAGATTTATCGATAGTAACGGCAATACTGTTGGCTTGCAGGCAAATAATCTTTTAGATTCAGCTGATGTTATTAGTATTATTGGTAGTGAAACACTCGATTCTGCACTCATTGTCAATCTAGTCGATTCAGCCTATATTCAACTAAGAGATAGATTCCAAGATTCTGCAGGTATTAATGCTGTAGTTGATTCAGCATATGTGAGACAAAGAGTTACTCGATCTGACCTTGATATGTTAGGCAATAAAGTATTATTTGCTAACGTATATGATTCAACCGGTTCATTCCCAAGTGCTAGCACTTATCACGGTATGTTTGCTCATGCGCATAATACTGGAGCAGGTTACTTTGCACATGCCGGTGCATGGACAAGACTAGCCAATCATTCTGATCTGAACTCATATAGTGATTCTGATGTTTTAGTATTAGTAGACAGCGCATACGTACAAGCTAGACAAACTACAGGTGGTGGTGGAACAGTTGATAGTGCAGACATCATCGCCATCGTTGATAGTGCATATGTTCAAGCACGTCAATCTGCTGGCGGAGGAGGAACAGTCGATAGCGCAGATATTATCGCGATTGTTGATAGTGCTTATGTTCAAGCAAGACAAACATCTGGTGGTGGAGGAGGAGGGCTAGACTCTGCTCTTGTATCACAGCTTATTGATTCTGATTATATTGGAACAAAGGTTGACTTTACTCGAGGTGAGTTTGTAAATGAAAAATCTCAATATACTGCAACGGCAGCTCAAACCGTATTTAGTCACAGTTCAATTGATCCTACTCATCTTGATGTCTACCTTAATGGCGTCTTGCAAGTGGTCAATGATGATTACACTGCCACTTCATCAGCAGTCACCTTCGCCTCAGGAGTCGACAGCGGATACAGTGTCACAGTTGTCGAAAAACGTGGACGTGTCCTTACCCAGCGAGGATTAGTAGAAAGCAAATATTACTTTACAACACCAACACCAATTACATCCATTACTGGTGCTGATGATAATGGAATTACCCTAGATTATTCAGTTGGTAATTTGGATGTTTATCTGAATGGTATTCTACTCAAAGATTCAGATGATTATTCTACCAATGCCGGTACCACAGTTACTCTTGTATCTGCCACAGATTCAAATGATCTTGTTACTCTGATCAACCGTAAGGGTGTTGTTGTAACACCGAATGTAAAGAATTATGAATTCACTGCTACTGCAGGTCAAACAACATTTAGTGGTTCTGATGTTAACAGCAATACATTATCATATGTTCCTGGCGCGTTACAAGTTCATCTAAATGGTATATTACTTCGTAATGCAGACTTTACTGCAGTTAGTGGTTCAAGTGTAATACTTGCAGACTCTGCATCACTGAATGATGAATTGGTTGTATCTGCATTCAGTAATCCTGGCCAAAATATGGAGCTGTACAAGTTTACTGCAGATTCTGGTCAGACTATCTTTAATGGTAATGATCTCACAGGTGCTTCACTTGCATACCAGCCTGGTAACATTCAGGTCTTTATGAATGGTTTATTACTGAATGACTCTGATGATTATACTGCATCAAACGGTATGTCGGTTGTCCTTACATCTGGTGCAGATCTCAGTGATGAAATTAAGATTGCATCCTTTGTATCAAATACAGATGTTATTAGAACGAATGCATGGACTGCACCAACAGGAACACCAGTTACTGCAGCAGCAGGTGATAAACTCTTTATTGATACATCATCTGCCAAGACTATCACACTTCCATCATCTGCAAGTATGGGTGATGAAATCAGAATCATAGATGTAACAGGAAATGCATCAACAAATAATATTACGGTATCACGAAATGGTCATAATATCCAAGGTGCAGCAAGTGATTTAACAATTAACGTAGACAGAGCAGGTATTGGATTGGTTTATTACAATTCTGCTCAAGGTTGGGTACTGATAGAGAACTAATATGACAACATTATCATCGATAAGAAATGCAGCAATTGAAGATGCCGGAGCAGGCGGCCTCACTGTATATGCCACAAAAGAAAATTTGCCAACAAGTGGACTCACTGCTGGTGATCAAGCTTATGTGAGTGCATCTAATCGGCTATATATTTCGAATGGTTCGGGTTGGTATAATGTAGCTTTAATTAACGCTACACCAACATTGACAATCAGCCCTGCCGGAGCAATTGAATTATCTAAAGAAGGTGTAAGTACTGTAATCACATTAACCGGTGCTGATTCTGATAATGCCATTGCTGGACTTACTTACAGTGTCGAGTCTGATGGTAATTTCGCTGGATTAGGAACTATAAGTCAAGATAGCTCAGTATTTACTATTACGCCATTAAGTGAAGATAGTGCGACTACTTCTTCTTCTACTCTTACATTTAAAGTATCTGATAATATAAATTTCGGAACAGGAACATCGGTACTCAATCTATCTTTCGAAATCCCTAATTCTCAGTATACTACTTTTTTACTTCAAACAGATGCGTCTCAATCAGATGCACAAATCGATGCTTCTACTAATGCACATGCACTAACACAATATAATAATGTAACTTCTGATGCATTTACTCCATATCATCCTGGTGGATATGCGACATATTTTGGATCTGCAACAAGTGGTATCACAACAGATCTTTCTCCAGCAACTGGAGATTGGACAATAGAAGGATGGGTTTGTCACACAGCAAACACCGGTACAGGTAGTCAAAATAGAATATTTGGTGCAGCAACTAATGATCCACTTTTAAATAACACAAGCTTGGGTGGTCATGATTTTACAATCGGAAATAACCAAAAAATTAGTGTAAGTCAAAATTTTGCTATCGGTCAATGGTATCATTTTGCTATTGTAAGAACTATATCAGATACAACAATAAGATTTTATGTTGATGGAGTGGAAAAGGGATCACACACTGCTGCAAGTGGGCATGATATACCATCTAAGACAGCCTTTAGTGTAGGTCGTGATAATGGATTTACTGATTATGGAATGACAGGACTTATTAAAGATTTTAGATATGTTATTGGCACTGCAGTATATACATCAGCATTTACTCCACCAACTCAGCCTTTAACCGCGATTAGTGGAACAGATTTGTTATTATGTAGTTTACCTTATATAGCTGACGCATCTGGTAATAATAATACGATTACACAAACAAGTTCAGTATTTACACAAGTCAGCACTCCATATACACTTGGATCTGCATACACTAGAAATGCACACCTTGGTTCTACAATATTTGATGGAACTGATGATTATATTGAAGGACCTGCAGTTGACTTAATGGGAGATGGCGCATTTACAGTTGAGTGTTGGGC
>Ga0102963_1001596_pt1 | contig 10028 bp, 7 predicted proteins | sample SalPon2_C_H2O_MG_2_FD_84522 | JGI IMG/M metagenome (GOLD analysis project Ga0102963, IMG submission 84522) | Salt pond water microbial communities from South San Francisco under conditions of wetland restoration - Salt Pond MetaG SF2_C_H2O_MG | ecosystem: Environmental > Aquatic > Non-marine... | reverse complement strand
GAATTAATTATAAATTTAAATAGATTTTATTATGTTTAACCTTCAAGAACAAAAGTATATTCCTTTATTAGATATTAATGCTCAAATATATAACGAATCTGAATTTAATTGCAAGCATGTCCATTTGGATACTAATAGCGACGAAAAGGTTTTTATGGTTGCTTTTAGAACTATTCCAGAGGATTCTACTGGAGTAGCTCATATTCTTGAACATACTGCTCTTTGTGGTTCTAAGAAATATCCTGTAAGAGATCCCTTTTTTATGATGATCAGAAGATCCCTTAATACATTTATGAATGCTTTCACATCAAGTGATTGGACGGCTTATCCTTTCGCAACTCTTAACAAGAAAGATTTTGATAATTTATTAGGGGTGTATTTAGATTCATCATTCTTTCCTAATCTTGATAGTTTAGATTTTGCTCAAGAAGGACACAGGCTTGAATTCAAAGAGAAAAATAATCCTGATAGTGAAATTGAAATAAAAGGTGTTGTATATAATGAAATGAAAGGCGCCATGAGTTCAATAACAAGTCAATTGTGGCATGGTATGTCAAAACATTTGTACTCTTCATCGACTTATAAACATAATAGCGGTGGAGATCCAGAAAATATTATTGACCTTACTCATGAAGACTTAGTCAATTTTCATAAAAAACATTATCACCCATCTAATGCAACCTTCTTTACATTTGGTAAATTAGACCCTGAGGAAATCCAAAAATTTATTAAAGCTAATGTACTAGATAGCTTTTCTCCATCTAATGATGTTGTAGCAGTGAGAAATGAAGAAAGACTATCTTCACCAAAAACAATTTCTGATTTTTATAATCCTCAGCCTGGAGATGAAGACAATCATCATGTTGTAATTAGCTGGCTGCTAAATGAGAGTCATAATCCTTTAGAGCTACTGGAGACTTACCTAATGTCTAATATACTTTTAGATAACTCAGCATCGCCTCTTCGAAAAGCTCTAGAGGGTTCAACATTAGGTACCTCGCCATCCCCTCTAACAGGATTAGAGGCAGACCAAAAAGAACTTGTTTTTGCTGCCGGACTTGAGGGAGTAGGAGCTAATAAACAAATAGAAGTTGAAAGATTGATAATAGAGTGTCTTGAATCACTTGTTAAAGATGGAGTCCCAAAAGATTTAATTAGCTCTTCTTTACATCAGCTTGAAATAAGACAAAGAGAGATAACGGGTTCAGGAATGCCGTTTGGTCTTCAAATAATGTTAAATTGTTTGCCTGCTTGCATACATAATGACAATCCTCTTGAAATTCTGGATCTAGATAATGCATTTGATGCTATTAAAGAAAACTTAAAATCAGAAAATTATATTGAAAACCTAATTGAAAAAAATCTTATTTTAAATAAACATAGATTAAATTACTCTCTAATACCAGACACTGAATTCAATAAAAAAAATGAAGAAAAAATTCAGCAGAAAGTCATTGAAAAAACTAGAGATTTGTCACAAAAAGACAAGGAAGATATTGTTAGGCTAGCAAATGAGCTTGAATCCAGACAGAATGCGCATGATGATCCTGAGATTCTTCCAAAGGTAACAAAAGATGACATACCTCTTTCAAGAAACTATGCATCTCCAGTAATAACAAAAACCAATACAAGTTCTAATTATTTTTACAAAACTGGAACAAACGGTATTATTTATCATTCTATGTTATTTCCTTGTGATGCTTTAAATCAGGATGAGTTAAGGGTTGCAAACCTTTTTACAAATACATTAACAGATATCGGCCTTGGTAAAGATTCATATGAAGATATTCAAAAATATCAATCTTCGATAACTGGTGGCATTTCTGCTTCGTTTGTTACATTGCCAAATGATGAGGGTGATTCGTATAAATTAGCTTTAAAAGTCTCATCTAAGAGCTTAGAAAAAAATGATCTATTAATGCAGGATTTGATGTTAAAAACAGTAAGTGAGTCTAATTTTAATGAATCAAAAAGAATTAAAGAGCTGCTAGAGTTTATATCTGCGGATAATGAAAAATCAGTAATTCAAAATGGTCATATTCTATCAATGAGTAATGCTGCATCTCAAATAACAGATATTGCAGCAACCAATGATTTAACTTCAGGATTGAGGTTTATCCACAATACAAATAAGTTATCTAAACTCGTTGATGATAAAAATGAATTTGAGTTATATTTAAATACTCTTCAGTCCATTAAAAATAAGGTGTCAAAAACGCCCAATTATTTATTTAGTGCTTCTTCATTAGATCAATCTGATCTTAAACTAAATACTATTTTTAATGCAGAATCTATTGATTTAAACAATCAAAATTTTGTTGGGGTTCAAGATGGTTCAATTGGCTGGATTACTGGATCGCAAGTATGTTTTTGTGCAGAAGCTTTTCCATCAGTTGATTCTAAGCATGAAGATGCTCCTGCCTTAACTGTTCTTGGAACTGTATTGCGTAATGGCTATCTTCATTCAGCAATTAGAGAGAAAGGCGGAGCTTATGGATCAGGAGCTACTCAAGATTCAAACAATGAAGTATTTAAATTTTTCTCATACAGAGACCCAAAGTGCTCTGAAACATTTGAAGAATTTAAAAATTCGCGAACTTGGTCTTTAAAAAATATATCAGAAGATCAGCTTGAGGAAGGTGTATTAGGTGTTATTTCAAGTATAGATAAGCCTTTATCTCCTTACGGTGAAGCAATGAGTGATTTCACGAGTGAGCTTGATAATAAAACACAAGAAGAACGCTTACTTTTTAGATCAAGAGTAAAAGAATGCACACTGGAAGATCTTGTAAGAGTTTCTGAAAAGTATTTATTTAATGATTCTAAGATATCCGTTATAGCTGGTGAGAGCTTTACTGAAGAGCTTTCTAAACTAGGTTTTGAGGTAAAAAATATCTAATTTAGAAGAAAAAAAACCTATTCTTCTTAAGTTCTTTTGCGCATCCCCAGTATTGCTGTTGATATTTTGTAGATCTCGCTTGCACTCTGTCTGCTACTTTGATTAGCCACGGCTTTTTTCTATAAGTTTTTTTCTTAAAGCCTCCATACCCTTCATGATAAGCAAGATAAAGTGAACGCGCATCTAGCCTATCAAAACCTTGATAATATCCTTTGCTTGCATACCAGCCAATGAAATCTGCTGAATCTTTAAAATCTTTTCTATTTGCCCTAGTATTTCCAGTTTCCTCTTTATAATCTTCCCAGGTCATATTTAAAGCTTGAGAGTAGCCAGCAGCAGTTGATTCTCTTTTCCATGGAATGACCCATAGTAATTTTGTTCTCTTAGGCTTTGCATCTGATTGAAAGCTTGATTCTTGATACACAAAAGACATTAGTACATATGGTGGTATTTTCCATCTTTTTTCAGATTGCATAACAGCCTTATACCAACTTTTTTTTTCTTCAAAAATTAGGCAGATGTTATCAGGATTCTTTGGGGGTGTTGCCATGCATGACTGAAGCGTAAAACCCAATAAAAAGATTAATGAAAATTTAAAATATTTAATATTCATTAGATCTTTTCACCTGGTTCAAACCCTCTAAAAGTTTTAAAACGAGGAAATCTTAAACTAAAGTGCTCACCTTCGATACTTTGGGTTATAGCATCAGCCCTGATTTCAATTAATTGACCTATTAAAGAATCTCTAGCTTTCCAAAATTTTTCTCTATCATCGTCTGTAAGGCCACTTCCCACGCTTAAAGAGAAAAACTTACCATCATCTTCTCCTTCAACTGAAAAGGCTCCAAGCTTGCCCGCATGCTTTCCAGTGCCTTCTTGAATTTGAGTAACCTTAAGGGTAACTTCTATAAAAGGTTTTATTTTAAGCCAGGCATGACTTCTTTTAGATTCGTATATGTCGTTAACAGGTTTGATCATCAATCCTTCATAACCCTCTTCGAGCGCCTTCTTATTCATGTCTGAAAATATTTTTTGACCATCTTTAGTATCAAAATCTAAGATTGCATATTCAACAGGCTTGATACAAGAATCGAAATTTTTTGATATATCATTAAGTGAATCTTTTCTCTCCAGACTATTAAGCTTGCTTTTGCCCTTATTGAACTCATCCAAAGGTAGTATGTCAAAGAGAGCTAAATAGGCATCGTCAGTTTTAGCATTTGTTTTTCGATGCACCTGCTTCATAAGTGACTGAAAATCATCACTAACTACCTCTCCATCAAATACTAAATTGTTGAATTCTTTTTTGTTCAGAGCATCTTCTATGTGAGGAAAATTGCCTAAAATTTTTCCATTTCTGCTATACAAAGTTGTGCTATTGTTTCTAGTGATGGCTATGACTCTAACCCCATCATATTTATATTCAACGAGACATTTTCCTTGAATTTTTTTTGGGTGTTTTGCGCCATCGTGAGCTAGCATGCATGAAAAAACAGGAACGCTATATTTTAAGCCCATTTTTTTTGAAACATTGTTGACTGTTTTTTGGCTTACTCCACACCTGAGGTCTTTTATTAGAATTCTTCTGTACCAATCATTCCATTGCTCTGAGGTTGCTAGAGACATTATGTGTAAAATTTCATCTCTAGCAGCATGACCAGTTCTTTCCCTATTTATTAGAAGCTGGGCTGAGGATTTAAATGTTTCCCAATCAAGACCCTTGCCATCATTGCTAGATTCTGGAACTTGTTTAACACCAAATGTTACTAATGCATCCAAACACATTGATAACCCTTCTTGTAAAACAACATCATTGAGATTGTCTTCTATAACACCTTCTTTAAATAATCTACTATTATCACTCTCTAATTTCTGAATTATTTTCCAGGGTTTCATTTTAATTAAGAATAATAATCATTTATTTTCTGAGGTACTTAACTGCTTCAATCTCATAATTTCCTGCGCCTGAGATTCTATATGCGAGATCATTTGTTTTGTAATAGGCATTCTTTCTTGATCACATATATTTGCATAAAATTTTTCTGAGAACTGATAAGCAAAATTAACCATTTCTTTTACTGAACCTAAAGGATCATTGACGTTATTAAGATCTGTTGCCAAAAGAACAGCAAAAGTTTCTGTTTCGTTTTCAAATGTGCCAGGATTTAAAGCATTTGCTATACGAAATGATTCTTTATTATTTCTATCTTTAATAACGAAAAAACCATTCGTGAGAATTGCATTTGAATTAGTCATAAAGCCATATATTTGATCAATATCAAACATAGATTTATCAATAGATATTAAATTGAGGACAACAAGTTTTTGTTCTTGATATTGAATATCTTTATGCTCATTAAAATCGAAGGCTTTTTGAGATTTCGTCTGTATTTCATCTATTTCTTTTATCTCAAAAGAGTCTATTACAGGTTCAATATTAACTTTTAGCTCTCCAGAATTAGAAATTTTTCTAATAAATAGAAATGTAATAATTAAGAAAATTAGTACAGATAAACCTATTAGATATATGTCAATATTTTGTTCCATCAGGCCTCAGCAAATTCTAATGCTTGATTCACATCAACGGATACCATTCTGGAAACACCGGCCTCCTGCATTGTGACACCCATCAAATGATCACTCTTTTCCATTGATACTTTGTTATGAGTAATAAATATAAATTGAACTGTTTTTGACATCTCTTCAACCATATTTATAAATCGCATTGTATTTAGATCATCAAGGGGAGCATCTACCTCATCTAATATACAAAATGGTGCAGGGTTGAGCTCAAATATTGCAAAAACTAATGCTAAAGCAGTCAAAGCTTTTTCACCACCAGATAATTGTGAAATAGAAGAATTCTTTTTGCCTGGAGGCCTTGCCATAATAACCACACCAGCATTTAATGCATCATCTTCAGTTAAAGTAAGCTCTGCTACACCTCCGCCAAATAATTTTGAAAATACCTCTTTCATTCTGTTGTTTATAGCGTCAAAGCTATCTTGAAATCTAGTCTTTGTTTCTAAATCAATTGTTTTGATTGCGCCAGTGAGCTTTTCTAGAGCCTCGGTTAAATCATTATATTGAATATCTAATTCTTCCTTTCTTTTTGATTCAGATGCTATTTCCTCTGGAGCTGCTAAATTAATTGCACCAAGACGAATAATTTTAGATTGAATATCTGTCAGACTATTTTGCAACTCATTGATATCCATACCCTCATACTTTGAAAAATCAATATTTTCTATATTTACTCCAGACTCTTTAATTTTAGTATTAGCGTTATCTAAATTTATTTCATGGGTTTTAAGCTCGAGTCTTAAGTTTGTTACTTTTTCACCAATTGATTTAAGATCAAGATCAGCAATAGATTTTTGATTTTCTAATTCTCTCAAGCTATTGTTAAATTCTGATTGCTTTTGTCTGATATGAGTTAATTTTGATTCAGCAACAGAGCTCTTTTCAACAAGATCTGACATAATTTTTTGGATTTCAAGTTTTTTAGCCTTGCCTTCTAGAATCATCTTATTAAGCTCATTTTGTCTTTCAAGATACTCTTCTGGGGAAGCTAAATTAGATGACCCTAATTCAGCAATATTTTTTTGAATTTCATCTAATGAATTTTCTAGACTCACAAGATCTGCTCCTACGTATTTAGATGAATCTAATTCAGATAAACTGATACCAGCTTTATCTAAAACTATGGAGGCATTTTCTAGATTGATCTCATGAGTTCTTAATTCAAGCCTGTAATCAGAAATATTTTTTTCCAAACTTCTTAGCTCATTAGATGCTAATGACTTGCTGCTGTCTAAATCTCTAATTTTTTCATCAATGTTAAGCTGATTTTCCAACTTAGAGTCCAATTCATTTTTTATGATTATATTTTTTTCTTTTAACTCAGATAATTGGTTATTTTTAGATAACGCATCTTCAGAAGTTGTTTTAATAAGATCTTCTAGCTGGTTCTTTCTATTTAAAAAGTCAGCTGTATAATTTTTAGATTGATCTGATGCAATTTTAAGAATATTTATTAGAAGTACCTTTAATTCATTGACCTTGGAATTTAATGAATCTGCCTTGGAGCCAAATGCTTTCAACAGTTCAGTGATCGAATCAAGTAAATGAATAGCTTTTTCCTTTGGACTTAAATGCTCGTTGTTTGACTCTTTTTGCAATGCATCAGAGTAATTGCTGCTTGCTTTCTCAAAATCCAACCTTGCGTTCTCTTCAATCTTATTGAGATTTTGAAGTGCTCCTTCTAACCTTGCAATATCAGCTTCAATAGAATATTTTTTTTGTTGAAGTGATGTTATTTCTTCAGTAATTTCTGTCTGATCTCCTTTAACTGCATCTACAATACTTTGTTTTGAATCTAGTTCATTTTGTTTTTGTATAATTTTTTCTTCTAAAGGTTTTATAGATATATCAATGATGCTTTTTTGCTTAAGGGCGTCAAGAGCTTTAACAATAGCAATATCAAGCTTCAATTCTTTTTCTTTAGGGCTTAGATCCTTGAAACTTGATTCTTTTTCTATTGCATCCTGATAGCTGGCTTTTGCTCTCTCAAGAGCATCTGTATTAGAAATTTCTAATTTAGAAACATTTTGAAGATCTGATTCATATTTAGCTATCTCAGCCCCTATTGAATAAAAGTTTCTTTGAGCATGTTCATATGCATCTACAACAGAAGCATTTTGTGTTCTATGTTCATCTATTTGAGCTTGTTTTGAATCAGATTCAGCTTGTTTAATTTTTAAATCTCTATTCAAGGCATCAAGGTTCTTTTGAAGTTTATCTCGATTATTCTTAGCTTCAAGAGAGTATAGTATTGCAATATCAATTTGCTTCTGACTTTCATCTTTTTTAAATTGATTATATTTTTCTGCTGCATTTGCTTGATTCTCAAGCCTTTTGATTAATCTCTCAATTTCATCTTTAATATCTCTAACTCTTGATAAATTTTCTTTAGTTTTTTTGATTCTACTCTCGGTTTCTCTTCTTCTTTCTCTATACTTTGAAACTCCTGCAGCCTCTTCGATATGAGTTCTTAGCTCTTCAGGTTTAGCACTTACCAGTCTACTAACCATGCCTTGTTCAATAATTGCATATGAGCTTGGGCCCAATCCAGTCCCTAGAAATATGTCTTGAACATCTTTTCTTCTGCATTTTGTACTATTAATAAAATAAGTAGATTGAGCATCTCTAGTCATAACTCTTTTTATTGAAATTTCAGTAAATGAAGCATATTCCCCACCAATTTTTCCACTTGAATTATCAAATAATAGCTCGATGCTACATTGGCCAGAAGGTTTTCTATTTTCAGATCCGTTAAAAATAACATCGACCATAGATTCGCCGCGAAGATTTTTAGCAGATAGCTCTCCAAGAACCCATCTAACAGCATCAATAACATTAGACTTACCGCAACCGTTAGGACCTACAACACCAACTAAATTTGATGGGAAAGATATCTTCGTTGGATCTACGAAACTTTTAAAACCTGAAAGTTTTATATGATTTAACTGCATTTTTGAGAATAATTTTCTTAGGTTAATATTAAACTATTGTTCTCTTTTTAACCATTCATTTGGCCTAATATTATAGGAATTTATATGGTTATTTTGATCAAACAATAGAGCATTTTCAAAAAAATAATCCAAGTTTTTTTCAATACAAAATAATGACGTTTTCAGCTCCAAAGTTTCTTGATTCAGGTAAGCAGAAGCAAGATCAAAACCAGGAATTGATGAATTGTTATTATTTAATATAACTTCAAAAGAGTTCTGAAAATTTGAACTCGCAATGGGGATATTAGGGCCATTCATAATAAATAACGAAACGATTCCTTCAAAATTTAAGCATTCATCAGGCAGAGAAAATGAAAGTATAAATTTAGAATTTGCAAAAATAGGAAACTTCAAATCTCGAAGTTGAGTATACAAATTATAAAAAACAAATTTTTCATCAGCTGTCTTGAAATATTTTTCTGATAAAGAAATAAGGCTCTCTGCAGCTTGAAGTTTCTGGTCTGACATTGCCTTTTGGATATAGCTTTGAGCCCAATAAATTTTATTTTCTTCATTAACAATTTGATCTAATGAGTTAAATAAATTTATTGGTATTTCATTGTTCTGCTTAATTATTAATAAGATTTTATTATTTATTTCTTGTTCTTTAATGGACCCGAGAAAAGCATATTTACCAATGAATGAAAATAAACAAAAAATTAATACTAAAAATGAAATGCCGAAGATATATCCCTTATTTTTTGTTTTTGGAGACAATAAATATGCATATATAGGAAATAATGAAATAAAGGCTAGCAAATAAACTAATAGCATTATGTTCTTTTTCTAAAAAAGAAAATAAGAAGTATTATCATTAAAAAAAAACCAGGTGCTAACCAGAGCAAATATGTGTCTTTGCTTAAACCCGGATTATATAAAATCTGATTTCCAAACCTATCAGATAAGAATTTTTTTATTTCCTGGTCTGATTTTCCTTCTTTTATTAAGTCAATTATTTTTAATTTTATATCCTCAGATACTGGAGCATTTGAGCTTGCTAAAGAACCACTTGTACATTTTGGGCATCTAATTTCTTTTATTAATGAATAAAATCTTTTTTCATCTTCAACACTTTCAAAGTCATAAAGTGATTTTCCTAAAGTGAAACTAGAAAATATTATTGAGAAGAATAAAAAAACCTTAATTAACATTAAAGAGATTCTCCCTCTTGATGATAGGCTTGAATACATCATTCCAAATCATATCATTCACCTCACCCCTATAATGAACAATAATTTTTCCATCATTTAGTAAAAATGTTTCTGGCGCACCAGTAACCCCAAGGTCTAGAGCAAGATTTCCTTTGTAGTCATGAATAATATACTTATATGGGTCACCAAACCTTGTAATCCAACTTATCGCATCCTCTTCTTCATCTTTATAATTTAGACCAATAATTGGTATATTTTTTGATTCCAGTTTGGATAAAAAGCTATGTTCAATTCGACATGTTATGCACCAACTTGCCCAAACGTTAATTAAATAGCTTCCTTCTAGATCTTTAACATTAAATATTCTTTCAGAATATAAATCTTTAATCTCAAAATTAGGCATAT
>Ga0102963_1001594_pt1 | contig 10033 bp, 14 predicted proteins | sample SalPon2_C_H2O_MG_2_FD_84522 | JGI IMG/M metagenome (GOLD analysis project Ga0102963, IMG submission 84522) | Salt pond water microbial communities from South San Francisco under conditions of wetland restoration - Salt Pond MetaG SF2_C_H2O_MG | ecosystem: Environmental > Aquatic > Non-marine... | reverse complement strand
TTAATCATCTTTCGATCCTTTGAATCTGTGCTTGAAGAATACTATGGCATTGATTGTTGTATTGATAGTTACCATTAAGAGTATCCACCACTGCCACCAGACTAACCCACCTACTTCTAACATTCTATATCGTCTTTACCTTTGTGTTTCTCTTTGCGTACTGGCTTAGGTTTCTTCTTGTCAGGCACAACCCTAGGCTTGTACTTGGGTTGCCTCAAGTCCCTAGCCATTGGGTTGCGCCTATTGTTCATCTTACCAACGATCTTCCATCTCTAGTTCTTTATATGGTACGTGCTCAATGATACCTACCTTCTCAAGACGGACAGAGGCAGTTGACCCCTTGCCATAGATAGAAATCTTGACCTTGGCTTTAGTGCCATTGCCAAGCGCACCGTCTTCGATGTAGTCCCAAGGTGTGTTCGTTGTACCCTTGGTGACAGATGGTGCTCCACCGAAGTCATCAATACCTGATGGGTGTACATTAGGACGCTTGAGTTTCATACCCTTACGTCCACCTGCTGCGTCAAATGGCTTGATCATCTTGTTACCCATTGACTCCTCAGGAAAACCTAGTTCAACCATCTTGTTAATCTCTTCGTCATCCTTAGGTACGAAGACAGTATTGAACTGGCCTGAGGTACGTTCATGGTACTCAGAGTCATCCATGTTGTCTGTGTGCAGACGGGCATAGTAAAGTTCACCCTCGAATACACCGTACTTAGTTTTAGAAGCCATCAGAATCTCCTTTGCTGGCTGTTGATCGGTTCATCATATACGTTATTACCTCTATTGTCAAGACATAAATTACAGGTAATAGTGCAAAAATTAAAGAACCTATACTCAATGTGTGTCCCTCCAAGATTTACCTATGTCAGTTGATCCAGCCAAAGGGCAGACCATGTTGAAGTTCTTACCTGCATCAACGATAGACTGACGTTGTATCTCACCTAGTAGTTCAGCATCCTTGTATGGTCCTGTCACTTCTGTCTGCCACTCATCGTGAGGCCAAGTGACTAGCTTGAAGTTAATCCATTGACGTTTAGCTTTGTATGTCCAGTCAAGTGCTGCGTGTTTCATGATCACAGCCTCACCATTCTGTAACATACCTGCCAAGGTCTTGTGCTCAGATGGTACTGGCACCTTGCGTCCATCCAACCCAATGAAGTATCCTCGCTTTGCGATGTGAGGTATGATCTTCTTCTTGAGGTTAGCTAACCCTTGGATAGACTCCATGAAGTTATCGACTGCTTGTGTTGCCTCCTTGTTTGATACGTTAAGAATCTGACTGATCTTGCCTGTACCTGCACCTAGCAGAAAGGCATAGATGAAAGTCTTAGCCATGTCTCTTGTTACATGTGACATACCTAGAGCCTTACGGTTCAGGTTGTGTATGTCAGTCTCATCCTCCTTCTTTCCTGACACGATAGCGTTAACATATTCCTCTGAGTTCATCAGGTGAGCTAGCACCCGTAGCTGTATGCCCTCAGCATCTGTACCTACCAGCCAGCTATCCTCAGGCACAGTCCATAGTGCTCTGAACTGACCGTCATACTTAGCCTTCACTTCCTCTACTGCTGACTTAGGTGTGCCATGAAACTCAGCAGGGATGTTAGCTTGGTTGGGTGCTCTGTGAGCCATGCGTCCTGTCCATGCACCAATGCCCATGAACTGCCCATGAATACGAGAATCGTCACCACAGTGGCCCAGCCATTCCACCAGTGAGGAACGTCTACCCTCAAGGGTCAACCACTCAGTTAAACGTTTAGCTCCTGTAGGGGCTGTCTCAGGCAGTGTGCTAAGGTTAGTCTCAGATAAAGTCCATCCGTACTTAGCAAACTTTTGTCCTCGTTCATCCATCTGTTTCTCTCCCGTGATTTCTATGAAATCCATATTTTATTTCAGCTTCTCTACGTGCTGCTATAGCATCCTCAAGATTATCAAAGGAACCAACAGTAATTGTTTTATAGTTCTCTTGAATCTGAGCAATCCATTTACCTCTTTTTTTATGTACACCTATAACCCCTGAAGTATTAGACTTAGGTCGTGACGAGTTTTTATTGTTTTCAGAGTGAGTTACTAGCCTAAGATTTTGAATACGGTTATCTTTTTCATCACCGTTGATGTGATCTATTACTAGATTTTTTTCAGGCCACTCACCATAGACATGACACCAAATCACTCTGTGTACTTTGTATGATCTACCTGACAGGTATACTTGATTTGTCTTGTCTGTCCCAATTAGTTCTGCATCAGGGTACCTAGAGTTAAATAAAGTGTAAGCCCTATCGCTTTTGAAATGTTTTCTATCTCTTTTTTTCCATGTAAGAGTACCTTTTTCTGCATCGTAGTTTAGAAATTCTCTGACTAAAGCAGGTGATAAAGGTTCTTTAGGAATCTTCTGACCACAACACTCACAGAAATTTTGGTTTGTTTTCTCTGTCATACTCAATGTGTCCTTTGGTTTTGTCCACTGGTTTCCAACCTGCATCCCATAGTCTTTCGATACGCATCTTAGGTGACGATGGTTTGAACTTGACCCAATCCATACAGATAAGCTGGGCTGGGAATGTATCGTAACTGATCTTGACTTTAGGGTATTTCTTTATAGCATCCTTGACAACCTTTGTCAAGTCCCCATCTGACTTTTTTCTGTACAAAATACGATTGACTTCTTCTAGCTGGGGTGGGAAGTCCTCTTGGAAACCATCCTCTAGCTGAAGCATACGCAGTTCGATCTCATCTAGCAGATGCTCTGCCTTCTCCTTGTCGAAGAAGAAACCATTGTTGTGCATCTCCTCACAGAGAATCTGAATGTCATGCTCTACCTTGATAGCTTCTTGTTGTGTCTCGTCCTTGAGTATAGGCAGGAACCTCTGATATAGCTTGACAGTGACAGCTACGTCCTGATGACAATAGTCTACCATCTCCTGAGAGAACTTAGAGAAGTCCTTGAAGTCCATCTTGAAGTCAGACAGACGCTTACCCCAAGCCTTCAATGAGTGTCCACCTTGCAGGTTGTAGTCAATGAAGCGAGATAAAATGAGAGTATCCAGTACTTTGCTAGGGTCAATCCTCTTGCCTAGCAGTCTGTTGATCACAGGTACATCAAAAGCAATGCCATTGTGAAACACAAACAGATCAACAGTATCACAGAAATTAGCAAAGTCTATACCCTCTTCTATTATCTTGTCTGGATTGTGAAACTCGTAGGTCTCACCTGTGTTGACATCCTGACCACAGATAACCCAGATACGACTAGCATCTAAAGCATCTGTCTCAATGTCCATAGCTACAACTTTAAGTGTCATCCTTTGATACTCCTATTTGTATTACAGTCAAGGGCCATAGCAAAGACCAGAATAATTGTTTTCGTCTGTCTATCTGATCGTACTTATCCAGTAGATGAAAGACAGCACCTACATGCAGGTAGTGCAGAGCTACACCAAAGGCATAGATGACACCACACAGGGTAGGCCATAGGCTAAAGTAATCCATACTTCTCTTTCATTGTGAACGAAGCTGTGTCAAACGAAAGCTGACCTGCGTAGCCTGTCGGACCTACTGGTCTGTTCTTGGTGACCAGAAGCTTCGTTGTGTTACGTTCATCTGCATCCTCTGCCATCTTGTTTCGTTGCAGTTCGACAACAACGGATGCTCTCTGTTCTATCATGCGGCAGTACTTGACAGCCCCATCATCATTGGTGTGACCAATAGTTATGATACCTACGTTCAACTCAGCAGCTAGCTTGGATAGCCTGACAGACAGGTCAGCTAGGAATTGTTCTTTGCTTTCTTCTCCTGACATGTTAGCTGCTATGTCCTGTATGGGTTCAAAGAATATGTACTGCACACCACATGCCTGAGAAAGATACCTGATATGGTTAAGGATTTCAAGAGGGTCATCCTCGTCATTGAGAAAGAATTGGTATAGCCTTTCATCTTTAGTCAGTTCAGTGATAGCCTCTTGTACTTGACGGTCTAGTCCTTTCTCTTGGATCAAGTCCTTTCGTGTTACGTTCTCTCCTAGTTTGTATGACACCAGACCTAGGACGCTGCGTAGCTTTGTCTCTTCCATGTGCCAAGCTGCAATGCGTATCTCTGGGTACTTACTCAAGAGTCTGTACTCTAGGTACCGCATGAACTCAGTCTTACCTATGCCTGTCTGTGCCTTGAACAGAGTGAAGTGTCCCTGCATCAGGCCCATGCACAGGTCATCGAAGTCTTGTACACCTGTCTCTACGTAGACGTGTTCCTCTGATGTATTGTACAGCTTTAGGAACTGGTCAGGTGTATTAATGATATTCTCAGGTGTGTACTTCTGTGCGTTGAACCAAGCATGGTAGTATGAATCTCGTTCACCTGCCTGAAGGAACTCATTGGCATCCTTGTACTTGTCGTGCTTCATCCTGTACACTTTGTTAGGGAAGAGGTTAGCTATCTTCTGAGCTACTGCATTCCCTGCCTCGTCATGTTCTATTGACAGGACTATCTTCTCGAAGGACTTGAGCCAGTCAGTTACGTTCTCCCATAGGCGTCTGCTAGGTGAGGCTGAAGGTAATGACACGAAGGCTGAGTTGTATCTCTGGTGTTTGCACATTTGGTATGCTGACATAGCATCTAGTTCACCCTCTGTGATCGTGACTATCTTACCTGACCCAGCATTCCATAGGTTCATGCCAAATAATTCATCTGACTTGAGACCCTTAGCGGAGAACTCCTTAGGGAAGTATCGTGTCTTGACACCACCTGAGGGGTAGACGTACTGCTGGTACTTCTCCTCACCGTCACTGTTGAGGTAGGTGTAGCACCCGTAGAACTCCATTGTCTCTTTGGATATGCCTCGCATACCTCTGTACACTGCTGTCATCTTCTCAAGGTGTACTACTTGAGGTGCTTGTAATTGCATTTCCTCTTCTCCACTTTCCCAATACTCACAACCAAAGCAGTAGCCGTGACCGTCTGAGTACCTAGCTAGGTTATCTTTTGACTCGCACTTAGGGCATGGTTCATGTCCTATGAAGTGGCTGTCTGCTTTGTGGTCTTTCATTAGTGCATACTCTCTCTTCCGAATCCATTCTGAATGCTAGTCTCGAACCAGTCTTCAACTAGCTTGTCCATAATAGATTTATATTGTTCATCTGTCAAGAGGTTAGGACTGTACTCGTTACCCTCTTCATCATAGAGATACTTGATCCTGAACTGTGGTTCAATCTCTAGGGTGATCTCAGGTGGTAAGTCTTTCCATGTCTCGTAGCATATGTAGCCATCTGTCAGGATGTCAGCACATACTGTGAGCCATGTATTGTCTGTTACCTCTACTTCTAATTCAGCATCAAATGTTTCGTGCATCATTTCATAATTCCTCTTGGCAAAACCCACAGAAGTCATTGTAAGCTGGACCTCCACAGGATACACACGTTCTCCATACTGGTTTCTTCTTTAATGGTTGACCGAATGAGTGACCTACGGGTGGATTGTTCTCACCGTAGTTACCGTACTCATCGAAGCTATGGTTGGCTTGGTATTTCTCCTTTGCTCTCTGTCTCTCCTCGTCTGACATTGGACGAATCATGAGTAGCTTGTCAAGTCTTTTCTTTAAGTCCTCAAGTTTATTTTCTTGTTGCTTGATCTCGTACTCTAGGTTTTCTATTTCTCCTGATACACTCATGTCATTTTCTCCTTGACAACCTGATAAGATGGGTGTATAATAGTCTTGCCTTTGGGCAAGGGGCTATTAGTCATATACCCTAGGCCCGTCTCCATTCTTTATTCTATCTATTAAGTCTCTCTCTTCCTGAAGCAGAGACTCTAAGTCTTCCTCTAGGAACTCCTCACTCAGTATCTTGTCGGAGTAGTAGTCCTTTGGTAGTTTATTCTTTACTGGTCTTTTCATTAGAAGGGTACCTCCTCATCCTCTGTCTGTGGTATCCACACTATATCATACTTGTGCATGATAATCAAGTACTCTCTTAGGTTACTACCCCACAAATACATCTGTGTATCCTTTCAGTTTCCTTAGTGCATACCCTGCTAGTGTACACTGTAGATATATCCAGAAGATAGTCTGACCGTCAACCCCTCTCATGTCATAGCCTACAGATGCTAGTATTCCAACGGTGACTATCATTGAGACCCATGACAAGAGAGAGATTGTAAACAGTTTCATTGATTACCCTGCGAACTTGTGGAATCTACGTTCTGTCTTCTGGTTTGGTTTGTGCTCAATGTATACGCTACGCTTACCCATGTGAAGTGCTAGCATACATGTTGCCCTCTGTAGTTTGAAGCCACGGCTCAAGGTCTTACGCTTGCGGGTCAAGCCTTTGATACCTAGGAAGTTGAAGCGGAATCCTTGAGTGCCATCATTGAGTGGTTTAGTTGCCATTGTCTTATACTCCTACTAGTTTGTTTATTGTGTTCTGTGATACTACTCTGCCTATGTCTTTACCTCCAAGATACTTGTTGATGTGCTTGGATGTGGTAGGTGAATAATGTGTGTCAGTCCTGAATGCACCTTGGTCATCCCAACCTGCAACTGGAGTTTCATAACTAAACAAGACAGACACACCTTTGATTTGTAGTTCTGTCATGTTTGACCCTATGTTCTTGAGTTTCATTTTAGTTTCTCCTTTTGTGTGTCTAGTCTTTCAGACTGTTTAGAGTGTGTCAAGCACTTATTTTATTTTATTGTGCAAGTCTCTTTCAAGAGTGCTGATCGCTTAGGACGCTGAAACTCTGCTAGGTCTTACCTTGTGCGATTGTTTCTTGTCGCTGTCGATGAATACAGATAAGCACAAGAAAAACAAAACCACAAGAGAAAAAAAAGGATAGCTCCAGTTAGTCCAAAAGGATAGGTCCAGTTTATATTATAATGAGTAATAAAAACCAATAAGATCAGAACCTAGAAAATTATACCAAGGGATAGCCAAGGATGATACCAAAGTATGTAATGTTATCAATGGGATAGCATTGGGGAGACTAAGGTATGTGCATTTCCCGTAGGCAATACATAAGCTATACCAAAGCTATACCAAAACCAACCAAGCAACACCAAAAGATAGCCAAGGTAAGACCAAAGGGTAGGGTACCCAACTTTTTGCTGTATCCTTAGGGGTAGCCAAGGGGGGCCACGGGGTATCCGCATGTATGTACAATGCACCTACAAATTTTCTCACAAAAATTCTCCATATGCAAAAACAAAAGCACACCAAGGTTTTACCCAAAGTGTGCTCTACAACCATACATAGGCTGATCTGTAGTTGTCCTTAGTTAGCTAATAAGAATAATAATACTATAAGTAATATATACTCCCCGTAACTACCAAAGTTATTATACCATGTTTTGTCTAACTTGTCAAGGTTTACCTTACGTCAACTAAAGTTTTTTATACTTTAGTGCATTTAGTACTTGACATTAGTCAGTATATGTGTTATTATTACAACTATGATTCTAAGAAAGGCATGAACCATGATGTTCTCTCCTAGTCAACTAAAGAATGCCAGTGGTAAGTTTATCACTAAGAGTTTATTCTATGAGTTGTCCTATATAGAACCTAAGTACTCAATCTTCACTCTTAAAGACTACGATATGGAGTTCGAAGGTAAAGCTTTGGTTTCTTTTCCTAAGCTTTATTTGTCTATCGTGTCTAATGACCCAACTGAGTATGAGTTTTCTCAGGTAGTCTTCGGGTCATGGGAACACTGGCAAGCTATAGCTAAGTCACCTTTCGTTAAGCCTTACATCAATAAACTCCGTAAGGAAGTAGAGGTAAAAGTAAAGTCAGAGGCTATTAAGGCTATCGCTGAGGAAATGAAGTCAAACGGAAGAAGTTCATTTAGTGCAGCTAAGTTACTCTTAGAAAAAGGTTGGCTAGACAAAGACACAGCTTCTAAAGCTAAACAAAAGCTAGCAGCTAAAGAACAACAGGAACAAGACAAAGAAGCATTAGCTCTGTTGTCAGAGGATGCTGAGAGACTAGGGATAAAGATTCAGTAACATGGCAAAGAAACCTACAATCAGTAATATCTCGTCAGGGTATGCGTCTACGACCACCCTGAACAACAACTTCACAGCTTTACGTGATGGGTTCGACAATACCCTGTCACTGGATGGCTCTACGCCTAACAGCATGAATGCTGACTTGGATATGAACTCCAATGACATTCTTAACGCAAATATTATTAATACATCAACCTTAAAGCTAGATGGTACAGTTGTAGCTGTAGGTGACCTTAGTGCAGCAGGTGCTAGCTTAAATTCAAATAGTCACACAGGCAATGGAAGCACAACAGCCTTCTCTATGTCATATGCACCTGTCATTAAAGACAACACACAAGTTTACATTGATGGTGTCTATCAGGAAAAGTCAACATATTCTATTTCAGGAACAACCCTTACATTTTCAGAAGCACCTCCTCTTAACTCAGGTATTGAAATTGTTGTCACCCGTACCTTGGACTTCGGTGCAGAAGATGCAGCTAATGTAAGTTACACACAAGGTGGTACAGGTTCAACCAATCGTACAGTTTTAGCTAAACTTCAAGAAACTGTATCGGTCAAAGACTTTGGCGCTGTCGGTGATGGAACTACGAATGACACTGCGGCATTTACATCTGCTGAAGCTGCTACAAGTTCATTCATTCATGTACCCGCTGGCACATATGTAGTTAATAGTCTTGCGCTTGATAAAACTTATTTTGGTGCGGGTGTTATAAAATTAAATGGTACACTACAGCCTCAAATTCTAAGCAATGCCAGACCAAACACGGTTACAGTTTTTCCTCCGGTTACCAATGCTTCCAATGTTTTAAAACCAGATGGCACTTGGCTTGATGTAAGTTCAAGCACAACATCTGGCCTACAAGAAGCGGTTGACTATGCTTGTGGCGATGGCACCGCTGGATCGGGTGATTTTGATTTACACATTGTCGGTGGTGAAGCCTCAACAGGTGGGGCCATTGTTTACAATCTTTCAACAACTCTTGCCTTTCCCGCAATGCAAGGAAAGAAGATAACTTCTGGCGCAGTAACACTAAACTTTACCAGTGGCATTAGTACAAACCCGTGCGTGACTTTTGATAGCTGCATGATGGTAGATGTGAGGTTGCAAGGTTGCCAGATTGTAAATGGTGGTACGGGCAATGCTTTGCGATTTGATCCTACTAATCCATGCCCACTAGATACATTTGTATATCAAATTGTTGACAGTAGCTTCCACATTACAACTGTCGTAAATATTAACAACAGTACACAAACAAATGCGGATGGGGCTGTTGTAAGATTTATCCCTACTTCTGGAACTCATGCAACAAACAATGGCATCGTAAATAGTACATTTATTTTTGATGAAATTAACCAAGAAAATACGGCATCAACGACTGCTGGTATTTGGATACAAAACAGCGCAGCAAATAAACCTTTTGCTAACAACTACATTAAATGCCAACATGTTCACAACCATACAGGTGTAGGTGTTCAGATAGGCACATCATCTGCTCATGCTGCGAATGCATCAGGCAATACATATCAACTTGTGTCAAATAGCAATAGTGGAACAGGTTCAGACTTTAGTGTTTATGAAGATCAGGCTGTTTTAAACATTACCAATGAAAATGCTAACGCAACATACGGTCTTGTGCTTCAATCATCTGCTACAAACTGCACAATTATTAGTTCTTTGTTGCAAGGTTCAACCGCCGCATACAACAATGCAGCGACAAATAAAACATCAAACCAATGGATTGGTGCAAAGCCTATTCCAGCATCAACTGCAATATCTGTTGGAGCCTCACCATTTGTTCATCAGAATACCCTGCTAAGGGATCAGCAAGTAATTGTTCAAGCGGGAACTCTTACAAGCAATATCCAAGTAAGCCACGATGGGATAACTTATTATGATGCTGGTGTCGTGGCTGGTTTAATAACATTACCCCGTGGGATGTACATGAAGATAATCTATTCATCTGCGCCAAACATGCGCTACTATGAAGTATAGGAGATAAGACATGGCTCTTCAAATGGCAGAAACTTATAG
>Ga0102963_1001589_pt1 | contig 10041 bp, 8 predicted proteins | sample SalPon2_C_H2O_MG_2_FD_84522 | JGI IMG/M metagenome (GOLD analysis project Ga0102963, IMG submission 84522) | Salt pond water microbial communities from South San Francisco under conditions of wetland restoration - Salt Pond MetaG SF2_C_H2O_MG | ecosystem: Environmental > Aquatic > Non-marine... | reverse complement strand
CGACAAAAAGCATAGTCTTCCGATAAATATCTTTTTGTATCTGGCTCTATCATTGTGTCAAAAAATGCATAATTCCAATCAGATGTGTCGTGATACCCAAATGTTTTATCATGAGGATCTCCTAAATGTTGATCTGATTTAAATCTAAGATGAGGATATGCCAACGCCATTTTTTTAAAAACATTTCTTTTAATTAACATAAATCCTGTGGCCCCATCTAATACTTCTATAAATCCTTTTTTTACCATTACTTTCTTTGGATCTTTAACATTCAAATTATATTGCAAAGATGCTGCATGTAGTTCATCTTCTTTAATATTTGGATTTTCCTTTACTCTTTTAATGGCTTTTGTCCAATCAATTACTTTTCGTGGATACACTCCCGTTACCACATCTTCATCTAAGTCTGGCATACGAAATACTGATTCAGGATTAAAAGCTAGATCAGCATCAATAAATAAAAGATGTGTATATTGTTCATCGTCCATGAATAACTGTACTAATGTATTACGAGCTCTTGTTACTAAAGACTCGTTACCAATAGTTCCAAATTGTAACTCTACTTTTTTTGTAGCTGCTAATGCTGTTAATTGTAAAACACTTTTAAAATAATCAGCGGTAATCATATTACCATAACAAGGTGTGCCGATAAAAATTTTATGTGTCACTATAACTCACTGTTAGATATTCTATTTTCTTTATCCATCCGCTCGGTATAGCAATAGCGCCACCACCTGATATATCTTCTTTGTCTTTACTATAAGAACGCATAATAATTATTTTTTCAGGACCATTATGTACCATCCACCCCACTTCTTGACACACAGCCAACGGAGCATCGACAACTTCTTTTATATCAATCCAACCAGTCTCAGTATCACGGGCATCGAGCCACGTAACACGGACCATTGGTATTTTATTAATATCAATCATGTATATTTAAATTAAAGCTTAAACTTATTCTTGGTTTACCAGAAAGATTTTTTAAAACAGAATGAACACATTCAGAATCAAAAAAGACTATTTTTTTATTTTCTGGTTTAATTCTTTTATTATTTTTGTTCCTAAGAAATCTACTAATTTTATTATTTTCAGTATAGTTAAATGAGGTTAGAACTAAATCACCACAGTTATCAAAAACATCTAAATAATAAACACCTGAAATATCACCGCCATGTTTATGTGGCCAATTTATATCATTTTCATAGTTAATATTTGCCCATAAATTGCCTATCTTAACTTCTCGGTAAAATAATTCATCGATGGCGCCACAAAAAATTTGAGCAGCGCTTTCAATTCTTGATGCAATTTTTTTAAAAATACCTTTTGTAATTGGAATATCCTGAGACTGCCACCCAAAAGAAAAATTTGAAACAGCTCTGCCGTTTATATCACCTCTTCTTAAAAGCTCAATAGACGCTATTAATTGTTCTCTGTACGCTTTTTCAATATCTATGTAAGCTTGCCCAAAAACATGCGTTGATAAAATATGTTCAGCTTTCATTAAATCTGAGTAAACGTTTCTTGATCTTTTTTAATCAAATGTAAGTTAAAAGATACCGATCTTCTCTCCTCATTTGGTGTTCTAAATGGATATACGCCGTGTGCTAACCAATTTGGAAACAAAAATATATCGCCAACCTTTGGTGACTCTTGATGTTTGTGTCCACTGAACGTCGCTGCTTGACCATTAAACCAACATATATCACCTACAGTTGGGTAGTGATCTTCTTTTGCATACTCTGCTGGTAGACTTGGCGGTACTCGTAAATAACATACACCAGATAATTGACCCTCGTGTATATGAAAAGGATTAAAGTCTCCCGCCCATTGGCTCACGGCCCACATAGATTCAATAACCATTTTACCTACATAATCAGGTGAAATAGTTTCACTTGCTGGCGGTATAGAAATATAATTTTTAACCATCTCACCAATTAATTGAACCATTGGCATAAACTCTTCTGTGTTCATCCAGTCTTGAGGATAACGCACTTCTTGTTTAACATTACCTGCTAAGTTACCTGAATGATCAAACTCTTTTGATAATTTTTCATCCGTTAACATTTCTGTTGCTTTTTTATCTAACATTTCAGTAATTAAGTCAGGCATCTTGCCTCTCATTATAGTAGGACCAAAAGGTCTAATAGTGTCAAACTGTAAGACTTGTTTAGTTTGTTGTTTCTTCTTAGCCATGCTTTTCCTTTCTACTTGCAAATATCTATTGTCATATAGCAATTATTTGCCTATAAATATATAATTAAATAGGCTTATTTATCCAAGGCCAGCCTCCTTGCATACGACAATCACATAAATTGCAGGTTATTAGGAGATTATGCTAAAAGGATTACGAGGAATATTAGAAAAAGGGTTGCAGATAGCAGCACCTATTATTGGCGGTTCCATGTTCGGAGCGCCTGGAGCAATGTTTGGCTCAGGTATCGCATCAATATTATCAGGTGATAAACCTAGAGATGCTTTAATTAAAGCAGCGGCCTCTGGCGTTCTTGGGTATAAAGGTGCAGACCAGACAAGCATGATAGATAGAGCAATGAGCTCACGTCCCGTAGAAGCTATTTCTCAAAGACTACCTTTTCAAGATGGTTTTACGTCTAATATAAAACCTAAAAACTTCTTAATTGATCTTGCTAAACAAACTTTTGAGCCAAGAGGAAAAGACGGAGACAAACCTTCATTCGGTATGCAAGCACTAGCAACAGGAATACCAGCATACTTATCTTATTTAGCAGCGGAACAAGATGCTAAAAAAGCAGGACCAGAGCCTATAGTGACTGCAGATGATTTTTATGGTGGACCTTTTGCAAGACCACCAGAGGAAAGACGAATACAAAATTTAACTCCTACATATGCAGCCGCAGGCGGTATGATGAGACAACAACCAGTTAACGGATTAAAAGCAATGGAACCTGTTCAATATTCCGCAGCTACAGGTCAAGGTATTATGGGTATGGCAAAAGGTGGAGATGTGTTTCCAAGAAAAACAGGTCAGATAAGTGGACCTGGTACAAAGACAAGTGATTCAATACCTGCAATGTTAAGTGACGGCGAGTTTGTACAACGAACTGATGCTGTTAATGGCGCGGGTGTAATGATGGGTGCTAAAAACGCAAATGAAGCAAGAGAAAAAGGAGCAGACTTTATGTATGCACTACAAGATAAACTTGCTAAAATGGGTCAGAGAGTAGCTTAATGGTAGCACAAACATCAACACAGATAGCTAGAGAAGCTCCTTTTATGGAGGATTACAGAAGGCGACTTCTGGATTCTTTGTACGGTGGAACTGAAGTTTACAAAGAAGGTGATACACTTCCTGAAGGTAAAAAAATAGGTGATAAAAAAGATCCAGGTCTTTTAGATACACCAGTTGATCAATTTCAAAGAGGCATAGCTAGTTTTGCACCAACAGAATCAGCAGCTTTTTCTCAAGCGGCACAACAAATGGGCATTGATCCTACAACAGGACAACAAACAGGCGTAGCATCGTTTCAACCTTTTATTAATCAAGCACAACAAGGTCTTACGTCAGCTATGGGCACGACTGCTTTAGGGATACCTTCTTTACAAGCGGCACAACAACAGTTTGATCCTACAACAGCTAGAACATCAGACTTTATGAATCAATATCAAGCTGATGTAACTAAAAAAGCTCTTGAGCAAATGGATCAAGAAGCGGCTAAAGCACAAAGTCAGCTCGCGTCATCTGCACAAAAAGCAGGTGCTTTTGGTGGTGCTAGATTCGGTGTACAAGAAGCAGAGTTAGCAAAGAATTTACAAGACATAAAATCAAAAAGAGTATTTGAAGATTTATCAAGGAACTTTATGCAAGCTCAACAAGCAGCAATAGGAACGAGTGAATCAGCAAGAGCAAGAGAACTACAAGCAGCACCTGTTTATGGCCAACTTGGTCAAGCGGCAGGACAACAAGCATTAGGATTTGGTAATCTTGGTGCACAACAATTTGGTTTAGGACAACAAGGTATTCAATCATTACTTGGTGCTGGTCAAGTTCAACGAACTAGAGACCAAGCATTAGCGGATGAGCAATTTAGATTTAGAACAGCACAAAGCTTAGAGCCTAGACAACGAATTCAGTTTGGTTCTGATATTTTGGCAGCGACTCCTTCTGTTCAACAGTCTATGAGTCAACAGCCAATACCATATACTAATCCATTAGCAGCGGCGGTCGGAGGAGGTCTAGCAGGTCTTGGCGGCCTAGGTACGTTTTATAGTCAGTAGGTAATATGGTAGCTAATGTTTTTGACAGACCAATGTTTCAAGGGCAACGACCAATGATGCCAGAAGACAGCGGTGCTAGATTACAACCAAAACAAGCAGCAGTTGAATCAGATGCGGGAGTAATCTCGTACCCACAATCACGGATCACGGGTCCTTTAGGTGGTGATGATACAGGTATTATGGAAGCTTTAGCACTAACAGCGGATCAAGTAGATCCTAGAGCATATCAAGCAGCAATGGCAGAACTTGTACCTACAAGATCAACAGAAGATATTGCTGCGGAGTATGATAGATTGTATGCAGATGAACCTGCAGAAGCACCTAATTATGGGTTTGAGAAAAACTTAGCCCTTGCAAGAGCAGGTCTTGCTTTAATGCAACCTACACCTGGAGGCGCAATAGCTCCCTCTATTGCAAGAGCGGGAGATGCATTTATTCAAGATGTTGCAGCAATAAGAGGTAAAGAGAGGGAAGCGAAAGCAATAGCTCGTAAACAACAACAAGCAGAAGATGCGGCAAGAAGAAAATATATTTTAGATACAAAACAAGCATCAGAAAATGCATCAAAAGCACTACAAGGTGAAATTATTATGAAAGCTTTTGGTTTTAATTTTGATGAGGCACAAAGAAATAAAACGTACATGCGTGATCTTTCTAAAATGTATTACAACTATCAATATGACACGGATCAAGAAGCAATGAAAAGACATTACGAATTATTAAAAGATCAATATGAAAAAGATGGTAAAGTGTTATTTGATCAATCAACAGGTAAATTTGCTATGGGGTACTTACAAAACGATGCAAACGGAATTCCTATTCCTTATTTTCCTGTTAATGATAACGGCACATTTAAATATGTTCCTCGTCCTGAAGCTATTGTTACTAATTTTACTTTAAACAATAAAGGTGATCTTGATCCTAACGCAAAACAGTTAATGGATTTATCAAGTAGAATTAACAACTCAAAACAAAACTTAAAATTTATTAGAGAAGTTCAACAATCTATTATGTTAGATCCTAGCATCATTGGTTTGCCTGGTTTATTCCAAAGATTTACACAAAGTGCAGGTTCAACAGCGTTTGATATTATGGACGCATTAAAAGAAAAAGGTGCTATTGATCAAAAGGCTTATGACAAGCAAGTTAGAAAAATTGAAAATGGTGTTCTTAGTCATTTAAAAGAAGACTATGTTAGATACAACAAAGATGGTGATAAAAACGGTGAAAACTTTATGACCGCAGAAGGAGACGAAGCATATGAAATTTACAGATCTTTCTTTAATCCATCAATACCGAAGAACGAAGTTAAACTAAATTCAATTTATTATGCTCTTGCAAGATCTCGTAAAGACTCAGGAAGACTTAACAAAGATGATATTGATAACGCAAAAGATTCACTTAACATTTATAATTTAAGAGGTTCAGAGGCAATTAGAGCTTCACTACAGGTTGTGTATGAAGAAATTGAAGCAAAATTAAAATCAGACATGTTGAATTTTAATAGATTTGGGGAAGGGTATGACAGTTTAATATCAGATATTCCTTATAATTCTTTTGTTGGTCAAACAGCAGGGCAAGATATAGTTATAAGTTCGTCCGCAATACAAGATGAATTTGTTCCAACAGATTCAACAGCAGGATTAGGTGGAACCGATGATGGCACAGGTGGTGCACCAACATTTAATGAAAATTTAGGAGCGAGTAATTAGTATGGCAGATCAAAATGACATGACCCCTCCAGGATATCAAACAATTACTATAGAACCAAGTAGAACAGGTTTAAATTACCCTCTTTATTTAAAAGTAGAAGAGGTAGTTGATGACAAACCTGCTATATCTCAAGAAGGTTTATTTGTTCCACGTAATGATATTGAAGCAGAAAATGTTTTAAATTTTGTTAATCAAAAAAGACAAGCTGAAAAATTAGAACCTGTTAGCATGGAAACATATAATGCTAATCAATCTAATTTTATGAAATATGCAATAGGTCAATACAAAATAACGGAAGAAGGTAAAAGAGATACTGATCCTATTAATTATTATGGAAACAAATTTCAAAAATACATGAATAAACTAAAAGAACAAAATCCTACTGATCAATTTGAAGGATTTGAAAAATTTAGAAGACCAAAAGATTATGCGTTTGCACAATTAGTTAACGCAGGTGAAACAATATCAGATTTTCTGCCAACAGAAAAAGGTGACTTTGCTTTAGGTGGTGAGCTTCTTGGTTCACTTCCCGCTATGGCAGCAGAAGCATCTCAAGCTATGCCAGGAGCAGCAAAGATACCAGGCACTATATATAAAAAAGTAATGGCAGGAGGCGCAGGAGTCGTAACAGGTTCTGCACTTGGCCGTGCAGGAGGTACAGCGGTATATGATTTTATAAATGATTTAATAAGATCAACAGGAGGCCTTGGTCAACCTTCCAATGAAGCAGATCCAGGAATGCAAGCATTAGCAGAAATGAGAAATAGTGCTATGTTTACAACAATGGCGGCTGGTCTAGGACCTGCTTTTTCAGCAGCTAGACCTGTGGTAGGAAAGATCCTAGGTCTTGGTCAAGATGGTTCAGCAATGTCAAAACTAGCAGAAAAATATGGCATACCAATTGGTATTTCTATTGCAGCTACGGGACAAAATTTAGGATCGGCTGTTAAAGGTTTTGGTAAAGTTGTTGGTGTATTTCCGTTAATTGGTACAATAATGAAAGAGAGACAACTTCGATCTTTAATTAAATCACAACAAGCAGTTGGCCAACAAGCATCGTTAATTGGTGATCCAACAGAATTTTACAGAGCTCAATATAAACTAATGACTAAAGACCAGAAAAAGACATTCATGAAAGATTTAAAAGATAATGGCTATAATTCTTTAGATGAAGCCATTGAGGCAGAAATAAGAATAAATGGTTTTGCACCTATTCAGCACATGACTGATGTTGGTATGTTTATGCATAAAGCGGCAGAAGATAGATACAAAAGATTTTCTTACATTAATGATTTGTTGTACAAAAGTTTTGAAAAGACTTCTGAAAAAATATCAAAACCTTTTATTTCAACGCAGAACACAAAGAACATTGGTAAGTTACTACAAGATAGAATTAATCAATATAAAACAACATTAGAAAACGGCACGGAGTATTCACCAGCATTGAATGAAGTAGAAGACTTTATTGTCAATGTATTAGGTAATGCTCCTCAGTATATTACACCAATGCAACTCAGAGGATTTCAACGAACGTTAAATAATTTGTACGGCAAAATGAAAGCAGACACAGGAATGGTTAACTTTGCTGGATCGGACGTTTTAGCGGAAGCAAGAAAAGCTTTGACAACAGACTTAAATAACTTTGCTGGATGGAGACAAGGCTTATCTGAAACAGAAATGATTGCGGCCGAGTCTGCAAAGAAAGCGTTACTAAGAGCTAACTCTGTATTCTCTAAAATGTCACCACTATACAAAAGCCCAGAGGCAAAGAAGTTTAAATTAATTGATGAGAATATGTTCTCTGCTGGACCAGAGCTACCAGGTTGGAATTATTCTGATGAGTTATTTAACATTGTCATGAAAAATAAAATGACGCCTCAAGCGGCAGTAGATTTAAAAGAACTAATAGGTGAAGCAGCCTATGATTCTGTTGTGCGAACATGGATAGATAAAGGTTTTAAAAATGCTCTACGTTTAGATAACCCAATTGATATTTTAGAAACAGTATCAACGGGTGCGGGTAGAACAAAAACAGTTCAAGTTACCGATTACGCACTTAACCCAGATAAGTTTTTACAAAACATAGGATACGGTGAACCAGGTTTTGAAAAAATGTTAGAACTTACAGGTAGGAATTCTCAAGTAGTTAAAGAAAACATTGAACAGCTTATAGCTTTAACAAGAAAAATTGAACAAGCAGACATACCTGAAGCGTTTCGATTAATTCAAAGACGTTTTGCTTTAGGTGGTGTTCGATCAGGTTTAAAAACATTTTCTTTTGGTGCCGCAGCTGGTGTAAGTGGTGCCGCAGCGTTTGGACCGACACCTGTCATTGCAGGTTTACTGGCAAGATTTACAGGAGACTTTTTATCTTCACCAAATGTATTAAAACGATATTCACAAATGATTGATGAGGGTGCTTCTCTTACAACAAAAAGAGCAGCGTACGTAAATATTTTAAGAGACTTTTATAAAACAGTATCAGGCTCACCTCGTATGACGGAGTTTCCTGATGAGTTTAAAACATATAAAGGAGCTGTAGAAAATCCTGAAGGATTTATGGATTGGCTTCTCGGCACTGGTTATCAAGACTCAATGAGTGCAGTTGGTAATCCTGGTGCAGCTGAAGATTATTCAAATTTACGATACAATGAATCGGAAAAAATTAATTTAGATGCTATGGTGCAAGGACAAATTGAAGATCAGGCAATGGATAATATTGCGTCTGCTCAAGAAGCACCAACACAACGTGTTGATATGCCAGAAATTCCTAGCATGGGTAATGAAAATATTATGGCGGGTGCTTCTCCGATGGTCGCGAACCCCCAACCAATGAACCAGCAACAAAGAGCAGCCTTAGCATCTGGTGATTTAGATGCAGCCTTAGCATTACGAGGACAAGTATAATGGCTTATAAAGGTTCAAAAACTCAACGAAGCAGAATAAAAGGTTTGTCTCAAGCAGGTAATAAAGCTGCTAGCGATGCTAGACTTGATAATTTTATTAAGAGCAATCAAGATTTAAAAAATCAATCAACATTAGGTTCTATTTTAAGCACGGTGTCGAATAAACCTCAACGGTTTAGTAAAGATAACGAATCAAGAAAAGCATTTATAGAGAGGCAGATAAGAGACAATGATGGTAGAATCAACGCGGCTGCGCAAGCAATGCTTGATTTTTATGATGATGGTCGTAACGATTATTCAAGAGGATTAAACAGTCTTAGAACTTCTTCTCCTGCAATGATGGATGCTTATGCACGAAAATTTCCTGTAGAAAACTTTGCCATGCAAGCAGGGCCTATGGCTTTTGGAGCAATGACAGGTATACCTGTTTCTTTATTACAAGCAGGTTTTGATAAAACTAGACAAGGAGCAGGATTGGGTCTTGATTCTTTAAGAAGAGCAGGTGAGTTTTTAAAAAAAGGAATTGATGTAGGTGCTTCAGCAATAGATAAAGGCATGAATTTTGCAAAAGATCGTGTTTACGATGTTGAAGATGCACTGTACTATAACACTCCCATACGAGATTTACCTGAAACAAAAGACAAAATAGTAGATATATTTCAAGACGCCATTGCTAAAAGAGAAGATGATAACACATTTACTGCTCAAAACATACCAGGCAGTAGTGATAATTTTAGAGAAGGTTTCAACCCTTTTCTTGCTGATATTCCTCAAGCAGAATTAAAAAAAATAGATCCTTTAGCTAACACAAAATTAAGTGAACCAACAGGTAGTTATTTTGATACGTCTAGAGGGTTTCCACAAATGAACACGGCATTTATGCCTTTAGTTGGCGAAACTCCAGAACAAACTTTTAGACGTGCATTAGGGCTTGCTAATTTTAATGAAGGTGGTCTTGCATCATTAAACAACCCAGACTACAGCAGGTTAATGGGTGCAAGTAACTTTGGGTTTTAATTGTGATTGATAAACCTTTATATGGAAATCCTTTAGCTGGGGGCCTTAGTTTTCGTCAAGAAGGTGATATGGGAAGATATGTTGCTGATAATGACCCTGGAGGAATTGCAGCAGGTTATTCTAATCTTCAAGACTATTTAGCTGCAGG
>Ga0102963_1001588_pt1 | contig 10043 bp, 9 predicted proteins | sample SalPon2_C_H2O_MG_2_FD_84522 | JGI IMG/M metagenome (GOLD analysis project Ga0102963, IMG submission 84522) | Salt pond water microbial communities from South San Francisco under conditions of wetland restoration - Salt Pond MetaG SF2_C_H2O_MG | ecosystem: Environmental > Aquatic > Non-marine... | reverse complement strand
GAGCTTCCGAATACGAAATATATTTTAACTTTATTCAATTATTTTATAAAAACAATATGAAAATTAGAAAATTAGAATGGATTAATAATAGTAGTACTAATATAAATAATAATAATTTAGATTATATATCATGTCATCATTACATGAGGCGATAAAAATTTAATAATCTGGAAACATATAAGAAACAATATGTGATGAAGAATATAATAATGAAAAATTTAATGCGATAAAAAAGATATGATCCAGAAACATGTAATGAATTATTTAGACAATATTAAAAAGCTTTAATTCTATAAGTTGAGTTTCTAAAGGTTTTATATTTAAAATATCAACTAAATTATAATTTGAATTTAATTTTTTATTAATACTATTAGTAGTATTACATAGATTAATAGTAATATTAAGATTTAACAGATTTTTTAAACAAACGAGTAACTCATATTTAGTAACTGTATCTGGTGAATATATATGCCTTATACCTTTCCAAAATAGTTCTTTCTTAATAATTGTATCAATAACTTTGCAAAATTCTAAACATGTAATACCATTCCATATATGATTATTCCATCCATCAATTGTTTTATTATTAGATGATATTAACCACTCGATTAACGATTTTTTATTTTTATATTCAAAACCAATTATTGATGTTCTTATAACAGAACAACCTTCTGGTTCTCCAAAATATTTACTAAGACCATATAATGAATGATCGTCAGGAGTATCATTTTCATAGTAATTACCATGTATTCCACTAAAAACACAATCAGTAGATGGTTGTATCATTTCTGCATTATGTTTATTACATATTTTTGCTAGTATATTTGGAAATAATCCATTTACAAGTATGTACTGTTTATATGTTGTATTTATATTACTTCTTTGTGGTATGATACCTATACAATTTATTACACATGTATTATTATTAATATTATATGATTTAAGTATATCTTCTAAATCATTGAAATATTCATTAATAATTCTATAATCTATACATTCTATACTAATAGTAGTATTATTTTTGAAATATAAATATATATATCTTCCCAACATTCCAGTAGATCCGAATAATAATATTTTATTAATCATATTTAAAAGTATATTTATTATAAATAGATTATGTTTAACTTAGTTATAATAACATCTGCAATTCATACATGTAGTAATCCTTTAAGTTATTCAAATACTCGTTCAGCATTTACACATGAACAAAGATTACAGCAATCTATTAATACTATTAAAAGTGTTAGAAGTTACATTCCAAATTCATATGTTGTATATGTAGAAGGGACAGTTTTAAATGATTCTTTTAAGAGTATATTATTAAACGAAGTAGATCATTTACATGAAGCAGCTTATATAGATAATATATTAGAGCATGTAAATGGACCATATAAAGGATATGCTGAGAATAAAAAAATTTTATCATATTTTACATCAGACCATTACAAAAATAATAAAGATATGTTTGTTTCAATAAGTAAAATATCAGGGAGGTATTACATGTCTAATAGATTTACATTCGAAGTAACTAATAATAAAATAATTGGACATATACGATATAATAATGATGCACATCCAAGTGGTATATGGATGTTATCTTTATTTTATACGATAAGTAATGAATTAAAAGATAAATATATAGAAATACTAAATCAATGTGATAAAGATGAGGAATTACAACAAGGAGTTGCATTGGAACATATTCTTCCAAAATATATAATTAATAATAATATAGAGATAAATAATAAATTTAGATTGAATGTAGAAGGAACATATGGACCATGGGGTAGTTTTATAAGTCATTAAAATTATATAAAAGAAAATAGTTATATTTTAATATTAAAATATGACAAGAAATATTAATAAAAGATTTGATAAAATAAAAATTTTTTATGATGGAACGAATATAATTAAATATGGTACGCTTGATTATATTTCAGGATTTACTACAAATACTACACTTATGAAAAGTAGTAATAATTTAAATTATCATAGTTTTTATGAAAAGAATGAAGATTTAATTAATAATAGATGTATATCTATGCAAGTTTTTAGAGATACAGATTCAGATATATATAATGATGCTAAACTGATATCAGCCTATGGTAATAATGTATATGTTAAAATACCAATTATTAAGTCAAACGGAAATAGTAATATTAATATTATTAAAAGATTATTAGATGAAGGAATTAAAGTAAATATAACAGCAATATTTACAGAAAAACAATTATTAGAGATATATGATAATATAAATGTTGATACAAAAATAATAGTATCTATATTTTCAGGAAGAATATCTGACACTTGTGTAAATCCGTGTAATATAGTCGAATTTGGATGTAAACTATTTAGTAACAGAGATAATATTGAAATACTATGGGCAGGATGTAAAGACAATTTATCATTACAACATGCAATTAATTGTGGTTGTGATATTATTACAATTCCAGACAGTATTATAGACCGCTTATCAAGAGTAGATACTGATTTAGAAAAAATGTCACTAGAAACTGTATATAGTTTTAATAAGGATGGTGTAGAGGGAAATATAATTATTTAAAAAAGATATAAATAATAAACTATTATGAATAATCAAATATATACTGAAAGGGAGAGATGTATATTTTGTAATAGTAGTAATTTATATAGTCTATGGAATGATGATAAATATAGTATACCATTAGGATGTTATGTTGTAGAAAATCTTGACAAAAAAACTTATAGAATGCCATTTAATGTTCAAAAATGTAAAGATTGTTTAATATATCAAACTAAGTTTATTGGCAATGTTAATATTATATATGATTATAATGCTAAATCTCATGGTTCTATTAGAAATAATATGGATATTTTATTCAGTAAATTTATAGTAGATAATGATGATATTAAAAATATAGCAGAGATAGGTGGTGGTAATGGTAGTTTGTCAGATATAATTATGGATACAAATAGTAAAATAAATTATACTATAATTGATCCAACGTATTCAGGTAGTATAAATAATAAAAAAATAATTAATAAATATTTTGAAGATGTTTCAATTAATGAGATAGAAGTTGATACTATAGTAATGTCACATGTATTTGAACATTTTTATGAACCATCAAAAATTTTAGAAAAATTTAAAAATAGAGATACTATACAAAACATATATTTGAATTTTCCAGATTTAGAAAGTTACATCAAAGAAGGTAATTATCATGTATTAAATCCAGAGCATATATATTATGCATGTAATAACTATATAATTTTAATATTTGAAAAATATGGATTTGAATTAATAAAAAAATATTTTCATGAAAACCATTCAGTTTTCTTTCATTTCAAAAGAATAACAAATAATATTAATAGAGATTTTAATAAAATAGTATCATCAGATAACTATGTTGAAAAATTTTTTAATTCTATACATGAAAGAATTAATAATATAACTGAAATAGTAAACAAATATCCAGAATATAAAGTATATATATGGCCATGTTCAATGCATACAACATATATATTATCATTAGGTCTTGAAACAAATATTAAATTAGAATCTATACTTGATAATGCTCCTCATAAAATTGGAAAATATTTATATGGATATAACTATAAATGTGAATCTTTTTCAGATGTTATAAACAAGAATGATAAAAGTATTATTATTATGAATGGTGGATGTTATAATAAAGAAATAAAAATGAATAAAACAAATATAATATTTATCTAATATTATTAATAGTTAAATTTAGATAATATATAGATAATATAGCAATGAATTTAGCCTGATTATGTGAAACATTTATCAAATATGGTATCATTCGAATAAAATATGTGCTCATATAAAAAATTCCTTTGAAATATTGTGTTTCATTATATATATCTTTTATTTCATCATATTTATTTTTTAGATATATATCCGATATTATAAAATTATTTTCATATATTTCTTCAAATAGAGTACTGTTTGTGTCCCATGATGAATATTCACATATTATAGATTGAAATACTTTTGCAATATCCATTTCTTTGGCATCAACATATCTAGAACCAGCCATATCTATTAATTTATAATCATCTAAGACGTTATTATACATTATGTTTTCAGCAGTTAAGTCACCATGGATAGGCGATAAATATTCAGGTATTATTTTTTCCATGTTTATATTATTTAAATAAAAAAATATATTTTTGTATTTTATATTATTTATAGTTATTTCTCCATTCAATATTTTATATATATCAGGATAATTTTCACTAATAATTTTGAACTTGGGGAATATTTTTTCATCTAAATATGTTTGCAACCATTGTAGACTTTCATTAATATTTAATTTTTTGTTGAATACGTATACATATTTTTCAAGATCATTATTAACACGTTTAATTATTTTAAATATAACGTTATTATCGAATGTAGATAATTTATCATATCCTTCTAGATATTCCATATCATAATAATATTCATCATTATTAGAAACTTCATTTATAATGGTAGGACATAAATCTGTTTTATAATAATTAAATCTACTAATGTCACTACATTGACGTTTTAATATATTAACATGTTCTATTAAATTATTAGAAGTAATATATATATATTTACGTACAAATTTTTTATTATCATTATCTTGTAATAAATATACTTTTGCAAATGAAGCCCCTTTAAATATTTTCAAAATTTTAGGAGGTGTTTCTGGAATATCAATATTACATAAACCTGTATTTCGAATAAGATCAATCCCTTTTGCCATGCGATAATAAGGTAAATAAGGTTTTTTATCATTAATAATAATTCTAGGTCCAGGTGATAGATTCATTATAAGAAAATCGTATTTAATATTATATGTATTTAACATATCAGTTATTTTATCACGATAAGTTTCATTATTAGCAGTTGTTAATATTATTTTATGACCTAATGAACTCCAATAATCTAATTTTTCATTTGTGAAAGGTAATATTTGTTTATTTTCCTGATTTATTATTGTACCATCAATATCTATAAACAAACTGTATTTTAATGCACGATTAAATCGAAAATCCTGTAATTTTTCGGGTGTTCCAAAGAATGCAGCATCAGTAATACGTAATATAGATAATGAAGCGCTATTTTGGATTAGAATGTCTTTTAACATTGATGATATATTTTCGTAATTTGGATAATTAAGGATCATTTCTATATTTTTGAATAAATAACATCCAATAAGCCCTTTTATAATACCATTATCTGTATCATCTAAATGTTCTTTTTCACAAAAATCCAAAATGTTATCATATTTATCTATTTTAATTTTACCGAAATCATTATAATCAGACACTGATATATTCCAGTATGGTATTACTATATCTGTTTTACCCATATTATTTAACTTGTTAATAAATGGATTTATATTTATCATATGATCACAATCGCAAACAAATGATAAACCTTTAACATTATATTTTTTAATTGCATATTGTAATGTTTGTAAAGGTCCATTTGTATCAATATCAATTATTAGGCACTCAATATTGTCATTACTAAAAAGTTCTTTCAATTTTAAAGAAATATAGTTATTTAAGTTTTGACTTCTACGAAATATAAAGTAATATTTGATATCATAATTATATAACTTTAATTGGTCAAATGGTTTTTTTGCTAATTCTATAAAACATTCTTCAGTAGCTTTTAAAAAGGGTTTGAATGAATAATTAAATCTTGAACCTAAACCTGCAATTGGAAATATAACGGATATATCATTCATATTATATCAATTTAAAAAAATGTTTAAATGTTTATTTTAAATATATGACACGTATAGCTATTATACTAAGAGGTATTACATATGCAAATTATAATCACAAATATAATATAACGTGTAATATAGATGCAAGAAATACATCAGATAGTATAATTAATAATATAATAAATCCGTTAAGAGAATCTGGTATGGAAGTAGATATATTTTTTGTTACTTACAAAACAGATATAGATAAAGAATTGGTTGAAATATACAAACCTGTAGATATACATTACAGAGATTTTAAAGTAATTCCACATAATAAACCAATTGAAGGTGGCTTCATGTTAATAAATCAACATGAAGAAGGAATTAATTTAGTAGAAAAATATGAAAAAATAAACAATATTAAATATGATAATATTCTTATTACACGGTTCGATTTATATTTTTATAAAAAGATAACAGATTTAAATGTAGATTTAAATGTATTTAATTATACATTTTATCATCTAGTTTACAATACTAAATTATTTTCAGTAGAAGATAATTTTATATTATATCCTCGTAAATATAATAATATAATTAAACAATGCTTTAGCGAGATTAAGAAGTATAATCAAACAACTCATTTACTTGGTAAACATTTATTGATGCATGGTAATACAATTAAATTTTTATTTGGACATAAAGGCTCTGGTGAATTTGATTACCCTTTATATAAGTTTGCAAGACATTTATACGGAAATTCAAAAAGATTTAATTGTATAGAAGATAATATGAAAATTAAGATGAATAGAATTGATACATTAAAAGATTACGCAGAACAAGATGGTTCTATATATTTTAAAAAAGAATATCTAGAAAAAATAGGATTTTAAATTTTATATTAAACACGTGCTTTTAAATTTATTAAAATATGGATAATATAATTATTTTTGGAGGTTCAGGATGTTTAGGGAAACATTTAATTAAAAAATATATAAATACTTACAATATTATAAATTATTCTCGTGATGAACATAAACATTGGTATATAGATATTGAATTTGGTAAAGGAAAAATAAAACATATTATAGGTGATGCAAACAATGCTACTATAGTTCGTAATACTTTAATACAATACAACCCATGTAAAATATTTATAATTCATGCTTTAAAACATGTAGATAGGTGTCAAGATAATATTGATGCGTGTATTAATACGAATCTTTTATCTGTTAAAACAATACTAGATACAGTGCATGCTTTTCAATTAAATCTTACAAATTTAAAAGAAGTCATATTTACAAGTACCGATAAAGCTCCATCTCCTGTAAATGCTTATGGTATGTGTAAAGCATTATGTGAAGAACTAATGATAAATAAATCTAAACAGATACCTAATATAAAATTTCTAACAGTTCGATATGGAAATGTATTGAATAGTACAGGAAGTATTATACAAACACTTTTAAATAGTAAAGAAGACACATTTTATATTACAGATATTAAAATGACACGATTTTGGATGACAATTGATGATGCTATTAATACTATTGAGTATGCTATATATAATGGAGAGTCTGGAGATATAATTATTCCAAAAGCTAAATCATTTTATGTAAAAGACTTAATATATTATTTTGCTAAATTACAAAATAAAAAAGTAGAAATATCTGGAATTAGACCAGGTGAACGATTATATGAAACATTAATAAATGATACACAAATGCAAAAAACGATATCTAAAGATAAATATTATCATATATCACCAAATATTATAAATAACAATAATAATATAGAAGTATATGATAGTAATACAAATTTAATTACTGACAAAAATGAATTAGAAGCTTTATTAGTTAATATTATCACATAATATATTATTCCATTGTTTTGTACAGTATTTTTATGATTTTCATAAAATATTTTTAATTTATTTTTATGGTTTTCATAATCAATAGTATTTATTAAATATTTTAGATGTTCCCAAGAATCAAAAAATATAAATGCATCTTTGTTTATTTCATTATACCATTCAGACAAGTATATTTTATCTATCAAATATCTATCTTGAAACCAAAAGTTAGAATTATTGTTCATTAATTCATAAATAAAATTTATAGAGGGAATAAAATATACAATATTATAAGCAAAAGATTCGAATAATGCTAGATTACTCCATGCATATGGAATATGAACAACCGCTTTATAACTTGTTAACTCAGATGGTCCATTATATCTTTTAGAGATACATTCAAATCCAAGTTCATTAATCTTTTTAGATAAATTCATCATAATTGTATCATTATGATATGGAGGTACAAATATTATATTTTTATTATCAATAGTATTGCTAATATTTTCTGAATTATAACAACCAATGGGAGTTATAATATTATTACCAATATCTACACCTTTAATATATCTACAATAGTAGTTTTCAATAGCAGTATATCCAATAAAATATACATTTTTATTTTGTGTAGCATTTTTAATCATTTCATAATATTTTGTGTCAGGAAATGGACCATCAATAACAGGATGGTGAGTATAATCAAAACGATTACAAACCCATACTATTAATTTCTTTTCCCAATTATTTTCTAAAAATATACGACACAAAGGTGTAGTATCAGATGTAATTATACAGTCATATCTATCAAATGTATTTTTATATTTATTCCATAATTGATTAGCTTTTTTCTGTGTCATATTATATTTTTGTTCTCCATAATCATCAATAAGCATATGTTCATTTTCTATATTAAGTGTATCTAATACATATTTTATATCATTAATGCATCCAGTATGAAATGATAAGTGTAACACTTTCATTATAATTAAATTAAACATAAATATATGCTTTTAAATAGAGAATGGAGTATAATTATTAATAAATTCTTTCATAATATTAATCCTGTTTACAAATGTATGATTGTCTTTTACAAAATACATTAAATCGCTTATAATATTAATTCTTTCTGATTCATCTAAACTTTCAAAATTTATAGATTTCAGTATACAATTGTTTATATCAGAATCATATATAATTTTATTATTAAATAAAGAATAAACAATATGATTGTTAGTAGCACTCATTCTTCCGTAGCTAATATTTTTAAATATACGGCAAGGTATATAGCTATCTTTAACTTGAAGTTGATTTTGAAAAGAAGGAGCAATGTAGGATTCTTGTATTAAATTAACATTATCTTCAACACTTTTATTATTTTTATTATTTATATTAAATGTAGCTCCATATTTATTAAATTGTATGTTATTTTTATTACAAAACAAGTATAATATATGGAAAGGTTCCGTTAAAGTTCCTATGAAATTTATTGTTCTGGTTCGTTTTTTCTGAATATTTTTAATATTATCAATATTATTTTGTATTTCATATGGCAATAAATCAGTTCCCCATAACATATAATATACTAAAATGTCATCAATAGTTGTATAAAATTCTAAGTTATTATTATTAACAGGAACAACATTGTTACATATTTTAGATTTAATATCACGTTTAGTATCTCTAAAAGCACATTTCAGATTTATAATATTAGAAACTGGAACATCTGCATATCTAGCTTTATCAATAAAATGAATGAAATATAAACAGTCATCTCTTTTAGGTATATTATAATCCACTTGATGTTCACTTATAAATAAACTATTTTCAAAATTAAATTGGGAAACATCAGTATTATCATCAAACCAATAAGTATCATAACCTAAATATCTGAAACTCTTATAGAAAGCATTATGAATATAACTATGTGTATGAGAGTGTAAATAGTGCCCCCATATAATTATTTGTTTAATATGCATTTTATATTTAAAAAATTTAGTTCTTAAGTTATTTTAAATCTTTATCCATTCTGGTGGAAACATGTCAGAAACATCCTTATTAATTTTTTTACCAAACCATAAAGAAGGGTATGTAACCACTTTTCTTTTATTATCATTAAAGTAAGCACCCCACCAACTAAATGAGCTATTTGCAATAATATTACTATTACATAGTGACATTATTATAATTTGTTCCCAGTCGGGTATCTCATTTGCAACTTTTTTAAATTTAACAAAAGGAAATTCTTTGCTTAATTTTTCGATGACAACTGATATGATTTTATCATCTTCACTTTCACAGAAGTATAATACCTTAACATTAAGAACACAAGTATTTAGAAGTATGTCATACAATGCTTTTTTATAATATTCATATGGTTGTATTGGATGATAATCTTGGAGATTTTTGTAGTCTCCTAAACGAAAATGCATACTGATTTTATAAGTAAAATCTTCAAAATATTCATTATATTTAACGGCTACACAATTTTTTAT
>Ga0102963_1001587_pt1 | contig 10063 bp, 10 predicted proteins | sample SalPon2_C_H2O_MG_2_FD_84522 | JGI IMG/M metagenome (GOLD analysis project Ga0102963, IMG submission 84522) | Salt pond water microbial communities from South San Francisco under conditions of wetland restoration - Salt Pond MetaG SF2_C_H2O_MG | ecosystem: Environmental > Aquatic > Non-marine... | reverse complement strand
CGCCTCGAAATAGCCAGCGCCAAGCGTCAGTTTTGTTGAGTCCAGCGAGGTCTGGTAGCGGCCCTGCACAGCATAAACGGCCCGTTCGTTCGCATTTTTGGTATCGCTTTCCAGCCAGAACCCACCAGCTGTTAGTGCGAGCCCAGAGTCCTCGTAACCTACAAATACGCCCTCAGGGCGATAATCAGAATCCCATACCAGCCCAAATTTACCGGGGCGGTACAGAGGGTTCTTCATTTTACCTGCGGTCAGGCTCAGTGTTTCGTTTAAAGGATAAACAACATAAGCCAAATCAAGCTGGAGGCCTTTTGTGCTTCCACCTGAGCCAAAGGTCTGGTTCGTGGATGTCGGGCTATCACCCCCTGAGGCTAGACCGAGCACACCGGTAAAATCATCGCCTTGGTAGGTAAGGGTGGCACGAGCGCGGAGTCGCTCTCGCTCTCGTCGGTCTGCACCTTGCTTATCGATAGATTCATAGCGGAGCCGAAAATCACTCGCCAAACTGACTTTGGCGTTATTGTTCGACTTCACCGAAACAGAGTTGGCTTTCGCCAGAGCACTTAAATCTTCAATTTCGATTCGCTGCCCTTCAACGGCCTGCAAGCGCTGTTCAAGCATCATTACGAGCTCTTTAAGCTGAGATACCTCGGATTTTAAGGTCTCCACTTCACTATTCGCCCAAGCAGGCGCGGCGAAAAGTAAATAGAGAACAGACAGGCGGTAAATCATAGAGGGCTCCCCTTCGTATTTTGCCCGCATGCTATCGTTAAAATATGTCATTTTTGTTACAAAATGACATTAAGGCTACAGTTTTGTGTCATTTTTATTTAAAAAATGATGTCAAAGAATACTGAGATAGCTTGTTCTTGGGTATGGCAAAATGGCGCGACCGTAACGATCTACGCCAACGGGAATAACCTGACCGACGAGACCGACGTGCGCTATGCAGGTAATCGCACGATTAACCAATCTGAAAGCTACGGAGAACACTACACACTGGGTTTTCGCGTTAACTACTAGTCAAAACGTGTCTTCTGTTTTTGAAGACACTTTTACCTAATCCATCCTATGATGAGTGTTGCTTGGGGGGTGCGCCCCCCTTTTTATAAGGAACAATGTGATGAGAGTTAATTTTAGAGCGTGTCGCGGCTGGGCGGTCTTAATCGCTGTAGTGATGAGCTTGAGCGCACCAATTTATGCGATTTCAGCGAGTACCGACCTGGCCGCAAGGTCAGAGCTTGATCGAAGCTATCGGCGCTTGCTGCCTCTCGAAGGTGGCTCGAACTTTCGCGATATGGGGGGTTATCTTACGGAAACGGGGCAGAGAGTGAAGCGGGGCCTGTTGTTCCGCTCTGGCGCAATGGTTTCGCTGACGGATGCCGACAAAGCCTACCTAGCCCAATTTGGTTTTAAGCGTGTTGTGGATCTGCGTTCTCTGGAGGAGCGCGAGCTCTATCCGAATACCTGGGTAGGGGGCGATAGCGGGGTGACTTTGATCGCGCACGATTATCAAATGGAAGACATGATGGGCGACATGTCGGACCCTAACGCACGAAAGCTTGCATCCGATATGGGGCATTTTTATCGTCGGTTACCCGAATCGCTGATTCCTCAGCTGAAACTGTACTTTAAGACCTTATTGTCGGGCGAGGTGCCGGTTGCCGTTAACTGTTCAGCTGGTCAAGATCGTACTGGTTTTACCAGCGCTTTGGTGCTGCGCACTTTGGGGGTGCCTCGGCAGATGGTCGTAGAAGACTACTTGCTGTCTACTGATTTTCGGCGTCCCGAAGTTGAGCGGGGCAAGGTTGACATCAAAGCAGCGGCTGAAAGCGGAAATTTCTTCGCCAAGATGATGTTGGCGTATTCCGGTCTTGGCAAGTCTGATCGCCCTAATCCTTTGATTACGCCAGACGGCGTCACCCTGATTGAGATTGCGCTCGATGAGTTGGATGCGAAGTGGGCCGGGCCAGAGGGCTATTTGAAGTTGGGTTTGGGTTTGAAGGACAACGATATTGCCAAGCTAAAAGCGGATTTTCTGGATTAGGACGGGTGAGTTCGTAGAATATGGTGAGCGATTCCTCGGGGTTAAGAGCTGCCTAGGTTTACAGCTTGCTTGTGACGCTCGGTTTCAGCGATACAGGGACTCAGTGATCCAGCTATTCGAGCACTTCGAGTGGTATCCGAGCCTTTCGTAAAAGCCGCGTTTACGCGCCACCGTCATAAGGGCAGGTTTTCTCTTCTTAATTCCTCTCGTTTGCCCTATCGCTCTCGCTTCACTACCAAAGTCCCGCAAATAATATCGTGCAATGCTCTTTTCTTCTTATCGAATGCAGCCCAGATGAACCCGAGCATTAAAATGAGACCGGACAAGATATAGCAAAAGTAGCGGCCGGCTGATTGCCAAAAACTCATGGTACCGCCCGTTTTTTCATCTATGACCTCCAGCTTGAGTGCGAGCTTGCCGGGGGTTGCGCGATACTTTTGCCAGAAAAAAATAGTCAGAGCGATTGGCAGTACAGATTGAAGCAACGCGTCCCAAAAACCGGCAAAAGATTCTGAGCTGGTTTCAAAGTAGCTCATGCCATAAATCATAAGTAATAAAGGAAGCGTTACTACCGAGATAAGCAATGCATCAATAAAGACCGCAACAAATCGAAGCCAAAAGCCCGCGTATTGGTATTCTCTTATTTCATCCGACATGCCAAATCCCCTTGTCTTGTCTGAGTACGAAGGAGTTGGAGTACACTCCGACTCCTTCGTCTAAAGTATGCATCAAGCTAAAATTTAAACAAGCGAAAGCAAGGGATCGAAGTGTACTCGGCCCCCTTGGTAAATACCTATCATCAAAGGCCTGTGTCCGGCTGAAAATTAAAACGAACGACGGTGATACAAGCTAAAGACTTGCGCCTAAGCGGTGGTATGTTTTGATGTTATAGAAATCAGGGGGGAGCTAGTGGTGCCCAGGGACGGAATCGAACCGCCGACACGGGGATTTTCAATCCCCTGCTCTACCGACTGAGCTACCTGGGCGCAAAAAGCGAAGGCGCGTATTAAACCTTTGCGCGAGGCTTGAGTCAAGAGTCAAACCTCAATTATCAATGATGATTCCGACTCGACGGTTGCGCTGCCGTCCGGCCTCAGTTGCGTTACTGGCTTCGGGCTCTGTATAAGCGAAATCCTACTGAAAATCCCCGCTCATCCAACCCGTCGTTATTGATCATGTGGTTCGTGACGGATGCCGCGTGAGCAGATGAGAGCTCCCATTTTTACGCAGGCTGCTTCGAAAACCAACTGGCCGGTTTATCGTTTTGATCCTCCATTGATGGTTTCCTTGGCGGGCTTTTCTTCTCTTTCCTTGTAAGGATCATCGAGACCGCTCTGCAGAGCTACCTGATTTTTAGAATACTAAGCGTCATCGTGGCGATTGGATGTGTCGTTGTCGCGCTTAGTTTCTACTTTATTTTCTCAAGATTAAGATCGGCGGTAGCAAAGGAAACTTGAATTTGTCTAGTCGATCAGCTCTTTGCGAATAGCGTTAATACTTCTCACCCAGGTATCGCTGCTTGAGAATCGTGTTCTTGCAGCTTGCTCGGCGGTATCCCTGTCAGGATAAGGGCCGCTCACGACCGTTTGCAGAACCCGGCTACCTTTTTGAAGCGGCAAAAAGAATACCGGTTCGCTTGCTGCCAGGTCATCAACCAGGGCTTGCGCCTGCGCTCGGTTGGCGTAGACGCCCAGTTGAATAAAGAAGCTTCTAGGCTCTGCGTTATTTATGCGATCTCGTGGTGCCTCGGATACGGGCTCGGTTTCGACTTCGAGTTCTTCCGTTGTTAGCTCCAACCCTGATGTAATGATGGATTGAGTGCCAATCTTGATTTTTTCGGTTGTCAGCTCTGATTCTAATTCAGCTGCTGGCCGTGTTTCGAATTGGGGTTCTGTGACTGCGAGTTCGAAGTCTGATGTAGCTGCGGGTGTTATTGCTACTTCCGGTACATCGGGCGTAATCTCGGGTTCTGGTTCTGCAGTGGCTTGCACTTCAGCCACAGGTTCTTGGACTGTGATCTTGGGCTCCGATTCCGAGCGGGATTGCACGGCCATCTCAGCTTGCTCGACTGTGAGATCAGAGTTTGATTGGGAATTGAGCTTTGCTTCTATCTCAGGTCCCCCGGCTGCGAACCCTGTTTCAGTGACGGCCAAGGTCTCTAGCTCGAGTGTTTCTGTAGAAAGCTCGGGCCTTATTCCAATCATAGCTTGCGTTATTACTTGTGTATTAATTTCGATCTCAGCATTGTCCGCCTTTGCGCGCGCCTTAGGTTGGGCCTTGTTAGCAACTTCATTCGCTGAGGATACCTTCAGAATTGACTCATTCACGGAATCTTGAGGTCTCGTGCCCTCTACGAAGACGCGAGATGAGATCGTGGTTGCCTGGCGCGGTGCGTCAGGTTCTGTCGATTCCCATGGTGCCACTATGGCCAGTGCAATAAGTGCAACTCCGGTGATACCGGTGGCCCATATAAGAGGGCGAGGTGGAACGGATCCCTCAGCGTTGTTATCGGTGATGGGCACCTTGAGTTTGTTCTCGAGCCCATTGGACTCGTGAGTTCTCGTATTTTCAGAGGCCTGATCGGCCGATGAATTTCGAACCGCGCCCAGAAGTGCTTTCAAATCGTTATCAAAATCATCATTTGATCCGGGCTTGGAGGGTTCATCATCATGCTCTGCCCGGGCGCTGGTTTGGCCGTTTGGTTGTTCCGTCGCTAGACCGCTTAGATGCAGGTTTATTTCGTCCAGAGCGTCCATTGGATCTTCCTCTGTCTGCTTGCGGAATCGTTTGCTCTCATAGCCTAGGGCCGATACCATCGCTCGTGTTTCTGCCTCGTAGTTGAATTGCTCTCCAATATCCAAGAGCGCTTCTAAATATTCCGCGGTCGGCGAGGTGAGAATCCACCGGTAAACTTGGCCATCAAGTTTCCCTAGGACCTCATCTACGACCTCGAGCTGATCTTCAGAAACAAAAGCCAGCATTCGAATGTTAGCGCCTGGAAAGTTCTTCAATAAGCGCCCCAGTACGCCCCACTCGTTGTTGCTCATATTGCTCGTATCGGCCATGGCCATCACGTGCTTGAAGTCGCTCTTGTCATCGCTGCGTGCCGATTCGATGGAGGCGTTCGATAGAATTTTATTGAAGCGATTGAGCACGTCATCCGCTCTAGTAGCGGCACGAGTATCAAGAGCGATGTCTTTACGAATGGCGATTCGAGTTATGAAGTAACGGTAATAACGCTCCGCTAGCTTAGTGTCATCGGTCACGATCATAACGTGTCGATGCGAATCGCACAGGGCACTTAGCGCTCCTTCGAAACGAATTTTGTCCGTGGGTTTGTAGAATAACTGTCCGTCGCTGACGTAGTCGTTCAAGCTGTACCCATCACTTAAAAAATCGCTCATACCTTACTCTCGAGACTCCAATGTGTCATCGCAGTTGAACCGCAAGTCATCTGGTAAATCTATTTTGGGCACTGCTTGGACGAGTCCATCAGCATTATTGGTGCCTAGGCTAAAAATGTAGGCGATGACCTTTTGAATGATAAATGGATTCGGGAACGGATTCATTGGTTTCTATCGTGAAATATAACGTTCGAGCGAGCGATGGTGCCGCAAAGAAAGGCACGCGCTCGCTCAAGGGTGGCGTAGTCTGGCGTCATCGGATCAGCCTGCGCGGCCAGCCCGAAAACAAGGCTAACGCAAAGCGCCAGAAGCCCCAGGAGCGATTCACTGATCTGTCGGCACGTAGCCTTCGGCTTGATCATAGTCTTCTCCTGAGAAGAACTTTTCCATTTCTTGCTGCAGATACTTACGCGTTGCTGGATCCATCAAATTCAAATGCTTTTCATTGATCAAGCGCGTCTGATGGTCTTGCCATTCTTGCCAGGCCTTTTTTGAGACGGTGTCCAGCAAGTCTTGTCCTTTTGGCCCTGGAAAGGGAGCGCGGTCCATAGCCTCAAGTTCACTTTGGTATTTACGACAAAAAACGGTGCGGGTCATAGGCTCTCATTTTCGGCTTCAAGTAGATTCAAAAGTTTAAGGACAGGCGCAGCGAGCCCTTTCGTTTTGGCGTTCGCAAGGCTAAACCATTCACCCTGCGAGTCAGCAACACCGTTGCTGTGCTTCAGTGTAATTAGAATGGGGGTAATGTCCAAGTGATAGTGGCTAAAGGTGTGCCGAAAAGAGGCTAAGACAGAATCTACCGTGCCGAACCCTGCCAGGCGTGCTTCGAGTTCATTCTGTGTGTCGAACTGCTCAAAACACCAAAGACCGCCCCAAATGCCGCTGTTTGGGCGCCTCACCAGAAACACTTCGTTCTGCTGATTACGCTTGATAGCAAAGGCACATGATTTCACAGGCTTGTTGATTTTGGGCTTTTTGCCGGGGAACTGCTCGGGCTGACCGCTCATACGCGCATAGCAGTCGCTTACGATGGGGCAGAGCTGGCACTGTGGCTTCGTTCGAGTGCAGAGAAGCGCGCCCAGATCCATCATGGCTTGATTGTACGCCTGGGAGCGCTCATCTGGTGTGTGTTGCTCCGCTATTCGCCAGAGGTCATCATGGATTTCTTTGATGCCTGGCCATTGCTTTACCCCCGCATGGCGAGCGATCACGCGCTTGACGTTGCCGTCTAAAATGGTGGCCTTTTTGTTCATAGATAAACTCAGAATAGCGCCTGCCGTAGAGCGCCCAATTCCCGGCAGAGCCTCAAGTTCGGCGATTGTTTGCGGGAATACGCCCCCATAGACCTCGCTCACTAATTTTGCTGCCTTGTGTAAGTTGCGCGCCCGAGCGTAATAGCCCAGGCCGGTCCAGAGAGCGAGCACGTCATCCAGCTCAGCTTGGGCTAAGTCCTGAATCGAGGGGTAGTGTTGAATAAACCGTTCGTAATAGGGGATGACCGTGGAGACCTGAGTTTGCTGCAGCATAATTTCCGAAACCCAAACGGAGTAGGGGCTCGCGTTGAGCTGCCAAGGCAGGTTCTTACGGCCGTAGTCGTCGAACCAGCTTAGAACACGTTGTGAGAATGACTTCGCCAAGTAACCGCCGCCTTCGAATATGCAAATGAGGTTAAGAGTATATTACCAGCGCTGTTTCTCATATAATGCGCGCCCTAGAAGCTCAGTTAGAAAAAAGAGGCGCCCTATGAGCCAGCGAGTCGCAAGCGTAACGCGCGATACCCTCGAAACTCAAATTACGGCCAGTGTCAATTTGGATGGAACCGGTGCCGCCAAATTTGATACCGGCATCCCCTTTCTTGAGCACATGCTCGACCAAATCGCACGCCACGGCTTAATCGATTTGGATATTGTTGCTAAGGGCGATTTGCACATTGATGACCACCACACGGTGGAAGACATCGGTATTACTTTGGGGCAAGCTTTTGCGAAGGCGGTGGGCGACAAAAAAGGCATGACGCGTTATGGCCACGCCTATGTGCCCTTAGATGAAGCTTTGTCTCGTGTGGTAGTCGATTTCAGTGGTCGACCTGGATTAATTTTCGACGTTCCCTTCACTCGTGCAAGTGTTGGCGGATTCGATGTCGATTTATTTGCTGAGTTTTTTCACGGCTTTGTGAATCACGCGCAAGTAACGCTTCACATTGATAACTTACGTGGCGAAAACACACATCACCAGATCGAGACAGTATTCAAGGCCTTCGGGCGCGCGCTGCGTGTGGCCCTGGCAATGGATGAGCGAATGGCTGGTTTGATGCCCTCCACGAAAGGAGTGCTGTAAAGCGCATGTCAGGTAATCGTGTTGCCGTAATTGACTACGGCATGGGTAACTTGCATTCGGTTGAGAGTGCGCTGCAGCACGCTGGCGAGTGTGAAGTTCTTGTCACCGCGGATGCAGCGCAAGTCAAAAGCGCTGATCGTGTTGTTTTTCCGGGTGTTGGAGCCATCGGTGATTGTATGGCGGAAATTCGGCGCTTGGGTTTCGACGCATTGATCCGTGGGGTGATAGATAGCGGAACCCCCTTGCTCGGAATATGCGTCGGTATGCAGGCACTGATGGAAGGTTCCGAAGAATCGGGCGGTACGCAAGGCCTTGGTATATTCGAAGGTGTTGTGCAGCGTTTTCCCGGCGGCGAAGACGAGCTGGGAAATCCGCTCAAAATTCCACATATGGGCTGGAACACCGTAGCTCAAACGCAAGCGCATCCTTTGTGGGCAGGTATTGAAAATCACACGCGGTTTTATTTCGTGCATTCCTATTGCGTGCAGCCATCAGATGCGTCGGTCGAACAAGGCCGAACCGAATATGGGATACCTTTTGCTGCTGCCGTGGGGCGCGCGAATGTGTTTGCCACTCAGTTTCACCCCGAAAAGAGTCACACGGCCGGTCTGACTCTACTCGCTAACTTTTTGACTTGGAACGGACAATGCTGATTATTCCCGCTATCGATCTTAAAGACGGCCAATGTGTTCGTCTGCGCCAAGGATTAATGGAGGACAGCACCGTTTTTTCAGACGATCCAGTGGCCATGGCGGCTCAGTGGGTAAAAGCCGGAACGCGTCGTTTACACTTGGTTGACTTGAACGGTGCGTTTGCGGGCGAGCCTGTAAATGGCGAGGTCGTCAATGCGATTGCCCAGGCCTACCCCGGTTTGCCGATTCAAATTGGCGGGGGTATCCGCTCGTTAGAAACGATCGAAGCCTACGTTAAAGCAGGCGTTAGTTATGTAATTATTGGTACTAAGGCAGTCCGTGAGCCCGAGTTCGTAGGCGAGGCTTGCCGAGCCTTTCCGGGGAAAGTGATCGTGGGTTTGGACGCTAAGAACGGAATGGTCGCAACCGACGGTTGGGCCGAAGTATCGGATGTAAAAGCGACCGATTTAGCGCGCCAGTTCGATGCACTGGGTGTTTCCGCCATTGTTTACACCGATATTGCGCGCGATGGAATGATGCAGGGCGTGAATGTAGAGGCCACAGTGGAAATGGCCAAGGCCTCTTCCATTCCGGTTATCGCGTCCGGCGGCATTACCAATATGGACGACATCAAAGCACTGGCTTCGGTCGCATCCTCAGGTATCTGCGGTGCGATTACTGGGCGCGCCATCTACGAAGGCACCCTTGATGTGGCCGAAGCACAGGCCTATTGCGATCAGGTAAGCGTCTAATGGGTTTAGCCAAACGCATTATTCCTTGCCTCGACGTCGACAACGGGCGCGTTGTAAAAGGGGTTAACTTCGTCGGCATACGGGATGCCGGTGATCCGGTCGAGATTGCCCGCCGCTACAACGAAGCGGGAGCCGACGAAATCACTTTTCTGGATATTACCGCGAGTCATCAAGACCGCGACACTACCGTTCACACCGTAGAGCAAATTGCTCGAGAAGTGTTTATTCCGCTGACGGTGGGTGGCGGTGTGCGCGCGGTCGAGGACATTCGTGCATTGCTGAATGCCGGCGCCGATAAAGTCAGTATCAACACGGCTGCGATTCACAACCCACAGTTGGTGCGTGACGCTTCAAATCGTTTTGGTAGCCAGTGCATCGTGGTGGCAATCGACGCCAAGGCGGTGCACGCAGAGGGCGAGTCGCCCCGCTGGGAGATCTTTACCCACGGTGGTCGCAAACCGACGGGTATCGATGCCGTACAGTGGGCCCAGAAAATGGCGGATTACGGTGCCGGTGAAATCTTGCTGACCAGCATGGACCGCGACGGCACCAAAAACGGCTTTGATTTGCCTTTGACCCGCGCGATATCGGATGCGGTACCGATTCCCGTCATTGCCTCTGGCGGTGTGGGTAACCTAGATCATTTGGCCCAAGGCGTACTGCAGGGACATGCGGATGCGGTGCTGGCTGCGAGCATTTTCCATTTCGCTGAGTACACGGTTGCCGAGGCCAAAGCCTACATGGCCGAGTGCGGCATCGAGATGCGGCTGTAACTCCGCTTTTTTACGCCAAATTACGGTTGTCGCGCGCCCCTAATCGTTGAGCGTGACGTCTGGCGAACTCGGAATGGTTTGCTCTGACGGCTTTGTTAACTGCCTACGCTGTTCCAAAATG
>Ga0102963_1001584_pt1 | contig 10072 bp, 11 predicted proteins | sample SalPon2_C_H2O_MG_2_FD_84522 | JGI IMG/M metagenome (GOLD analysis project Ga0102963, IMG submission 84522) | Salt pond water microbial communities from South San Francisco under conditions of wetland restoration - Salt Pond MetaG SF2_C_H2O_MG | ecosystem: Environmental > Aquatic > Non-marine... | reverse complement strand
TTTTTGACCTTGTGTAATTTTAAGATCTTTAATTTTAAAATTAAAATATTTTTCTGCTGTAACAGCTTGTCCATCTGCTTCAAATGTATTTTTACCATTAATCCAATCATCCATATCTTTATTAATATCTTTAGAATTATCAACATCCATTCTAGCATCTCTATTAGTAAAGAATGTTTTTTGATCACCCATTTCACTTTCAGCCCAATCAAGTAACATTTGTCTAGTATTATTATCTAAAGATTGACCAAAGTATTTTTTATCTTTTTCTGTTTTTAATTCAGAAATAATGTCTTGATAATTTGTATATGTTTTACCATCCATGTCAGATGTGTAAGTTTTATTATTAGATATAATTTTTTTCCAAATAGTTTCATTTGCATATTTTTCTTGTTCTGCATAATTTACTTTATCAGAGCCTAAAGTAAGACCTACATTTGTTTGTCTATTTTTTTCTTTTTTAAGAATTAAATCTCTAGCAAAAAAAATGTTGTCATTAACACTTAAATTATCTACATCTTTTTTAAAACCTGATGTACTTATGTCATGATTAACTTCTGCTTGTACTAATATTTTTTTACCTCTAGCACTTCTCATTTCTTTTTTAGCATCAACATTTACAACACTAAAAAAATCAGACTTAAATCTTTCCCATGCTTGTTCGTCTGGTTCGTTTTCGTATAATTTTTTGTACTTGTTTAAAGTATCATTAGCCCATTTATCATATGTTTTTGTGTAATCACCTTCTGTGTTTAAGGTTTTATTTTCTTGTATTTTAAATATAAAATCATCTTTGTCTGATGTAAGTAAAGATTTGTTAGCTGTATTCTTATTTATAATTTCTTGATTTCTTATTTTTTCATTATGTGCTTTATTAAATTTATCTAGTTCAGATAAAGTATCTGTTAATGAAGATATTGCGCTTGTAGCAGATCTAGATCCAATAGATGCAAGATCCATTACATTTGTATTTCTTCCTATACTTGGTGTAGGTAATTCGCCTCTAGGTATTTTGATTGCCATCTATTATATCCTCATAAGTTACTCTGTATTTAGCAGGGCTATATACAGCTTCTGTTACAACACCATTTTGATCTTTTTTAATAGACCAGTTATTATGGCCTTCGCCTATTCTTGGTATTACTTTGCTTTTGCCTTCAAAAATCATACTGTCATGTTCCCATACTTTTATAATAAACATAATTAAGTTGTAGCTTGATAAGTTTTACCTAATCCAGAAAGTAAAGATGCTTTTCTATTCCAACTTTCTTCACTTAATTTACCTGCTAGTTTTATGTCTATCATTTGTAAATCCATTTCTACTCCTTTTTCAATCCAAAATCTTGTATCTTCATAATTCGCAACAACTTGTTCTTGATCAAATAAAGATGAACCTGTAAACATTTCTACACCTCTTGCACCTGCCGCCGCCCTTTTAGCACTTAATAATTTTTTAGCTTGTTTGTTAGCGGCTATAATGTTTTGGCTTTTTTCTATGTCTTTGTAATATTTATCCCAAGCCGCACCAGCTTTTATATTTTTGGAAGTTTGAATACTCCCCATATATGATACTGCTGTACTTGCACCTATTGCTAATGCTAACCATGGAAATGCCATATTTTATACTCCTTAATCTGTTGTTACCAATGTTCCTGTTATACCTAAAACTGTCATAGGTAATGGTTGTTGTTGTTCAATTTGTATTTGTCCATCTCTATCCCATCCTAAATTAATAACTCTTTTATCTCCAGTAAATTCTTTAATATTTTGACCCATTGGAGTAGATGATGTTCTAAATGGTAATTGATCACCATTTATAATAATTCCTACAGTTTTATGTAATCTTACCATAACTTCATTATATCTCTTTTTTCGTCCTTGTGCAGTACCTGCTTGTGATCCTGCTTCAACTCTCATAGTTTTAATTCTAGATGTATAACCTAGACCTATTTCTATACTTTTAAAACTAGCCTGTGATGGTAATGTTACTGAAATTTTACCATCTATAACTGTTTGATCTGGATATACAGCATCACCTACTAATACTTGTACTGTTTCACCTTCTAAATGATCTAATGATGTAATAATTGTAGTTCCATCATTTACAAGCGCAGATAACGTACTATCCATATTTAAAGTTGGATCTAAATATTCTACATATTGTACTATATTTTCATTAATTCTTCTACGTACAATTAACCATACTTGGTTTTCTGATGGTTCTGAAATAGATGCAACACTTTTAGCTTGTGAATTTGCTTTTAATGAATGATTAGATCCTACTCCATCACCTATTTGTAGTATTGTTCTATCTATAGCTTGGTCGTATGATGATGCTAATTCTATATTATTTGCATTTATTTTGTAAACATAATAAGTTTCACCATTTACTAAACCACTTAATGATGTACCACCACCATTGCTATAAACAACACTATCACCTGTATTTAAACCATGTGCTGTAATTGTAATATATCCATTATAATTAGGATCTGTTGAAAAATCAGTTACATCACTTGCACCATTAAATGTAAGTTTATAAGATCCGCCAAGAATATGTCTGTGCCATGCAACAACGTCTTCTTGTCTTTGATATGTTAAACCTAATAATGTTCCGTCATCTCTAATAGCCCAATAAATACTATCTGGTTCTTGAGCATAATCAACATCAGTAATTCCTGTTCCTGTAATATGTTCAGAAAGCAATGTCATATCTTGTGCTAAATATGCATCATCTTCAAATCTGTATGAAAATTCTCTAATTTTTTTTCTTTGTCTTTGTACAAATAATACAGAGTTACCAATTTGTATTGGTTGTGTATTATAACCACCATATGTAGTTTGTTGTGTAATTTGTACGTTGTCGGGTTGTAAAGGCTCACCAGTTGGTCTTCCTACTTTAAATTCACCACCTGCTGTACCAACGACTAAATCTCTTGCAGGGGCTAACCATCTAATTACATTTACTTTGTTTGCCGCAATAGTATAAATAAATGCATCTGCTGGATCACCTGCACCTCTATGAAAATGCTCATAAAAACCACTTTCACTTGCCCATATAGTTTGAGGATATGCTGTACTTCCACCAAATACTAATCTTTGTTCAAAAAATGATACTGTTCTTGGATAACCTGTATCATCAGACCAAGCACCTAATCCCCAATCTGTTGTAGCCGCCGCAGATCCAATATCTAATTTAATTTGCCAAGTAACTTGGGTTGTTGATGTAAATGCTGTAATTACACCCCATCCATCTTTCATTCTTACTGATCTACCAACGTCTGATGATTTAAAACCAGCACCATCATTTATACCTGTTGTAGAAGATGCAGTTAGTGTTCTTCCTGTACCAACACCAGATGCAGATGATGTAAATGTTGTAGATGTTTCGTTATCGTCTAAATATGGCCCATTAATAAATTGTACAGTTGATAATGTCCAAGACGTGTGACCTGTTCTAGATAATTTTCTAGGTTCTAATGTTTCTTGCACAATATACATAACGTCTGCTGATTGTGTAAATTGTATGTCATACAACATACTTTGAGTAAAAGGTGATGATATTTCGTAAACATCAGCCGCAGTACCACCAGATGTGTATGCAGTATAACCTGTGCTATCTACACCAGATAATTCAAAAGTATTTGTTGTAACATTAGCTATTCTAAATCTTCTACCATTTATTTCAGTCATACCACCAACACTATTAATCCAAACATCATCACCGTTTGAATATCCATGTGATGCAACTGTAACTACAGCAGGATTAGCTTGTGTTATATTTGTAATATTTTTAGAAGCATTTGTTATTTGTCCATTGTCTTTAAAAAAACGAATATATTGATCACCAAATTCTAATATGTACGATTGTTCTATATTAAATTCAAAAGGTATTAATCTTGTAGTTTTACTACTATCTTTTACTTCAGCAACAAATCTACTTCCATATCTTCTTGTTGCACCTCCTTGTGGAAACACAGTCATGTTTTCTAATATTTCAACACCATTATTATATTTTTTAAAATCAACTTGACCTGCAAGTTTTGGTGTTAATTCACCAGCAGTAAAATTTGTTTGAAAAGGATGTACTCTTGCCATTATTTTCTAAAGTCCGTAAATGTATCAGAAACAAGATCATCAATAAATCCTTCTTGTCCATCAATACTACGTGCTTCAGAAAGTTTAAGCTGATAGAGTTTCTGCATTTGTTCTTGTACTTTTAAACTATTTGTAACTGGATATGCCAAATCTACCGATAGTTTTGCAGTTAAAACATCTATAAACATAGAATCAAATAAATTTGTATCTGTAATTCTAGCTACATATAAAATTTTAGCTGTTCCTTCATCTGTTAATAATACTCTACCGTGTGTAGCTACATTTTCTATTTTAAAAATGTAATCAGAGTATTCCATTTCTAATACTCTTAAACAATATGGATTAGTTGGTAATGAATATTGGTAATTAAATCCATATGCAGGTGTATCAGATAATTTTGCTAATGTTGTTCTTGTAATAGCAAAATTCCAAGGATGTGATCTTAAAACTGCATCTCTAGCATCTGTATAAAATGCATTACATAATCTGGCTCTTTCTGTATCATCTGTTAATGAAGTGATTGGATCATCACCTAAACGTCTTAATGCATTTGAACAAATTGATACTTCTGTAGCCATAATAATCTCTTAATATATCAAAGGGGCGACTATAATTCAATATATATCGCCCCTTCTAACTGTTTAGTTATTTATTACTCAACAGCGTACATTACTGCAACTTTAATAGTTCCAGTAGCAGTTCCGCCGCCTGTAGTAATCAATACGTCTGTTTCAGCAGTATTTTCATAACCGAAGCCATCAATAGCACCATCTTCAGACATAACAACTTTACCAGCAGTCGCCGCCGCAGTTGCGCCGATATATCTTGTAGCGCTTGATGCATCCCCAGCAGATAAAGTTACTCCAGAACCTAAAGCGTCATGGTGTATAACAATGTCATACACTACAGCGCCTTTTGGTAATCTAGCAACTGAAATATCTGAACCTTGTGCTAAAGAGGAAGCCTCATAGCTATCGTATTGTACTCTGATTTTACCATGTGCATACTGTGATGATGTTTTAACAACAGGATCAGCAGTTATGTTAGTAAAATTTGAACCTTTTACACTCGCCATAATATCCTCCTATTATTCTGCACAAGCTATTTCTACTACTTTTTCGTCTTCTACTCTTGTAGCGCCGATAGTCATAGATAAAAATACCTGTGTTGCATAGTTCTTGTCTGCTCTTTCAGAGATTTTTGTAGCAATATCTCTACCAAGCGCAAGACCCATAGCTGATTTAGTGAAAGCTAATACTTGTCTATCACCGTTTCCGTCAGTTCCAAGTCTTTCTGATCTAACAAACTTGAAGCCCATAAAACTGTCAATAGCACCTTGTACTAGCGCCTTAACTGTTGCGTAGTCAGCAGAAGTGATTTTCTCTAACGCAAGAAGATCAGACATTTGTTTTGCTGTGCAAATCATATATCTTTCTTCATCTGGATCAACATCAGCCGCATCAAGAATTTCTTTAGCGCTGATTAATTTTTCCAATGATAGACCACTTGTTGCTACTGCTACTTTTTGTCCAGCAGGTAGTGCAATACTTGTACCACCACTAACTCCACCATAAGAAGTTCCAGTTGCCGCAGAAATAATTGCGTCATCCATTGCTCTACCCATAGCGTAAGCACCAGCTTTAGCGTATTCGGATTGAGGCGAAATAAGCATTCTTACTTTATCTTCTTGATCAATTAAGTCTGCCCAATCGTAATCATCCATTGTTACTTTTCTTCTAGAATGAGGCGTATCCACTCTTGGAGTGTCAGCGTGTCTAGAAGTTCTTTTTTGTGCCGCAGTTGACCCAATTCTTTCAAAGAAATGTGATTTACCTGTTACACTTTCAGATCTTACCGCATCTCTTAATCTAGAACCTTTTTGTTGAGCCAAATGAAACACATTACTTTTGTATTGTTCTACAAAAGCAGTTGTTATTTGAGTTGACATATTAAGTCCTCCTATTAAGTTTAAGAATAGAGAGCATAATACAAATGCATTATACTATATTCCGTGTGTCGGCTTTTGTCCTTACGGGAAACCTTATCGTAAACGATACGATCAATCGGAAGTTTAAAGCCATCACGGCTACCTATTCGTTATCCTAAAAGGGCGAATTTAGTGTTGTAAATATATCACAAATGTTGCTTAATTACCATAGGCTTTTTCATGTAACTGTCGCATTCTTTCAACAGCCATTTGATCGCCTTTATGATAAGGATGACTTGCATCATTCATAACCTTTTGTATTTCTTCTTTTGCATCTAAAGGTGATACAGCTAATCTATTATTTTGTGTATTTTTAGCCATATCTTCTGTTACTTCAGCGCCTAATTTAGCAAAGAATTTAATAACAGCAGGATTATTACCCGCAGATGAATTACTAACAAGATCTCTTAAATCATCATCACCATAAACATCTAATGCTCTTGTAGCGGCTCTAACATTTTTATCATAATCATAGCCCCATTCTTGCCTTAAAAGTTGTTCGGTTTGATCTTTTTGTGCGGCAATAGTTGCAGGTTCATTTTCCATTTCATGTTTAATGCTACTCATTTGATAATCTAATAATGCATTAACTTGATTGTTATTTAAACCAATCTTATGTGCCACATTTTTAAATTCATCAAGATTTTCTTTTTTAAAGTAATCTTGATAATCTTGTGGGTTGTTAGTTTCATACTTATTAGGATCTTCTGGTCTTCCTAATTTAGTATAAAGTTCATTATATTCTTCATCAGTTTTAGGTAAAGGTATTCTGCTACCTAATACTTTTTGTTGATGTACTACAGTTTTAGCTAAACTTTCTACGTCTTTAAAGTTTTGTAATGTAGCATCATTTTTTAACTCGTCTGAAAGTGATGATTTCCAATCTTGATTATCACTTCCCGATCCAAGTACAGTTGAAGTTTCTTGTACTGGATTGTCGTTTGTGGTCATTTGTTCATCAGACATCTTTATCCTCCTTGATTAAATTGATTATTCTGATTATTACATTTCGTTGTCCTTCACGAAATGCTGTTTCATATGGATCACCTTTTGTATGTGATGATCTATGATAGTAAGCTGATTGTAAATCAGCCAACACTCGTTTACCTTCTTTTGTATCAAAAGTAGTTTGGTAATCTGTTTTTAATTGTTTATGATCTTTGTTTTCAAAATCCATACATTAAATTAGGCCTTGATCTTTAGCCGCTTGTTCAGCCTGTTCCATTCCTTGTTGTGTTTCTGGCTGTCCTAATTGTGACATTGCTTGTCCTTGTGTTAAAGCTGATTGTGCTTGTGCTTGTGATAATTGTGCTTCTTGCATTGCTTGTTGTTGCATTGCTCTTTGTTCTCTAACATCATTTACTACATTAGGATCTTTCATAATAGTTTTAGGTACACCTAATAATTTTGCTCTCATTCTAATTGCTTCATCATGATCAATGTTATCCATAATAGTAGGATCTACTTGTCCAATATTCATAGCAAGTTGATATAATCTTTCTATTGCAACTGCTTCTTCCATTCTTTGTGATCTAGCTAATGGGCCAACGTATTCTACATCAATTTTAGTATCACCAATAATAGATGGTGCTGTATCTAATGCACCTGCACGATACATAATACCAAACACACGTTCAATTAATGGATTTAAAAATTCAGTTTGGAAACGTCCTAATGTTGGGCCAAGTAATCTTTGCATTAATTCATATCTAACTTGTACTTCAGTAGCCGTCATTTGTGGCCCATCTTGTAATTGTAATTGATCTGAATAATATGCTTGTCTAATTGCAGTTCTTAATTGATTTTCTTTTAAATCTGTAATTTGCCAATTAGAACCAATTTGTAATGGTTTAACTGCACCATCATTTCTAATAACTGTAATACCCGCAGGTGTCATTCTAACTCTACCTATAACACCATCATCTTGAACAAGTAATGGTGGATCAATAGCTTTTGCCCATGCTTTTAATCCAATTTCTACAGCTTTATTTAAAGTTTTAATATCTGGTAATGCATTGTAACTTGGTGATCTACCAAAAATTTCACCAGTTGCTTTAGACCATCTAGGCACTAAATATGGAAATTCATTATAACCACCTGTTCTAACTACCATTTTATCTTCTTCACAAACGTGACAAGAATGAAAAGGTAATTTAGTAGATGTTTTTCCTGTTGCTCTTTTGTAATCATCTGTTGGTTCAACAGCATGAATAAAATTAAATTTTTGATCTGGTTTTTCTTTTGCCGCTTTTAATATTTTTTCACCAACATTTTTTTCACCAAATTCTTGAACAGCTTGTCTAGCTGTTAATTTATATTTTCTGTAAAGTGTATCAACTTTACCATTTATATTTTCTTGTATGTAATATTCTGCAATGTGTAATGTATTAAAATGAATTCCATCTTTATCAAAACCTTTATTACCTTCTTCAACAAATAAAGCACCTGTTCCTATTGAACAAATATCAAGATATAATTCATGTACTTCTGTATTAAAATTGTTTTCATTAAATGTTTCATACATTCTTCTTCCAGTATCTTCTAACCATAACTGCACATCTCTATTTCTATTTAATTCTTCGTTACGTAATTTAATACTAAACCAAGGTAATGATGGTGATGTTAGTGTTCCGTGTAAACTTGCGGCTAATAAATTGTTTGCTGTAATTGCTGTACTATCAAATAAAACTTCTGTACGTTTTTCACCTTTGGTTCTTAACGTAACAACATCTGCTTTACGTGGCATAACGTAATCAAGAATTTCTTGCCAGTTTACTTCCCACGTTCCTCTATCAGATGCTAGAGCATCAACTCGTTTTTTAATATACTCGTATGTTGCCATAGTATTTATACTTTAGTGCCACCTAATAATGTTTTAGATGTAGCCGCTTCTTCCTCAACGCCTTGACCACTTGTTAAAATAGTTCCGTACATACCTTTACGTTTTGCACCAAGCGCTTTTTGTTTTTCAGCTTCTAATGCCGCTTCAGATGCATCAACTTTATCTTGTACTGATGTTTCAACAACTGGTGGTGGCATCTGTTGTGGTTCTCGCTTCATACCCATCTGCATTCCTCCTTTAACATTCCATAAATTGCACTATCTACAAATTTATCTTTGACTTTCATAACTTTTCTTATAACACCTTCTTTTGTAAATCCAACACCTTTTAACAGTTTTTCGTTTCTAGTGTAACCATTTACGCACATTGCTGTCATTCTACTACATTTTAATTGAATAAAACAGTAAGAAAACATCATTTTTATAAATCTTCTTTGACATACTCTAGGTGTTTCTAATGCTAAATGAACAAATATATTATAACCATCATAATCAGAAAAAATAAGTCCACCAAAAATATTATCATTCTCTACAAAACCTATAAAAGAAAATTTATTATCAAGATTTGTTGTTATATGTGCTTTTGGTTTTACGTATTCAAAAATACGTTTACGCCATATTTCATCTGTGACAGCTTTAATCACTATGCGTTTATTTTTCTTTTTCTTCCGCCGCCTAAAACAGTTTTTTGTACATTAGCTTCGTCTTCTACACCTGCCGCACTAGACAAAATTGTAGATCCACCATAACCAGAACCCATTAATTTTTGTCTATCAGTTTTTACTGTGTCAACTGCTTCAGTTACAGTTTTAGGTTCTTCAACTGGTTTTGGTTTTGGTTGCACTACTTGAATAGGTGCTCTTTGTTTTGATACAACTGATTTTATTATTCTTGCTACTCCGCCCATTGTTACTCCTATATTATTGTTTTCTTTTTTGGTTTTAACATACCCATTTTTTGCATAGTACCATAAACGTATTTATCTGTACGTTTTTTCCCGTAACCTTTTTTACGGGCTTGTTTCGCTAATTTTTTTTCAATTTCTTTTGGCATTATGCAAATACATTAAAATCGCTATCTGAATATAGTTGGGGTGGTTCATAATTTTTTATTCTTGCTTTTCTTAATGACATAACAGCATATCTC
>Ga0102963_1001583_pt1 | contig 10072 bp, 8 predicted proteins | sample SalPon2_C_H2O_MG_2_FD_84522 | JGI IMG/M metagenome (GOLD analysis project Ga0102963, IMG submission 84522) | Salt pond water microbial communities from South San Francisco under conditions of wetland restoration - Salt Pond MetaG SF2_C_H2O_MG | ecosystem: Environmental > Aquatic > Non-marine... | reverse complement strand
TTAATATTTTCATCAATCTTACCAGTAAGGTTTTCAAGTTGTTTATTTATACTGAATATCCCCAAATAAACATTTGCTTGGTCTTTTAATGTTTTTGTAATATTATTAGCAATCTTTAATTGTTCTTCACTTAAATTTACAGTATCACTTGTACCAAATAAGTTTTCTAAAACTAAATCATTTATTTGTTCTTCTGCTTCCGCTCTTGATTGTAAATTTTTAATTCTATTCTCTTCAATTTTAGCAATCTCTAATACTAAAGCATTTACATCAAGGTTTTCATTTTTGATACCTTTAAGTTTTAAGTCACTTGCTGTAAGTTCTTTATTATATTGTTTTATAGTATTTACAACATCAACTGATGTTTGGAAATAATCCAATAATGTGTCTAATGATTCATCACCAATCTCTTTTCTTAATTTTTCAATATCATAAGTTGCCAATACTTCTTTGAAAATCTTTTGTTGTTGTTCAACATCTTTTTCACCTAAATCTTCAATTCTTTCTCTTGCTATTTGGAATATTGATTGAAAAGTATCACTAATCTCATACAACTCTTTAGTTGGAACAACCAACCCACCAAATAAAGTTTTTAACTCTTCATTAAATTCTTTAGTTTCTTGAGTTTGTGATTTCAACACATCACCTCTTTTTAATAAAACTTCATTTTGTTTTTCAATTATATCGTTAGCATCTTTCAATACTTTTACTGATACTTCACCCTCAAATGATATCTCAGCAAATGATGATGCCAAGTCTGCTATTCTCTTAGCGTATTCTTCAGCCGCTTTTGCTGCTTTATCATCAGCATCAGTTTGGTCTTTGGTTGCTTTGGTTCTTTTTGTTGTCCTTTTGGTGACGGTTGCCGTTATCTTGGCAATCTCTTGATTAATCTCCAATAATTGTTTTTCCTCTTCTGTTAAATCAGATGTGGCATCGGTCTGTTCTTCAGTCTGTTGTATAAGTTCACCATTTACAAACACAAGACTTTTTCTGGCTTTTTCTTGTGCCTCGAATTCTTGAATAGTTCCCATGAATCCACCTCCCTGTGCTTTTCTGAAGTCTTCTTGTAGTTGGAATAACTCATCTAAAGCTTCACCCTGTTCTTTGGCTGCTCTTGTTTGTGCTTCAGTCTCAAGTCTTGACAGTTCTTGTTGTTTGATAAACTCTTCCAACGCACTTTGTTTGGCTCTTAATCGAATAAGTTCAATTTGTGTTGTGATGGCATCGTTGATGGCATCTTCAGCCTCTGCTTGTTCATACGTTAAGTCAGTAAGTTCAGGGACAAGTTTCTGTAAGTCTTTATAGATTTCCTTCTTCTCATCAACACTCGTGTTAGAATCATTCAGTGCTGTTTGTAATTGTAGTATGGCAAGTTCCTCAGCCTTCGCTGATTTTGCTGCCTCAAGTTGGAAGTCACTTAATGATTTTAGTTCTTCATTAAGTTCTTCTGTTTCCTCTTTGGTGTCAAATAACTTTGAGATAAGAAATCCTAAACCAACTACCAAGGCTCCAACACCTGTGGTTGCCAAGGCAATTCTAAAGGCTCTTAACGCTCCCGTTGATGCTCCAACAGCGATGGTATATGCGGTCTGTGCTGCGGTGTTAAGATTGGTGGCAATGATGTCTTTTGCCTTTACAGCCAACGACAATATCTTCTGTCTTTTAGCAAACGCCTCAGCTAAGGCTTGAACACCCAAGGCAATGTTTACAGCCTCAAGGGCTGCCTGTTCTCTTTTCTGTATTGCTTCAACGGTCTCAGCATCAGCACCAAATGTTCTGGCTGCCGATGACGCAATTAGGAAGGCACCTGTCACTCCGTTGATGGCAGCACCAAACCCTTCAAAGAGTTGCTCACGGTCAACACCTTCAATCTGTTTGTCAACGTCCCTTAATTCTGCTTTTAATTTACCTAACTGTTTTGAGGCATTCTCAAACTCTTCAGTACCAAACTTCAACCCCTTTATGTCTTGGGTTAGGTTTTCAATTTCATTTTCAAGTTCGTTGATGCTCTTAATGACCTTCTGTTGACCATTAACCTCAATTTTAATTCCTAAAGTGACCTGTTTTGCCATATCTATAATTATTCATTTTTATCTTGGACAAGACGAACAGTCGTTATAGCTTGTCGTAATCGTATCTACAGGGGTACCTGATGTAAATCCTAATATCTCAAAACAACCAGGTGAGAATAACTTAACAACCTTACCTGCTGCGAAGAATGCTGTTGACTGTACAATTCTTGTGTCTGATGAGTTATCACAATTTTCAACGTTGTAAATAAATGTGGTTACTGGTGTCTCTGACGGTGTCGGAGTTGGTGTTGGACTCAACCCTTGTGTTGGTGATGGTGTCGGACTTAATCCTTGAGTAGGTGATGGTGATGGTGTCGGAGTAACACCAGGACATGAAGTATATACGTCTCTGTCAAACCCTAATGGTAATGATAGAGAACCTTGACAGTAACAGAAATAACTTGACGTTTGGTTACTATTCAATCCAACTGTCTGATAGTTACGGTCACAATCTATATAAGCAAATGTTCCAAATTGTGTGGAGTTGTTCGTCACCCTTGTCTGTAAACATAGACAAGCTGACGGTGTTGGTGTAGGACTTGGTGTCGGTGATGGACCTGGTGGTGGTGGCAATTCATTCTGTTCCACATAGTCAGGTGCGATAAGTGTTGTGTTCTCCGTTCTATAAGGAACCTTCAAGAACTTACATCTTACCATAGTCGGTTCAGTGATGTCTCCATCTTGAATCTCCAATAACCTCCACTGTGAGTTTAAGAAATATACCGCATCGTTAAAGGTGATGTCAGCAATATCTCTTGGTGTTAAGTAGAACAGTCCCGTGAATAACCTACCCTCCGTTGAATACAACTGTTCGATGTATTCGTCATAGAAGTTATTGTATACGTCATTATTGGTCTCTCCTTCAACCAAATCAGTATTACCCATGAAGAAGTCATACGCATTGTTTATGTGTAAATCTGACAACTCCAAAACGTTCTCCTTCAATATGCTCATGTGACTAATGACAGGGTAAGTGGATTGTTCCACCGTTGTTGAGCCACTTTGTAGATACCATGTAATACCAGTATATGATGTTGAGGTATCCCCTGATATCGGGTATTTGTTTCCTGTATAGAATCCTAACCTCGGCTCTGAACTCATCGGTTGGTATTGTGGTCCATCTTCTTGTCTTTCGTAAAATCTTGGTATGATGAAATCCGTATCCTTTGCTCCATCAACCGTATTGGTTGGTAAAGACTGAAATATAAAATCAAGGTCGGTCTCATCGGTCAATAAGTTGTTTGGAGCATAGAAGGTTTTATCACCCATCTGTTTACCAAAGTTATTTAAGAAATATACATTACCCACAGAAGGGTCTTCCGTGTAGGTAAAGTTCAACGTTCTCTTAAGGTCATAATCCAACGGTTCGATGGTATAACTCTCATCAAGGTTTAACTTCTGTGTCCAATCACGTGTGGTTCCACTCCTCACGTCCAAATAATCCACGTATGGCTCAATCTTAAACCTCTTCTCACCTGATGGTATCACCACAAGGTTAAAGTAGCTTATAACGTTCTTAAATAACTCCAACTGACTAACATTACATGGAAGGTTTACCGTCCAATCAATCGTTGCTCCCGTTATACTAATTGTTGGTGATGAATACAGTCTAAATGTCGCATCATCAATACCCACATTCTGTTGAAGACCACCAGAGTTTAATCTGATGTAAGGGGCAATCCTTGTATTGGCTGTCATACCTGAAGCATTCAAGAATAACGTTCTTTCAATACCTGTTGTTGGTATGGGTATACCTTGAATTTGGTCGTATATGGTTCCCGTATCCAAATCTCTTAATGAGATGTCAACATACGAAGGACCATAGACCGTTCCAACAATAAATAGACGTAAGTCCATTCTATACTGATAGGTACCAGGTGTTACGATGGTATGGTAGTTTCTTGCTCCCGTTTGACCACCAACAGTTGGATATGTTGACAACGTATATTTGTTTAGGTAGTCGTAGTTCTCTTGGTTAAAGATGATGAACTTTGGTGATTGTAATGAATCGTATGAGTAGTAATACCCTACGGTTTCCTTAACCTCAAAAAAGTTTTGGTTGGGTGGTCTGTCCTCAAGGTTGGTGGCACCCATCGTTGGTGATTGACCAGCAAACATAAAGATGGAACGGAAGTATTGTGTGTCCATAAACTCTGATTCAAACGTAAACTCCGTCTCTCCAAACATCTTATCCATAAGGTATCTTAAGTTTACCCACGGCTTGAACTGTGTGGTCTGTATTGCTGTTGCCCCTGAATTGGTAAATCCTGATGTTGAGAAGTCCCACGTTCCATAGGTTGAATCTGCGTCATAACCTGTATGGGCAAGTGGGTACAATACCTTACCGACCAACCCTGAATAATTGTCGTATGTACCTCCCGTGTAAGTCCATGTAGATACAATATTATCATAGTTGATTTCATGCTCAATATCTGTAAAGTCCAAATCACAAACGTTCAACTCTTTGAATAATGTCGATAGAGGTGAGATGTCCTCAACAATATAAATTTCATAAGAGGTGTTGGTTCCTTGTTTGATGATTCTGTTTAGTCTCATCGTTCCGTTGAAGATGTCTGCTCCACCATCTTGGACCACACACTGTGTGTCCAATGTGGAGTCAAAGTCCGTAGCATTAACGTTAAATACTCCCCTGAAGAATTTGTTGTTCACATCACTACCAGGTATGTTAAAGGTTTTAGAATATGCCCCTTTTCTCTGTGTGATGTCCTGAACCTCCTCCACTGATTTTGTTAGGGATATGGTCAAATCACCACTTAAGTCAAGATTGGTGAAATCACCGTCAACGTTTCTTGCTAATAGTTTTACCATTATTGTTTGATTTGTATGGTCTCGTTATATCCACCTATATATTCAAGGTTGATTTCGTATTCTCCGTCATTTCTTTGGAAGTTAGGTTCAACCACCTCTGTGTTTGTCAACACAATCGGTTGAAGGTCTCCGTCAGAATCCATTAAGTATACCGATGGTGATTTCAACAGTTCATCTGTTAACCATGCCAAGTATGACTTTGATATCCTACCTGAATATAATATCCCCGTCTTTGTAAGTGAAGATTGGTATACCTTTCTTTCGTTGTTCCAACCGTAATATTTGTCTGTGGACCATCTTGTATTGCTGAGGTCTGATGCTCTCTCAAATGAGTTCCTATTCATGTCATAACCCACCGTATCTCTACCCTTGAAGGTAAAGTAATCATACGAACCAAACGAGTTCATAAACACCACACGTTGTGATGATGGACCACATTCAGGGTCTTTGTAATAATAGAAATATTCAGATATTCTCTCCGTATCGAAATACTGGTTTTCCGTATCAGGAGTACAGTAATCTGTATAGGTCGTGGTAATACCTGATGGTGGAGTTACAAACCCTCTCATACAATAGGTTTCATTTGACCCTGAATCTATACTAACAGATACGGGTACATTACTACAATTTGTAATGGTGAAGTTAATCACACCTAATGTGTCGTTTCTAAAGTTTACCGTTCTACAGACTGACTGATAACCGTTGAACCATACTCTATAGTATTGCCAGTTGGAAGGTATGGTGATACCTTGTTGTTCCAAGTTCTTTGGACCAGTCCCCGCATATTGTAATTGGTTTTCAAGATAGTTTGCCGTCTGTGCCGTTACTGAACTACTACTTGGGTAATTACCACAATTACCCGTGATGTTGTAAGTCTCAGCTGATGATATGAACACATCTTCGTTGTCGTAGAACTCAACCGTCATAGAATATACTGGCTGACTATAGGTGTCATACGTATTACCGTTATATAAGGGTTTTAACGTGTTTAATCCCGTCAAGGTACACCAATCATCATCGGTGATGTATTGGTTACGTGGAGCAAGGGTTAAGAACTTGTGGTGAGGTGCTGGCACTGCTGTTGGAACCGTAAGATTTGACAATAGGTAATTGCTCATATCAAAACTCTTTCCATCAAACCATTCTCTGATACCGTTGTAAGAATACGCTGTTGTTCCCGTTGCTGTTGGACCACTGATTGATGGTGTCCCTGTAGGTTGGTCAGCAAATTCAGTTTTTACAATAATGTAATAGTCATGGATATCATCTTTCAACGAACCCCATTCAGCTGTGGTGATGGTTGATTCTGTGCTCACCTGACAACCCGTATTTATTGGTCTTGATGTTAAGTAATCTCTCAATACCTCAGCAACATCAAAACGACCATAGTCTGCTTGAGGTGTAATCTTAAATGTCCCTATGATTGTGTCTTCAACATAAACGTCAACCACATAACGGAACTTGTACTTTGTTGCCTGTGTTGTTGCTGAAAACTCATAAACCAAATTATTATATACTGGTTGAACTACAGGTGGTTGTGTGAATATTGTTGTTGCCATTATATTTCATCTATTGATATGTTGTCAATTAGTGATAGTCGGTCTAACACTTCTTCAATAACTGACAGTTGAGGTAGGTTTGCTATTTCTTCTTCACTTAAGGTGTTGAAGAACTCCTCAAACCTTTCACCAATAAGTTGGTTAAGGTTTGCGAATATCTGTAGAGAACCTATACCTCTCTTTTTTATTTTTAGGTTGGTAAAGAACAAGAATGAGTTTTGTTTGTTTTTACTCAAGTTGTTAAATCCTCTAACCTTTCTCTGTGCCCATTTCTTCAATACCAACGGTGGTACTCCACTACCTGCTCTTCTTCCCGTCTCGAAGAATATGGGGGCTTGATACTTAAATGGTGCTTGGTCAGGGTAAGTGATAAATATATCAACCTCACCATCACCATACTCCTTAACTTCATAGTCCAAACTTGCTGATAGTTTACCAGTATCGTTAAGTTTGTATCTAACGGACTTTTGTCTACCTGAAGCATCATAACGAGTTTGTGGCTTTGCCATCTCATCTCGTAATACCTTCAGGGCAAATTGTCCTAACTTATCCCAACTCATAGACAGAACGATGCTTCAACTCTAATGGTTATGGTTGATTCAACACCACACAACACATCGTCCAATCTGTCTAAAAATGGACTAAAGGTAATCGGTGTTAATAACTGAAAAGTATTGTCTGTAAGTTGGTTGATGTAGTACGCAGAGAAGTCCTGAAGTATCAAGTGTGATGTCTTCAACACGTCCAACTGGTTGCTCTCATCTTCATTAAGCATATCTCCAATAATCATATTGAAGACAAAGTCTGTGTAGGTCTTTTCTAACGTTGATGGTTGTGGTATAACGTGTAAGATTGGGTATTTGATTTTATTGTTGTCTCTACCCACATCTGATAGGTCTCCCCACGTGAATGTTTGTAATACAGGGTGTTGTTCCACAAACCCCTCAAATGACTCTATGATTGTTCTATAGTTATTCATTATGATTTCATTTTTTTGTATTGTGCCTCTTTCTCTTTATTAGACTTGACCACATAAGATAAATAATACATGGCATCCTGAACATTCAACTTGAGGACTTCCTCCAACTTCAATATGTCGTCTTTTGCCAGTATCATATACGTTGTGTAATAAAAGTTGATGAGGTCTGCTAACTGTTCTTCTTTTGTTCTTTTATTTCTTCCCTCATCTTCTTCGTCTCGTCTATTTTCTTCAGGGTCTCCAAATATGAGGGGGAATCCTTTAATGATTCCTTGTTGAACATTGTCAAAAAAAAAAGTGCTGACAGGTAGTTCTTCACAGGGAAGTCACCCATGTCCTTGCTTCTTAATTGACATTCGTCATAGTCGTATTCTTGAATTACACGGTCATCACCAGTCCCTGACAGTAGTGGTCTATAAAGAATTGCTATGACCTTTCTGTATTCAGGTTGTTCCTCACTCAACAATACGTGTAGGTCAGAGTATTCACCATAACTCATCTTTGAGGGTCTGATAAGTCCAAGTAGTTCACCCTTGTATTCTAATGATAGGTCCAACGAGTTCTTGTTCATCTCACTTGCGATGTGTGCTGTTATGAACTTGCTAACAAAGATGATTTGTTGATAGTCCGCTTTTTTAATTTCACTGATGGGTAAACCTGTAAAGAATGAAATGGTCTCCATGTCGTTCATGTCCTTCCCACTCTTAATGGTTTCATATTGTGAGATGGTAAGTGGTCCCACCTCCACATCTTTATTGCCGATTGTAATTTTCATAAGAATGAATATGTTGTTTTTGGTTTATTTGACATCTCCAAAGCATAACGTACCGCATCGATTGCGTGGTTGTTGAGGTCTTCAGGTTGGTCAATTATTTTTCCGTCTTTATTTGTCTTCCATTTATAGTTTTGGAACTCTTCTAATAAATTGGTGGAGTCCTTATGGATATGTACTCTATGTCGTTTAATCATATCGATACCGTGAAGTATGGTATGTTTCTTGACTGGCTTTGCGTTTATCCCTGCTCGTTTTAATTCTTCTATCACCTGTGGTGCTGCTGAGTCCACCCATAAGTCGTCAGTCATATCTATCCCCATCTTCTGTATTTGATAGATAAGGTCAGGGGTGGTCATCTGTGTCTTATATATCAGTTCCCTTAAGTAGATATCCTCACCGATGATTCTTACCTCAACCAGTGCCATCGGGTCTTGGTACCCCACATCTAATGCTCTAATCAATCTACCTTCTGATGGGTAATGTTTTATCTCTGACCATTTTGAGAATACGGAGTTTGTTGCCACCCCTCTCTCACCAAGACCAAAGACTCTCCATAAATTGTCGTCTTTGTCCTTGAGTGATTCAATCTCCTTGACAATCTCTTTGGATAGGAACGGGTTTTCCTTGTAAGTAGATTTGTGGAAGAATGTGTCTTCTTCTTCAATCAGGTCATATATGTAAGAGTATAGGTCTGAAGGGTTGTAGTCAATAATGATTTGTTCTGTCGTTCTGATTGCCAGTTGGACGTAATCATCTCTTGTTAATTCGTTACCCTCGTTGATAAAGAGTATCTCCCTTTTTCTACCTCTTAACTTTTGTTCCTCATCTGTTGAGAACCATTCAATCACTGCTCCATTTGGTAAGGTGTAGTATCCCTCTTGTTTCTTCCAGTCACTTGGATTGTAGATGTCGAGTGATTCTAATATTTCCTTAAGGTCCCTTAACACGGAACCCTTCAATGCTGGTAGGGTTTTCCTTACGATTGAGAGGGTTTTGTTAGGGTGTTGGAGTAGATGTATTACCAACCATATTAAGATGTTGTAGGTTTTACCAGAACGTGCTGAACCTTGAAATAGTTTCAACCTCACATTCTTGTTGTCCTCCAACATCTCATAAATGTTAGTCGTTTGTATTTTCATCAGGGAATGTGTCTTCGTATAATGAGTCAATAAATGTCTCCATGAAGTCAGCAAGTTTTCTCCTGTCCATTGCTGCCAGTTTCTTAATCTTCCAATACGTGTCAGTGTATAGACTTATACTTTTCTTTTGGTATACGTATTCTTTTTCTTTGTACTTAATTTTTATCATCTTCTGTTTTTCTTTTGATTATTTCAACTTGTATTTGATTGTCATTTATCTTATCACCCTTTGATGTGATGTCCACGTCCTTTCTATCACTCCATCTCTCACCAAACATATTTCTGACCATTAATGACCAGTGGTTTGAATTGATGTTCTTGCTCTTACCTTCCACCCATTCTTTCTTTGCGATATCTATCCACCATTGCTCTGACAAACTCTGTGCTTGCTTTACGGCTTCCATATATTGAGACGAACGGTCCATTAATCTTTTGTGTGTATCCCAATTTATTTTCATGTAATTGACGATGTGGACCTCAGCACAACCTGTTCTACCAAGTTCGATAATGTCTTCCCTCCATGTCTGTGGTATCCTTCCTCTTTCTACCAACAGTTCTATTGTGAATGGTTTTTTTCCTCTTTTAGCCATATATCCATTTTTTTATTTGTTCATCAGTTCCATCTACCTTGAACTTCTCTTTGTATAACCCATTTAATTGACTTCTGGTGGACTCTGTTAGTTGTTCCCATGTCTTCCTATTAACGAGTACCTTTG
>Ga0102963_1001579_pt1 | contig 10083 bp, 8 predicted proteins | sample SalPon2_C_H2O_MG_2_FD_84522 | JGI IMG/M metagenome (GOLD analysis project Ga0102963, IMG submission 84522) | Salt pond water microbial communities from South San Francisco under conditions of wetland restoration - Salt Pond MetaG SF2_C_H2O_MG | ecosystem: Environmental > Aquatic > Non-marine... | reverse complement strand
CCACACATGTACTAAGCATTGAGCCACCGGTTACGTCAGACATTGGATTGGCGGATTTCGAAGATTTGGATCCGGCCGAATTGGCAACAATCGAATTGGAACCCGCACGCGTTAAATGGTTTGATCAACTAAAGGGATTTGGGTTTGCCAACATTTGGGGCAACGATGACGATGTGTTCATCCATGCCGAAGTGTTGCGTAGATCTGGTTTGGCCGATTTAACCGCTGGCGAAGCCGTCAATTTGCGTGTTATGACAGGACAACGTGGAAAAATGGCGGCAGAAGTATGTGCGTGGGAAAAAGCCAACAAAGAATAATCGCTTGGATCGTAGCAACATCGGTCTATGTTTTGTGTGCGGGCGGCGTATGGGCCGCCTGTTCTGTTTCGGTGGCCACAGTTGCCACCGACACAGCCAAAGTACGGTTCCAAGTTGAATTGGCCATCACCGCACAGGACAAAGCCCAAGGCCTGATGCACAGAGAAACATTGCCAGATCGGGCAGGGATGTTGTTTATCTATCCCAATCCGCAACCCGTATCATTTTGGATGCGCAACACATTGATCCCCCTAGATATGATCTTTATTGATGACCAAGGCCGTGTCGCGCGTGTCCATCACAACGCGGTACCATTGGATGAAACCCCGATTTATGGCGGCGACGCGATCAAGGCCGTTTTGGAAATCAACGCAGGTTTGGCGAAAAAGTACGGTATTTCAGATACTTCCACGGTGATGCATCCGTTGATTTCACCCGAATTTGCGCAGAACTGCAAATAAATTACAAAAAAGTTCGAAAAAACTCGGTTTCACCCTTTTCAAATCAATTTGCTTTGTTTAATTACCGCGTCAGTCGGGGCGTAGCGCAGCCTGGTAGCGCACCTGTTTTGGGTACAGGGGGTCGCAAGTTCGAATCTTGCCGTCCCGACCACTTTTCTAAAATCCTGTTTGTTTTAGCGGCCTTTGCAGGCCGCTGTTTTTCAGTTTTGATCGTTCGACCAATCTGTCCAGCCTTGGCTTTGGACTGTGTTGATGGTGCGTCGCCAATCGGCGCGTTGGCTGTCTGGCAGCTTCTCGCCAAAGCTTTCAATCCTATCAATGATCATTTTTGCGCGCTGATCGCCATCGGCTAATGCCAATACCCCCCAGTAATACGCGGTTTGATATGACCGTTCTGTACCAATCCCCATCAAGGATTGATTTGCCAATTCATACAGCGATCCACCCGCACGTTTCACTTGGGCATAGGTTGTGGTGGGGGCAAAGGTGTGATGCACCAGTATTTCGGGCAAGGACATATATGTTTCTAATTTATTCAAAACCGCACGCGCCCGCGGATGGCCGGTACTCGCCATCATCTGTGCGTAATCATAGGCTGCGGTATAATCGCCCTGATCAATTGCGATGTCGGTCAGGTTTTCAGCGGCTTGTGTCATGTCGGCGGCCAGCAAATATTCGAAAATCGCACGCGCCAATCCTTGGTTTCGCGGTAATCGCTGGCCCGATTGCAGCGCCAATCCAATATCGTACAGCTCAGACGGTTCAATTTCGCCGTATTGGCCGCGATTAACGGCTGAGATATTTGCCGCAAATTCGGGCGTCACACGTTCGCCCGATTGCGCGCGCAATGTTGGGTTCAGACGGGTCCAAACAGATCGAAAATCATCCCCCAAAGTCGGATCCAATCGCAGCGGCACACGCGGATCGATATTGGTTTTCAACGTGATCTTGCGCGGGTTTTGCAAAAATTCGTCTACGGCTGTTCTGATTTGCGCGGCCGCATCCAATCCCTGTTGCTGCCCCAGAATTTCTGTCAGTTCCGGTGTTAACAGTCCCGCAATGCTTTGCCCTGCGATCCCAGGTGTTTTGAATTCCTTGGGCAATTGCATGGACAAACTATCCCATGCCCCCAGATTTTCGATTGTAATCTGTGCTGCGTTCAATTCGGCATATAAGGGAAAGTCCATATCATTAATCACAGACACATAGTCCATTTTAGCCGTCAGCGTGACTGCGGCAGCGCCTGCAACAGCGGTCGATACCGCGACATCGGTCGCGGCGCTGGGATAGTGATGGGAAAACTGTAATTGAACGGATGGGATCACTAAATCAGACAGCCCCGCCATCGACAAACCCGCCCGCATTTCAAAGGGCAAGCACAGCGTCGAAACGAATACATCATCCAACACCAGTTCGAACATATCTGTGGCAGCGTAATCGGCGCGTTTGCCTGTAACGCCCAAACCACCCACGGACACTTCGCAACCGTCGGGCAAATCCAAACCAAAGGGAACAACATAAAGATTAGACAGATAAAAACGGTCCGTGTGACGATCATAGGTCACATTATCATAGGAGACCTGCGCCACAGAACGTGCTGCGGAAACGGCTGTCTCAACCAGGCGATTTGATAACAGATTGATAAATTTCGAACTGTCCCATCCGCTGCTGTCTTGTGCCATGGCGGGGGTCATGATCGTTGCCATAGCAAGCGATAATAAAACGCCCTTAGGGAACAGGGATTTTTTCGGATTTATGACGCCGTTGAACATTTGACCACCTTAAACAATTATCAATATGATAATAGTCTAGCGCGACAAAACCGAAAAACAAGCCGCCAAATCCGCGCCTAGGCGTCCGCAGCAGGTGTTGGATCAGCCTCGGATGCCAAGGATTGCAATATATCATCAATCACAGTGACCCAAAATTCACTGGGTTGTGCGCCTGTGACCACATGTTTGCCTGCAATGATAAATGTCGGCACCGAATTTACCCCCATATCGCGCAGCGATTGATCGCGGGCTTTGGTATCCTCTAAATCTGCATCCGATGTCATCAGGCGGGTGATGATATCACGATCCAGTCCTGCATCCGCGGCAATATCAATTAATGTCGATTGTGATCCAATATCATGGCCTTGCTGGAAATAAGCCTTGAAGAGGGCGCTTACAACTGCGGTTTGACGGCCCTCAATTCCGGCCCAATAAATCAATCTATGGGCATCTAATGTGTTAGGGGTGGTTTTAATCCCCTCTAAATCGATGTCCAAACCTGCCTTGGTCGCATGTTCCACAACCGGCAGATAGGCCTGCACTGCACGGTCTTGACCGCCGAATTTGCGTTCCAAATATGTGCGCCGATCCATACCACCTGCGGGCATGTCAGGGTTTAACTGAAACGGATGCCATTCAATGGTAAAGGGATGATCGGCCCGCTGTTCCAAGGCGCGATCCAAATATGATTTGGCAATAAAGCACCACGGACAAATTGGGTCTGAAATGATATCAAGTTTCACCATGGAAAATGTCCGTCCTTTGTTTCAATGCACGGCGATTGATTTTGCCGTTTGGATTGGTGGGTAATTCAGCCACGCGCACGAATTTACGTGGAATTTTGTAACTTGCCAACCGATCATGGCAAAATGCAGCTAGGGTTGCATCGGCAATGTCGTGTTCGGCGGTATAGAACGCCACAATGATGGATACGTCTGCTTTGACCTCAACATCTGTGACGGCAACGGTGCGAATACCTGCGACTTGGGATAATTCGCGTTCAATCTCAATCGGGGATACACGGATGCCGCCTGCGTTCATCATATCATCACGCCGGCCCAGATAGGCAATACTGCCATCGGGCTGTTGCGCGCCAAAATCACCAGTCAAAAACCAATCGTTGCGCATTTTTTCTGCTGTGGCTTGTGGGGCGTTCCAATATCCCAACATCAATCCTGGATCACTGTTATGGATCGCGATGATCCCATCAGTCCCCGTTGGAACTGGACCATCCATTTGGCATGCATCGGGATCAGCGGGCAAAATCGCCACGCGCCGCCCACGTTGGGGATAGCCCAACACATCGCCATGTGCGGGCCGGTGGGGCGACGCAGAAATAAAGGTGGAACATTCCGACATGCCAAAGGCTTCGTAGATTGTTTGGCCCGTCATAGCGGCCCAGCGTGACGCAATGCGCGGGGATAATTTTTCACCTGCGGATAAACAGCGGCGCAATTTTGGGAAATGGATTGGCGTATCCAAACGATCCAATATTTTGCGATACACGCCGGGGGCGGCGGCAAACAATGTTGCATCGTGACGTTTCATCAGTAATGGCAACACATCGGGCGCGGTGTCCGCAACGGGAATAACCGCGGATGCGCCAACGGACCACGGATCCATCAATCCTGTACCCAGTGTAAAGGTCCAGTTAAACGCGCCTGCATGCAATAAACGATCATGTTCAGACAGATCATACCAATCGCGATGCATCATTTGTCGCGCTAAAATGGCACGATGCGCATGCATCACCGCCCGTGGGTGGCCTGATGTCCCCGAGGTATAAACCAAATATCCCAGCCTGTTCGGATCGCCCATCACAAATTCAGCTGGGGTGCCGGTATAGAGGGCAGGCAATTCGGATGTGCTGAGCACGGGACAATCCACATCGGCAGTGGCCACGGCTGGGTCATGCACGATCAGTGCTGGCGTCACCTCGGTTATGATTTTGGCAACCTCATGCGATGACAGTTGCGCGGATGTGGGAACGGGTACCAAATCCACGGCCAATGCCGCCAAATATACCAACGGATATTCGACCGTATTGCCAATGCGTAACAGCACGCGATCGCCCGCCGTCAGCCCCATGTCCAAAAACCCATGCGCCAACCCCAATACCGCCTGTTTAATCTGACGATATGACCACCGCTGCGCACCGCGCGGTGACACAATGCTAAGCGCGATTTTATCAGGGCTGCGGTCAGCGTGGCCTAAAACATAGGCCGCCATATTGAATTGATCTGGGATGAGGGGCGCAAATCGGTCAGTCATGCCCCTGAATTAGGGGGGAACACAGACAGTTGCAAGCATGATATTTCACCGCTATAGAGCGGATATGACCAAATCTGACCCAAAATCATTGATCAAAATTGCCCGTGAAAACGGCGAAGAGGATCTGGCCGAACCACTAGAGCTGGGATCGCGCGTGCGTGAACTGCGCAAAGCGCGCAACTGGACGTTGGAACAGGCCGCACAACAGGCGGGGCTGGCACGTTCGACCCTGTCGAAAATCGAAAATGGTCAAATGTCGCCCACCTATGATGCGTTGAAAAAACTGGCCGTTGGGTTGGAAATATCGGTGCCGCAATTGTTCACGCCACCGGTCAAGGGTCAGATCAATGGCCGGTTGTCGATTACCAAAAACGGGCAGGGTGCCGCGCACCCCACCACGACCTATGAACATGAACTGTTGGCGGAAACGCTGACCAAAAAACAGATGTTGCCCTATCGCGCCCGCGTGCGCGCCCGCAAGATCGAAGAATTTGATGGCTGGGTCCGCCATGATGGCGAAGAGTTTTTATATGTGCTGACCGGTGTCATCCAACTTTATACCGAATTTTATGAACCCATCGAAATGCGCCGTGGCGACAGCGCCTATTATGATGCATCTATGGGGCATAATGTGGTGTCGATCAGCGATGATGATGCCACCATTTTATGGGTGACATCACTGGCCTAGATCACCGTGTGGGCCCCCTAGGGCCGCACCGTTGTCGATGTGCTAACCGTGACATTCCCGATTTTGCTGGCACTGTTAAGTGTCACGGATGGGGACATTTGGCAGCCCATGAAGGCAGTGCAAATCCCCAAGGCGATGACCACAGGTTTCATTGCGCATCCTCATGCCACCAGACATCGGGAAAATACCCAATTCGATCACCGTAAATGGGTGTGTTGTCTGGCTTCTTCAGGGTCGATTTATGTGCAATTCGACTGGGACCATTATGATAGATCGGGATCACATAGCGCCCAGCCATCAAGATACGGTCCATCGCACGGGTCACTGCATTCAATTCATCCAAGGTTTCGGCCTGCATGATCCGGTCTAGCATAGCATCCATCGCAGGTGACGCCAGCCCCATCATATTTCGCGTGCCCTCGGCATCAGCATAATCAGACGACCAATAAAGATATTGTTCATTACCCGGTGACAGCGACAGATCACGGGCAAAGGGCATCATGTCAAAATCCAGCGTGCGCGAGCGTTCGGCATATTGGGCGCCATCGACCAGCGTGATGTTGGCCGATATGCCCAAGCGCGCCAAGGCTTGAGTATAGATTTCGATAATGCTTAGGTATTCTTGCGCCCCTTGGCGCAGCAAAATATCAAAGGTGAAGGGCTGTCCCGCGGGGGATGTCAAAACGCCGTCTTGGACGGTGTACCCCGCCTGTGCCAACATATCCGCCGCGCGGCGCATATTGGCGCGGTTGCGTTCGCTGCCATCGCCTTGGGGCAGGGTATAGCCGTCAATCGTGCCGGGCAATAATGTATCGCCAAAGGGTGTTAACAAATCCCGCACCGCGCCTGTGGCCGGACCGGGGATCAGGCCCAATTTCGAATTGGAAAAATACGATGCAATCCGATCCTGACGTCCGGCGTTGGCCGTGTCATTGATATATTCAAAGTTAAACGCCGAAATCATCGCATCGCGCACCCGCCAATCATCAAAGGGCGCGCGCCGCGTGTTCATCACCAACCCGCGCATACCCGTGGGCCGTTGATGGGGGATTTCGGATTTGGTAATGATCCCTTGGGTCACTGCATCAAAATTGAACTGTGTTTCCCATTTTTCAGCGTTGCCTTCGCGCAGCATATCAATTTCGCCGGCCTTGAATGCCTCAAACAGGACATTGGCGTCGCCGAAATATTCAATGGTTAAGGTATCGAAATTATTGGTACCACGGCGAAATCCCAAATCATTGCCCCAATAATCTGGATTGCGGGTCAGCGTGATTGATTTATCGGGGTCGATATCGGTAATCTGATAGGGGGCGGACGTGATGGGGATGATATCCAGCCCACTTTGCGTGAAATCAACACCATCCCATTGGGATTTTTTCAAAATGGGGCGCATGCCGGCCAACAGGGCCAATTCTGGATTATCCTCGTTGAATGTGAATTTCACCGATCGGGGACCCGTTTGTTCTGCGGATGCGATTTTGCCCCACAACCCACGGTATCGGTAATGACCAACGGTGCCCAGCGTTTCATAGGACCATAACACATCATCCACCGTCACGGGGCTGCCATCGGCAAAGCGTGCCTCGGGGCGCAGGGTAAATTCGACCCATTCACGCGATGGGCCCACCTGAATCGATTCGGCCAAAAGCCCGTATAACGTGAACGGTTCGTCCCAATTCCGCCCCATCAGCGTTTCATATCCCCAAAACCGCAACTGCCATGGGCTGCGCCCTTTCAGGATGTGGGGATTGACGGAATCGAACCCACCCACTTCGCCCATGACCAGATCGCCGCCTTTGGGTGCGTCAGGATTGGCATAGCTCAAAGACACAAAATCCGGTGGTAAATCAGGGGTCCCATACATAGAGATAGCGTGCTGAGGATCCGCCTGTGCCATTTGCGCGGCCAGTACACATGCCACTGTTCCCGCCCAAAGTGGCGCAAAGCGTTTAAATACCATTTTCGATAATCCTTTGTTTCCCCGTTGTTTATTTTTCGATCCTAGACGGGGAATTACATTTTTTCAAACTTTTAGCTTGGAGATGCCGAAAGAAAGCGATATAAAGTAATCACTGCTCGATAGGTTTCTTGCCTGTATGAAACCTGCCTCAATGACTTGCGCCTGCTTTTGCAGGCGCTTTTTTTTTCGCAGGTGTCTGCGTTGATTTCCATTGCCGCAATGCAGAACAGGCCAGTATAACTGGGCGAATCCTTGGGTTTTGACCAAAATCCCAAACCTCATCACATCGCAGGAGAGACCGATGCAATTGTCAGGAAAACGCGCAATCATAACAGGATCGACATCTGGAATCGGTTTGGGAATCGCCCGATCGTTGGCGGGAATCGGTGCCGATTTGGTGATCAATTCGTTCACTGATACGGACCAAGATCACTCCTTGGCCGCTGATCTGGCTGCAGAATTTGGGGTTCAGGTTGATTATGTTTGCGCAGATATGTCCGATGCCCGCCAATGCCGCGAATTGATCAGCACACAACCAAGATGCGATATTTTGATCAACAATGCCGGCATCCAATATGTGGCCCCGATCGAAGAGTTCCCGATTGATAAATGGAACGCGATTATCGCAATCAATATGAATTCCGCATTCCACACCGCAGCCGTGGCTGTGCCCATGATGCGGGCGCAGGGGTGGGGGCGGATCATTAACATCGCATCGGCCCATGGATTGACGGCGTCGCCCTATAAATCGGCCTATGTTGCGGCCAAACATGGGGTTGTGGGGATGACCAAAACGATTGCCTTGGAAACGGCACAGGATCCGATCACCTGCAACGCCATTTGCCCGGGCTATGTCTTGACCCCTTTGGTCGAGGCGCAGATCCCCGACACAATGGCCAAATATGATTTGTCACGCGACGATGTCATCAAAAAGGTAATGCTAGAACGCCAACCATCACGCGAATTTGCCACTGTCGAACAATTGGGCGGCACTTGTGGGTTTTTGTGTTCGGACGCAGCCGCACAGATTACGGGCACCACAATTTCGGTGGATGGGGGATGGACGGCGCTGTAACGCGCCGCCAGTACGATTAAAACGCGTTAGTCACACCCAAGAAATAATCCGAACTCTTAAGGTCGTATAAATCAACCGTAGACTCACGGTTTTGGTGGGTCAGGCTTAGCGTAGGCGTCAAACCAAACAGGCTAAAGTTTCGGTTTTGTGCGCCAACACGGGCCACCCATTCCTTATCGCGGCGATCTGTCACGAAAAACGGATTACGATTGTCCCATTTTTCAAACCCGCGTGTCAGCGACCCGTTCAACACCCATCCGGTTCCTTTGGGGTTGTAAACCGCGCTGATGCCAATATCGACAGCGGTGGACAGATTGTATTGATTAGTCGACGTTTTGTCGGCAATCGATACTTGGCCACTGATAGAATAATGACGGCCCTTGGTTATGTCATGCTTTAACACCAATGATGTTGTTTTGTTCACGGTGTCATTTTGCGCCAAGGATTCTGTGTTGCGTGTCAATGAAATTGATCCGCTGCGGTTGCCAACAGAACGAAAGCTTTGCCCGACAGTCACCGCGGTATTGGTGGAATAGCGTTCCCCAAAGAAGTCCGCCCATGTCCGGTCAACACGCACATAATTTTGGCGACCTTTCACGTTCGCGCCGATCCAAAGGCCGCTCAGCGTTGTTGACTTGGAATCATAGTCATCATCGCTGTAATCACGCCGGACCTGTCCAAGGGTGAATTTTAGGGCGCTCTTATCCAACTTGATATTGCGCGTCACGCTTAGCCCATAAAACACGCCGCGATCGGATTCGGTTTTTTCCTGATTTGGAATATTGTTGAACAGTCCAGGTACGGAAACGCCCAGATATTCTGAATCGGATTTTTTACCTACATTGCTTGTGGGTGCGATACCCAGTGTCAGCTTGGCGTCCCAGTCACGGGTGCGCTGGACATATCCCATTGCCTTGCGGGCCAACCCGCGTTCGCGATCATTGCTGGCCAAATCCAAGGCGCGACGCAGGTGGAATTCTGATTTTATCTTTTTGCCTTGATGACGCAGGCTGGTTCCCAATAAAAATCGGGCGGCGAAACTTTTGGGTTGCAGTTTCATCGCTTGGCGCGCTCCAAGTTCAGCCCCATGTGGTTGCCCCACATCCAGCAGAACGCGCGCAATCAGCAGCGATGCATCATAGGGCGCCTAGACTTGTGCGGCGACCGCAAGTTGTAGCGCCTGTCCGTATTGTTTTTGTAGAAACGTCTGACGTGCCTGTCCCATATCGGCCCAAGCATGGGATGCGGCTGCAGTAAACGCAATCGTCGCTGTGATTTTAATGAATTTTAGGTTTTGAAATAGTTTGAACATTTGGATCTGCACTTGCAATAATTTGACCTTATTTCGTTTTTTGAGGATAGACCAATCCAGCAGATATCACCAGCTTGGCGGCATCTTCGACGGACATATCCAATTTAATGACATCTGATGCGGGTAAAAACAACAAAAATCCCGATGTCGGGTTTGGCGTCGTTGGTACAAAGACCGACAATAATGTATCGCCGGCGGCTGTTTTTTGGGCCAATTCACCTTTG
>Ga0102963_1001578_pt1 | contig 10087 bp, 5 predicted proteins | sample SalPon2_C_H2O_MG_2_FD_84522 | JGI IMG/M metagenome (GOLD analysis project Ga0102963, IMG submission 84522) | Salt pond water microbial communities from South San Francisco under conditions of wetland restoration - Salt Pond MetaG SF2_C_H2O_MG | ecosystem: Environmental > Aquatic > Non-marine... | reverse complement strand
TTTCATATAAGAGCTTTAGATTTCGCGGGAAATACAGGTCTTGCTACAAATTCAACAAGTAGACTGTCAATATCTAGCATTGGTTCTGCTCCAGATCTACAGTTAAGTGGAGCAATAAAAATAGGATCAGATGGAACTCAAAATTCAAACCTTGTAATATTTTACTCAGGGGACTTTAATCATGATCCAGACTTCAAAGAATATCAGATAGAGGTAAGACCAACAAATAGCACTTTTGTCGAAAAATATTCTTTTCCTGTAATTAATAATTGTGAACTTCCAGCTTGTGATTGCGGAGTGGGCTCCCCTGAATGTTCTGGTAGATATGATTATCTAGCTCAAGGCGGCGTTACTTATAGTGTTACAGCTAGAATGTCTGATATTCAAGGTAATTTAAGTCCATCGGTTCAAAAAACATTCGCAGTTCCTCTCGATGATGTTCCTCCTGCGGCACCTACATGGGTTAATTCCGAAAAAAATGGAAATAATATTTTTCTATCTTGGGAAAATCCTTCTGATGCAGATTTAGATAGAATCATTTTATATAGCGGGGCGGCGAATAATTCTGGATCAGCTGCAATACATAACGAATCTAGATTTAATTCTGAAGTTATTCCTCTTAAAAATTTCGAGAGTCAAGATTCAAAAAATTATTTCTTTTGGCTTAGGGCTGTTGACACTTCAAATAACACAGGAGTCTTCAGTGTCGGCAATGCAGGTGGTCCTGATTTTGGACAACAGGTAGCCATTGCTCCCCCTTCTGTTTTAAACCCTTCGGCAATTTCATTCACAAGTGGGATTGAAAATGATGATTCAGGAGATGGCTCTTCATATGCATTTATAAATTATACAATACAAGAAGCTGTAGATTTTGACAAGACATACTATAAAGTAGATTTGTCTAGAAACAGTACATTTAATCCTTTAGTTGCTTCTCAGATTTCTCCAATAGAGTATGAAGACCCTAATATGACCGCTAGTGGAGGGTTTAATAATTTATTAGCAAATGAAAATTATTTTGTAAGATTTAGAGCTCATGCAAAAAATGGAAGTTATAGTCCATATCAACTTCCTCTTGCTCAATTTAGACCCATAAGGACTCCCAAGGATTCGAGCTTACCTATAAACCCAAATAACTTTTTTATAACTCCAGGACCAAAACAAAACTTTTTAGAGTGGGATTGGGGTAATGGAATTTCTAGAGACATAGATAGTATATTAATATATAAGACAGGAATTCCAACGGGAAGGTTAAGGGAGACATCGTCTCAAAATAAATATTGCTGGGAGATATCTGATATAAGTGGCTACTTTGAAGCAAATCCAGAATCTTACTCTTTTAAATTAAATCCATCTACATCATTTATAGATTCAGAAATTGAACCTGAAATATTTAGTGGATATGGTGTTGATTCGATTAATGAAAATCAAGAGCCAAAAGAATCTGTATATTACCATTATTTACTAAAAACGGTAGATAGATCAAATAATACTGGAATAGGTTTCGTTTCAGGAGTATCAACATCAACTCATGGAGATCTTAATGCTTCAAGTTATGGAAATATTCCTCACAATCAAGGTTATGTAACTGGGGGTGCTATAGGAGATAGTTACATAGAGAGTATAAAAGCAAGCAAGATTCTCACGGACAGAATAACCTCAAATACTTTTATTCTTGCTCGACCAAGTGGAAGAGTATTAAGTGATGATACTTATACTCAAGGGCTCCCAGATGGAAGGTATTCGTACGCTAGAGGTAGCGGGGTATATATGGATCATTTAATGTTTAGAATTGGTGATCCATCTGATGGGGGTCAAGGTTTATTTTGGACAGGACAGAGACTTGGAGACGAAACAATCAAGCAACCAACTTGGCAATCGGATGGAGGTCACGATGTAGTTCCAAATACTCTTGAAATAAGAGGAAACATGACAGCTGGTACTATAGAAATTGGATCAGATCCAACAAGCCAGTTTAGAGTTGATGAAGATGGTCAGTTAAGTATAGGTGATCAAAGTTTAAATGTAAGTGGTTTTTTTACTGGAGAGGTTGGTGTTTCAGGAGATGCATTGCCAGTAAAAATGCAGCTAAATTTAGATAATTATGATCCAAGTGCTGGATCAAGCAAGACTGACATAGAATTTCAAGAAATAGTAACAAGGATAGATAATGCTGCTGATGTTGGCGGTTTTGTTGAAATCAATTATTGGTATGGAGATGATCAAAACGGAGATCCTGTATATACTCAAGAAGTTAGGGGCTTAACCAACGGTCAGTTCCAATATAATGTAAATCCAGACTATACTGCTGGCGGAGGACAATTTCAAAATTTTGGGTTAATAAGCGCGAATACTCCAGTATTGGGTCCGCCTCAAGGAAAGGGAGTCGGGGGGGAGCAGTTGCCGTTAAGAGATGGAGTACAAACTTCCGTTCCGATTTTAACTGGATCTAATGGCTCGTTAAGGCCAAAGAGCGAACGAGTTGCTCGAAGAGATTGGTGGAGAGTTATAGATGTAAAATTTTTAGTTAGTAATGATGGAAGACTGTATGCTCAAGATGCTTCTATAAACGGAACCATAACAGCTAATAGTTTTGAGCCTAGGCAAACAATTATTCTTGGAGATGAAATTAATCCTGGAGATTCTGTAATTAGAAGTTTTCTTTTTAATAATTCAACTTGTGGAGGAGTACAACCATCTGGTTTTGAAATACGAGGAGATGGAAGAGCTACATTTAACGATTTAGTAGTTAGATCTGGTTTAATAAGTGGAGCAAGTATGTCTGCTGGAGCCTGTGATTCAGAAGATCATTTTAGGGTTGATTCTCTTGGTAACATTAGTCTTGGACCATCTCTTGTTTATAATGATCCGAGAAATAAATTTCATGTAAGTAATCAAGGAGATTTATATGCAGTCAATGCTGTTGTTAGTGGAACACTCAGCGGTAGTGCTGGAAGAATAGGTGGACTTGAGTTAAATCAAAATTTTATAGGAACAGTTGGTAGAACTAGTTTAAATGATTCTGATGTAGGTTTATTTTTAAACAAAGATGGAGAATTTTCAATAGCTAATAGTGTTGGTAATATTATTGAATATGATAATAATAATGATTTTATTACATTAACTGGATTAAGGAGTACTAGCTTAAATGAAACAGAGGTGGGCGGTCAGGGTCTTGGATTTTATATAAGAGGAAATAATTCAAGAGAAACATCTTATATATCAAACTTTATAACAGATAGCTGGAGTTCCTCTGGTATAGCAAAAAAAATAGATACTCAGTTATGTGGAGAAATACTATTTCCAATAGAAAATCAAACTTATAACAGTATAAGTGGAAGCAGAATAAATTATGAAATATATGATATAGATCATACCGCAGATGGAAATATGACTATTGGTAATGTTTTATGGAATAATACAACTTTTACAACAAGATCTAATCAGAATCCTCCGTTTAACGGTTATACGGTTGGGCCAAATCAAGGTAACGGTAGCTTGGTAATAACAATGCCAGCAAGTGTTGGTACATCGACAGTTTATAGATTCAATATTGGACTAAGGAGAATTTAAGGTTATTATATTTAATGAATGTTTCTAATTTAAATGATATCGAAATAAAAGCTTTAATCTACGATTTAATGATCGAAATTAAAAAGATACAGAATAACATAGGTGTATTAGAAGAAGAGCTTAAAAAAAGATCTCAACAAAAAAATAAAGAATAATGCCTTTTGACCAAATATATTGGAACTCTGGCATTTCTTTTAAGGAAACTGGAGAATCAGAGTCATCTGGAGTTAAAGACTCAAAAATAGGTATTACCGCAAATGCAAATCCTCATTCTACATTTTCTTTTCTTGGAAACAGAAGAACTCAAATTTTAAATTTTGCAGTTAAACAAGGGGGATCTTTGGGAGGTCTTCCACCTTCAAACAGACAGCATGCACATTCTTATCATAATGTAGGAACTGGACCTGGTGAGGTTGGTGACCCTAATACTACAACAAATTATGCGGGTGGGGCGGTTAACAGCATGACTGCTTCAGATATTCCTGCAAGTGCCCCAGCTGGGACCACTTTGTTTGATTGTCAGAATCGAGAATCTTCTCACCATGCCTCTCAACATCCTTTTTTAAGAAATCAAGATAATATGTTTAATGGCATTCACAAAAATGACATGCTTGAGGTCACAACAACTGGAAAACCATACAAGGGTTGTTATTTAATTTTAAAAAGAAAAACATACATATATAATGAATTTAATATTGGAACAGATCAGGGAACTCTGCAAAGCAATGTAACACTTGGTGGAGTTTCAGTTCCAGTAACTGAAGCGGTGATTAATCCGACACATTCTATAAAAGATCAAGTAGATACAGCTAGTGTAAGATATAAATATATTTCAATATATAAAAATGGTGTTATTCAGCGCCCAGATTATTTTGTTGAAGTTCCTAGCTCCCAAATAGGTAATGGTAGTGCTGGACCAATGACTTGTAATATTTCTGGAACTACAATAACCCTAAATAATACTTTTCAAAATAATGGTGAACATAGAAGGTATTTTAGAACAAATTTTTTGATTAATATTGGTGGAACTGATTTTACGATAACCGCTGTAAATCAAAATAATATTACTGTTTCAAGTGCGCCAGGTAATGGTACCAATCAGGCATTCACAATAAAAATTCCTGCTGGGTCTCCTGATCGTAGTACGGTGTCTGATGTTGCTGGCTCAGACCTAAATGATGCGGTAGCAAATAATTCAACATGGGATGAATTTACTTGGGGAATGTATCCCAGCAAACACTTGGGTAATACAGTTCTTTTTGAAGATACTGATAATTATGGATCAACCGCAAGAACTGTTTCTGAAGTTGGTACAAGGTCACCTCATTTTAGTAGCAATGATAACGAAGAGTTTGTGATTGAACAACATGTTTCAAATGGATCTAATCTTTGGTTTGGCGCTTTTTCCTTTAGTGTAAATTTTACTACTTTTTCACACAATAATCTTAGTAATCCTCCAGCATTTGTAGATTCAGATTTCGAAAGAATTTCTTCTTTTTCTTCTGCTATTTGGCCGAATTATAAAAATAATTTAAATTCTGCCGACTTTCCGACTGAAGTTGCTCAAACTCAAGATGGCACTATTGGAAACTTTATTGCTGGAGCATTTCCAGGACAAAATCAATTTGAATTTTGGGATCAAATGAATGCTGCGGCAAGAGTTCATGGAAATGGCAATTTAATTATAAATGCACTTGATCCAAATACTAGTCTTGCATTAAACCATCAAGTAAATAGAAACAATAACTCCTATCCCTATGTGCTTGGCGAGTGTGGTTATGATATTGCAGATATAAATGGTAATTCTGATCATGATCCAATAGTAACTGCTTCTCAAGGTGATGCTCACTGTCTGACTATATGGGAAACAGATGAAGTAGTTCCACCTGGTACAACATTTAGTGTTTCTTTACAAATGGCAAATGGGCGTCAAAGTGCAGCTCCATTTACGCCAGGATTATTTTTTGGAGCGGTTGCTGGTGCAAATGATGATATTTCTTACAGTAGGAAAACATATCCAATCAATGAGTTTGAATTATTTATTGTTGCCAAGTAAGCTGCACGAGAAAGCCATAATTTTCACATTTCTCATTTGAATGACCATGATGCCTGAGCGGTGATTAAAAATCTTTCACATGCTGGGTCTGTGTGATAATTTTCAGAGTCAAGTTGGGTTATATTTCTAGAGTAGGCGGCGTCAATATCGATACTCCATCCATTATCATTCATATAATTAATACCTAAACCAAGACCGCCCCTGAGGTATGTTGCGCTTCCAAATGCCATATCGTTAACGATACTAATATCCTCGGTAGTCTACGATTCTCTCTGGGTTCCTCCAGCACCATCACTCCTTCCCCCACCTCCTCCTGCAGTACTTACTTTTTGGTTGGCGGTAAGCTTTGCTCCTCCAGGGCTAGTTGCCGTAGCTATTTTTGTGAGTCCAAAAGTGGGATAAATTTTAACCGATACGTTATCTCTTTCAAGTATTTTCAAGCCTGCAGACTTTAATGCCTGCTCATCGGCTGACCAAATTGTTACAGTGGTAGATGTATTTAAATTATCCCAATTATCAAAAACATCTTGAGCATTTTGATCGTTAAAGGTATCATCTAAGCTGCTTCCTATTTCATTTCTTGCTTCTTGATAACTGTTAAATCTTAGGCTTGTTCCGTCGGCCTTATTAAGAAATATGTCTCCAGCTTTAAGGGTTGATGTTTTTGTATTACATACAGCACTCAAATATTCGGTTAACATAGAACTCCCAAATATATTATTAATCTCTATATTTTGTCTTTGCGCTGATGTTTTTATCAGAACTTCATCAGGGATAATTACACGATTATTGTCCTCATCACCTAAATCCGATCCTGTATTTTTAGGTGGAGGCATAGCGTAACCTCCTCCCAGAAGAGCTCTTGGATAAGCTGGATTATCTTCAGGTATGGTTTTTGGAGAGCCCATTGTTTTCCCGCTTGTAATAGTAATATCCGCATCTATACTATCCATTACATTCTGAGAAGAGCCAAATTCACAGGTCTTTTTTTCTGGTGGAATAGGAACTCTTCCAATAACTAGCGGTGTAAAACCTAAATAATAAGAATAAGGAGGCGGACAAGTAGTGTTTGAGTTTGTATTATTACATTTAGCCATTTTATTAACCTCCTGTTTTGGTACAAGTGACAACAGTCCTTTTTGTTTTAATTTCTTTAGTTATTGTTTCTGCTTCTTGAGCTTCTGGATCTATGCATTGTTCCTCTTCAAAGGTTAAGATATCAGTAACGACTTCTTCTCTACAATCGCAACCGCCACCCGAAGAGTCTGTTTCTCCTCCGCAGGGGTATGGCATATAGATGGGGGCAGCTCCCCTTGATGGTTGTTCTCCAAAACCAGGAGCAAATCTATATTTATGAGTGCTTCTTCCTGGTACTTTTATGGCATGTTCGGTAGATCCAGGCATTGGTACTGGTGCGATAATGGAAGAGTAACCAGGAGGAATACCAAGAATAAATCTTCTTACTTTCTCTCTGACTACTTCTAAATTATCTGATTCAGGATCCTGGGAGTGCTTTCCTTGTTTTTTTGCCGAAGGAGGTGATGCTCCACATATTTCCGACCGAGATGTTAGTCCGCAATCTGGATCACTACCTGCAGTAGAGCTATACATTTGATGAGGGTCAGTCGGCATTCCAATTTGAACAAAATTATCTGAAGATGTATTTGGGGTACTTATTTGAGGAATATCTTCGTTTGTTAATAGTGAATTATTTATTGCAGTTTCATCCTGTAAAAATTCTGAATTTTTATTTGCATTTATAATTCTTTGTTCTATTGAATTATCATAAACTAATGTTTCAGCCATTCTTCCGTTTCTTACATAAGTTAAGGGCACTCTTTTGGATATAGGGTCTCCTCTGTATATTGTAATAGTGGAGGAGGTAGAAAACGATTCCCCTTGAGTGGTAACAGTTAAAGCGGCAAGAAAAAAAACTACCTCTCCCTCGGATACATTTGAAACTTTTAAAGCAACCTTTTCTTGATTCTTTGATGTTAAAGCTTGTCTTTCTATAAAAGATGTTTCATCTCTTGACTCTTTAAATGTAGAATACATTGAGCCAAAATTCCAAGAATAAGATAATATCGGGTCATCGCTTTCAAGATTAAATTTTGGTAATACAATTACACTGTGTCCTTCTGTAAGTTTATAGATAGAATTATCTAATCTTAATTTTTCTAATGTTAGTGTATTCATGTTTATTTATCGTAATCTACCTTCCAGCCTCTTCCGCTTAAAATTTTAATTCCAGACAAAACACTATCATTCATAGAATCTCCGTTAAAATTAGAAAAAACTGAAGATGGATCGCTTTGATTTTTGATATTTAAATACCCAGAAACTTTTCCTCCATAAGGAGAGTCAAAACCATCGAAATTTGGTAAATGGTTTGACATCATGCATGTAAATATCCAAGAAAAAATTCCTGTTTGGTTTAAATCATTACCATAAAGATTCAAACTTCTTATGTTAGGGGCTTGAATTGCTGATACTGGAGTTATGAATTTTATTCCAGGAGGAATGCCTGGAAATCCATTGCCGTCTCCTGAGTTAATTATTATATCGTGTCTAGCATTTTGACCTCTTACAGAGCATCCAGATAAATTTAATGTTTCTAGAAAAGTAAAATTAGACTTTGAGCCAAAATATACTAAATTAGTATTTTCAGAAAGATCAATATGTTTGCAAGTTTTAATCGAAATTTGATCTTTTGCATCCACAAAAAATCCACTCATTTGACTATTATTTATTTTTATTTCATCAAAAGAAAAGTGCCTATGGCCCGTGAAATAAGTTGGAGCACCTAAATACCAATAATTATTTTCATCATATGAATGGATAGAGTTATCGAGATCTAATAGTGGGCATTGAAATGATATATCAAAAGTCGACCATAAGTGCGGTCTATATCCACTTTCGTATCCAGTAACATAAACAAGACCGTCCTGGTCATATTTAGTTTGAGCTGCAGATTGAAGATCTCCAGAAAATAGAAATTCTATATTTCTGATATATTTTCTTAAACTAAGAGATCTTGGAAATGTAATACAGTTTCGTTTCGACTTGTAGCTGAGATTTCCTATTAAAGACTCTTCTTCCGTAAATATATTTGTATTTATGTAGGTAGAGAACATTTGATTGGATTGGAGGTCCTTTCTGTCCATTTTAACATGTATAGAATAATCATAATTTTCCTCTAATCCTGTTGCAAAAAAGTTTAAATTATTAGCCTCAGTTCCTGTATTATAAAAACTTAAAGTTTGCGTTGAAGGTGTTGTATTGTCTCCAGAAAAATAATAAGCTTCTCCGCTTAAAAATTTTGGATTAGATTCTTCTGTTATTGAAAAATAACCAGTATTACTACTTTGTTTGGCTTGTATAATATAAGGTCCAAATTGAGCGCACTCTATATCTCCACATGTTGAAACTTCAAAAAGCCCAGTTCCGAAATCCTGATCTATAGAGTATTTAATCTCATCTGCTGTAAGATAATAATGCAAGGGTCTTCCAGTTTGAGATCCAGAATTGTTGTATACTAATTTATATGTTCCTGTCGAAAGCCTGGGATCTGCTTGCATATGACCACTAATAAATTCAGATTTATATTGAAGGTTATCAAAATCAATATAAACAGAGCCTCCATCTCTTAATCCCAATGCTCCTCCTTCGATTTTGGTGCCTTGATTAAAGTAATTTACGAAGTATCTTTTGTCGTAAGAATCTTTGGGTAATCCATAGTAATCGATAAATTTATCAAGATATTTATTTATGTTTGAATTAAAATCCCTGGGGGATATTGGATCAGAGGGTTTAGACCATTTTCGTATACTAGGTCTAAAAATATTTCGACCCACTTGTGTCCTTCCTCCTCCTGGAAAAAAATGCGGAGCTCTACTCATTTATATTTAAAAGATTCATGGATTTTACACTTAAACTATATTACACTAATAATTATATTATGTGTAACATATTTTATGTCTAGTGTATTAAGATATGGTTCGGCAAGACTTTTTTCTTCGGTTGTTGATTCTCCAGCTGTCTTAAGGTCACTTACCTTGGTAAACGATGTCCAATTTGGGTTTTCGGCAAGTAGAAAAGAAATAAAATCAATTGGACTAAATAAAATTATTTCAAGACAAATATCTCCCCCGTCACCGACTATATCATTTAGTTATTATTTATCTGATTTAGATAACGAGAGGCTTTTTAGATTACCCGTTACAAGTAATGAAGCAATTGATCTCGGCAAACCTTTGTTTTCCGATATAGGCCCAATTGATTTAGCTTTAGCTATGGAAGAGAATTCAAGAGATTTTATTGGCTTAAATGCATCGGATCATCTTGATACATCAGTGGCTGTAATAACTAATGCATATATAACTAGCTATTCATTTGAGTTAAACTCAACAGGAATAATAAATGTAAGAGTTTCTTTTCAGGGTGATGACATTTTATTTA
>Ga0102963_1001576_pt1 | contig 10088 bp, 8 predicted proteins | sample SalPon2_C_H2O_MG_2_FD_84522 | JGI IMG/M metagenome (GOLD analysis project Ga0102963, IMG submission 84522) | Salt pond water microbial communities from South San Francisco under conditions of wetland restoration - Salt Pond MetaG SF2_C_H2O_MG | ecosystem: Environmental > Aquatic > Non-marine... | reverse complement strand
TTGGTAATGTCATCACTCTTTATACCGGAGCAGACTCTGGTGATGATATTTTTATCACCTCTTTCGAGACTTTAAATATTGGCGGTAAACCTCCTGCGGTTTCTGTTTCTCAGTTCCTCTATACTGCAGACTCTGGACAAGTTACATTCACTAACGGAGACAGTTCTGGTGCTGTTCTAAACTATACACCAAACAATCTTCTGGTTCACATGAATGGACTTCTTCTGAAGCAAGGAGAGGACTTCACCGCAACAGACGGGACATCTGTTGTTCTAACAGATAGCGCCAATTTAGGCGACGAACTTGTATTCACCTCTCTACAGCAGAGTTTGTTTGGTGCGTGGAGAGAAGTCAATACAGGATACAGTCTCTCTAAATACGAAAGAGTAATCGTGAATACATCTAACGGTGCTATTTCTTTGACTCTACCGTCCACTCCAAATTTCGGAGACGAGATTCAAATCGTAGACGGGACAGGAAATGCCGGAACAAACAACATAACCATTGACAGAAATGGTAATAAGATTCTTGGAACAGATTCTGACCTGACAATTGACGTCAACAGAGCATCTGTCACAATGGTTTATTATAATGCATCTCAAGGTTGGATTTTGACGGAACAATAATATGCCCAGTCTTTCTAGTATTAAAGTTGCGGTTAGAGAAGCACTTGATGTTGGTGCTGGAGTCACTGCATACACAACAATTGATGATTTACCCCTCACAGGAGTAGATGCCGGGGAGCAGGCATTTGTCACCTCAACAGATAGGTTTTACATTTACAGTGGAACTGGGTGGTACAATATCGCTCTTATCAATACAAATCCTTCCTTCGACTCCGGAGGGGGTCCAGATGCCTCTTATACACTAGATTCTAATGGCGGAACGCCTACGACAGTTACCCTACTTGCAACAGACCCCGAAGGGATTCCGATTACCTACTCGGCAGTTCCTTCTGACAGTGCTGCAGATCTTGCTGACATTCTTCAGTTGTCTGGTGATAGTTCTAATACCTTCGTGATTACCGCCAAGACACTAGACTCTATTCTGACAAATGGATATGATTCTGCGGGTGGAACCTTTGAGATTACGTTCAGAGCATCAGACGGCATTAACCTTGCAGCAGCGATCTCTGAATTTACCATTACATTTTCTTCTGGTATTACTGCATATAAACTAACAGCGTCTCCTTCTTCTTATAGTAATACGATTGATACTGTCCTTGCTTCGGGGGTTGGTTCACCTCTTGGCGCAAACTTTAGTTTAGATGGGTATCACCTCTATATTGCTGGATTCCAAAATAATAACGTTAGACATGTAACCTTAGCAACGCCGTTTGACATAAGTAGTGGGACAAGTACAGTTGATACCTCTTTTGGGTTTAATACTCACGGTCCTTGGATATCCAATGATGGTACATATTTTGCGATTGGAGATCGCTCCACTTCCCCGCACGATTTTTTTCTCTATACGTTATCAACTCCATATGACCTGAGCACAAAAAATAGTGGAACATCTGTGAATACTAGTACTTTATGGGGATCTGATGTTGTACCAAACATGTGTGCATTGAACGAAGATGGAACCAAAGCATTTTTCTCATTCCAAGTAAATCAAGTCCATTTTGTCACAGCAGACCTAACCGTTCCTTGGTCCTTCAGCAATACAAATTTCACTAATATTAACAAGGTTGATGATACTAGCGAATCTCAGTCTTTGGGTGTTAATATAGACAGGAGTGGAAGAAATGTATTTTGGACGCCGTGGGTCCCCGTGACCACAGGCGGAAATCATACTGTCCACCAATATATTCTATCCACTCCTTGGGAAGTCACAAATGGTGCTGACGTTTCTTCGTCTAAAACAACTCATACTTTCCAGAATAGTTGGAGCGGCGGAGCTAACGCTACAGTATTTGAAGGGTTCCAAGCAAGCAGTCCAGTTTTTGGTCTTTGTGCATATCAAAGTAGTCAAGTAGCAACATGGCCCGTAACAATAGAAGAAATAACCTAGGATTAATTAAATGGCAAGAGTAGAATCTAAAGGTAGGGCACTATCACAAATCTTTGGCACTGGATTGCTAGAGATTGTAAATGGTACTGTTCAAGTTGGACAGACCGTTGGTGGTGCTGACTCTGCTTCTATCCTGACCCTTTCCCTAGATTCGGGAGAGGTTGTTGCACTTGTAGATTCTGCTTATATCCAGGCAAGACAACTTACCTACGATTTCCTCGACTCTGCAGAAGTCATTTCTCTTATTGACTCTGCTTACGTTGCAGCAAGAACCACAGCAGGAACAGACTCTGCTGCAATTATCAGTTTGATTGACTCTGCATATGTCCAAGAAAGACAGATTACCTACGACTTCTTAGATAGTGCAGAAGCTCTTGCTCTTATTGATTCTGCGTACATTCAGACAAGGCAACTTACCTACGACTTCTTAGATAGTGCAGAAGCTCTTGCTCTTATTGATTCTGCATATATCAATGCCAGAGTTTCTACAGTTGACTCGGCACAGGTTCTGGCAATTGTAGACTCTGCATATATAAATACAGCTGTGAATGTAACAAAGAGCATTGCTCTTTCCCAGCAGGGAACGCTCGCTGCACTTACTGGGACTGCTAGATGGTATGCTCCGGCAGCATTGACAATTAGCGAGATCAACGCATACCTTGCAACTGCAGCAGACCAGACGGCAACTGCGGTAGTTAAGAAGTCCGGAACGACCGCAAGCACATTGAGTTTCTCGGCGGCATCAACCTTCGTTGCTGATAGCACAGGGTTCAGTATGACAAAGGGAGATTATCTCACAGTTGATATAACCGCAACAGGAACTCCTAGTGCTCCTGGCGAGAACCTAAATATTCAATTCTTATATACTCTAGATTAGAGGAAAAAATAATGGCACTTTCTCCTGAAGAAATTACTTTTTTAACAGATAACTTTCCGGGACAGATTGATTCTGCCTCAGATTCTGATCTGAGTAAATTGTTCTTATATCACATTAAAGAAGTTTCTCAGAGAGAAGCGTCAGTTAAATTAGGCGAAGAACCTAATTTGCTTTGGATCGGGACTTTTAAACACGGATTACTTCCACAGGATTCAGCGGGAAATAATTTTTACGTTTCTTTCGTAGCGGATTCTGCTGGGTTAATTGATATATCAGACAATTTTATCTCTGGTATCGCAACAGTAGATTCGGGAGCATAAAATGTATATCAAATATACCTTTGCTAGCGGCGCAGCAAATTCAGCCACTTCTATAAAAAGCATGTTTGACGATGTCAAAGCAGTTTTTGACGGAACGTATACATCAAAAACTTCTTTTAATTCTGTTTGCGATCAAGCAAATAGCGAATTGATTGGTGGCGGCAGTAACATAACGAACGATTATACATGCACAGTTAATAGTAATACTACCGACAATAATGATAATACCATGGTTCTTGTAAAGAACCACAGTGAATATACCGCTTCTTATCCATTCAAAAGTTCGTTTTATATTTATACCACTCGCACTGGAACTTATGGTGTCCGCGGATGGCTAAGAGGCAATACTGGCGGATCTTCTTTCCCGAGCTTTTTGTCTTCTAATTATGCTCACAGTAATGTTAATTTTAAAATAGACCATCAAAACACTGTGCCCGGATCGACATATTGGTTCTGGGCAAACCCCTATAATTGCGGATTCGCTTTTTCGTCCTACAATGGCAGCGAATATTATATGGCAGGATCATTTGATCACGACATTACTGAATATAACAAATACGTTTATGATAATGACGACACTCAGCACCCTGCCGCCATTTATGTTGCTGGCGTTCTGCAAGCTTCTACATATTATACATCATCATACACGCAATATAATAACATGATGGTGGGAACAACTGATTATTTGGGTCCTGATATTTCTACTGCCCGAGGCACCACGGGTATGAGCGGCACCAATGCTCTTTATGGGGGAAATTCAACTTCCTATACTAGTGACTATATGTCATTGTGTCCGACTCCATATAAAAATATTTATCCTCTACAATATTCTACCGGAACCCAACACCAAATCATCCCGGTTTTTGTAGACCCGCATTATAATCAAGACACGCAGTCATATCCGGTAAATGGTAGATTGAAGTATTTTTACAGAACGTCTGACAATTTCGGTCCAACTGGAACATTGATCACATCTAATGGACAACAGTATTTTGCCGTAAATATCCATAAAACCGGAGCTGGTCTATATAATGACGCAACTGCAATACAAAATGCTGTTTATTTAATCCCGACTTCTATTGGGGGTTATTAAAATGTACGCAAGGTTTACTGTTGATAATAATTCTAGTACTTTTGGTTATGGTGGTGTTGGATTCACGAATGCAATCGAAGCATTAGCGACAGCAACAGCTGGAAGTGCTCCGGCAAAACCCAGTGGTGTTCTTCAGTGGAACGTCATAGGAACCGAAGAAGCAGGCGGATGGACAGTTGTTTCTAAAACCGCCAACACCAGCTCGTATACTTGGAATATTGAAATTGAAGCAAATACGCCCATTTCGGGAAAGAAAAAGCGATTTAAATGTGCGTCCGCTAACACCAACACTAGTTATAGAAATAACATATTAGTATATTGTTCCTTTCTTGATAATGGTGAGTATCTTGTAAATAACGGAAACGCAACAGCCTATAATCAAAGCAATACGGCAGCCGATTTTCAAGGGTTTCTACAAAAATCTATTACTCCCGGGTATGTAGGAAATCCGGATTTAGTTTGGCACGTTTCTGTGACGGAATCTTATTTTTATCTCTGGTATGATTATACTTCCACCAGTAGTGCTTTTTCTAATTGGACTGGTGTTGCTGATATTCAAGGACTTCCTGACGCAGTAATAGACGGCAAATGGACGGCATTTCCTGCTGTGGCGCATTATTCTGCTAATGACAATGGATCGACTTTCATGAATAATGGCACTTCTCAGTATTTTCATGAATATTTTAAAACATTTGTTCCTTATTATTATACTGGAACATATTATCCTCCATCCGAGTCCAATGATTACATAGAAACGATGAACGAAACCTATGTTAGTTTAAATGACAACAATCCCTTTACTAGAGTAGGTCCTTTTTGGTCCGCCTCCAATACTAACCAGGACGCAGCTCAGACCGCCCGCCAAGCCCCATTTATTGCTGGACAATACGTTCCGACAATATACCCAACTGAGTTTGTACAAAGACCTGTGGGTATCATGAACGGTAGAATCGCTGGTGCTGGTTATTTTTATTTTACACTTTTCAGGAGTACTGTTGGTATAGATGTCATGGACAGATATAGATACGAAAATAGTCTTGTCTTCGATGAAAATGGCGACCGGTGGACAGTCCATAGGTTTAACACGAACACAAAGTCAAATAACTTCTTGAAGGCATTCAGGGCAGTTTAATGGCATTTATACCTTATGATAGTGATTCCGGAAGCGGATTTGTTTTCGGAACAGATTCTGTTTTTAGTGACAGTGCATTAATTTATACTGGAGACAGTGTTCAGTTTAACGCAATTGATTTTATTTACGAATCCAGCGGAGAAATTAATCCTCTTTTGCTGTCAACGACTTTGGATTCTTCTATAGTTTCGGTTGTAAAAGATTCTTCAGACTACTTTTTTGCGTCTCATGATATTTCGTTGTTTTCTTTTATCAAACCATTCACTACAACGATTGTTGCGGCAGCAGATAGTGGCGGACCTGCTCAAGTATGGATAGGATAAATGGCGACCAAAGCGAGAATAATAGCATCGCTCCTCTCGAAAGCGAAGGACGCTCCGCCTAACTCAGTTAAATTAGGTGATTCTGACGACACTCGCCTTTTCGTTCCTGGCGTTGGATTGGACACAAACCTAGCGCAAACAGGACAATCTCTCGTTTGGAATGACACAACTAACCAATTAGGGTTTGGTAATCCTCTGCCCGGAGTCGTTAGTATTTACGATTCCATCAATCAGTTACCTCTGACTGGAGATATCTCCTTAGGACAAAAGGCATTCGTTAACGACACGAATAAACTTTATCTCTATGAGGGTTCTGGTTGGTATAACATCGCAATCATAAACCAAAGTCCTACCTTTACTACAAGTCCTTCGCTCTCCTATGTTCTGTCAACGGACGGAACACCTACTGTCGTAACTCTTGCTGCCGAAGATTCTGAAGGTGTTCCTCTTACCTGGTCCTATGAAACCAGTGGACTTTTAAACGAGGCGACTATCACCCAAGGTTCTGGTGATAGTTCTAATGTCTTTACGATTACTCCATCGACTTCCGATTCGGACGAAGGTAACTTTACGATAACATTTAAAGTTTCTGACGGAATTAACATATCCTCCGAATCCAGTTCCTTTACGCTTGCGTTTTTTAAACAGTTGATTGTTTCTTGGCCAGAAAATCAATATGACACTTTCAGCAACGTAACCGATTCTGTTTATGACGAATCGACGCAAACTCATTACACATTAGGATATGCTGAAAACTGGTCAAATACAGGAAACAATACATCTCCGGTGTTGATGACAAAACATGATGCGAACGGCGTCTGGCAAGCAGGATACAGATACCATAATACTTCTAGTAATTACGATGACGGAGCGAGCAGTACCAGCGTTCTTATAAATGGATCTGACTACTCCGATCCCGATCATTTATATGCTGCCTGTGCTTTGAGAACAGTACAGGTTAGTAGCAGTAGGACAGCGCATTTCTATTTAAAAATTAGAAAGTCCGACCTTCGGTGTATTGACGCTTCAGAATTTTATCAGAACGACCCTAATGGTCCCTCTGGTGGGTTTCATGACAAAGACCTTAATAGCGGAACGTTTTTATTAAATGATAATGGAAACGTTAATAGAAGTACCGTGTGTCGAGTCGGAGCAACCAGTTTAAACGCAGGATGGTCTAAGTATTATACGGTTTCCTACTATACCGGTGCTAATTCACCTTTTAATATTCACGGGAACGACCTTATTCGAGTTGGTATCTTACAGAACCAAAAAGCAGTTATATACGGAGAAGGTTGGGATCTTCTCGATACGAACAACTATTATCGTAGAGGCGGTCCTCTAATTGTAGTCGTGAATAATATTGGATCAGTTACAGCAAGTAAATTCATAAAACCCAACGATACATCAACGCGCTGGAATTATATGAGAGTGATTCAAGGGCATGGTTCCTATGCTGCTGTTTTGAATGGAGTTAATTACCTTCTTTATGAAAGATATTTTGGGACCGGAAGTCTATCTGCTTCAATTAGAAAATATCATTTCATAGAATTTACAGATGATCTTTCGACTACTTGGAACTATACTAGAACCATTGCTTGTAGTGATAACGATTTTGAAGCAAGGAATATTTTCTCGGACGGAACATATCTGTATGTTACTGGGTTTGGTAATAGAAAGAGTTGGATTGTAAAAATCAACCCTTCAACATGGACTGCTGTAGAAACACTAAGAATCAGGACCAGCGGAAGTATTCAACCCCTTGCCGTCGAAAGAATAAAATTTTATGGCAATAACATTGTTGCGACTTGTAGTATGGGATACAATGGCACCTCTGATACGAATGGTGGATTTATTGGACTATCAAAAGATTTTTCTGTTTATTCCACAACAGAAACTGCCCAGAGCGGAGATTATAGTCAGATTTTGATTCAAAGAGATACCTCGACAACATGGACGTTTGGTACAGATTCGTTTAGCAGTTCCTCAGGAAACCTTACTGTTTCTTCTGGTAGTGCTGGACTTACGACAAACTATAATTTTATAACAAATAACAATTACCCCAATAATTATGGTTCTTCTGCAAGTTTCTTCAACGTCAATTCTAGCACCACTTCTCTGGATAAAGATGGCGTAACTCTTACCATATAAATAGTAGAGAACTCATTTAGGATATTCCCATGTCAAACGCACGTTCAATTGCAGATCTACTAGGAAAGGCAGGAGAGTTTAGTGACACTGAAGTCGTCCTTGGCGACTCCTCAGACACTCGACTTTTTATTCCTGGAGTTGGACTAGACACAAATCTTGCAACAGATAATAGCAGTCCAGTTTGGAATGCAAGCACAGGGAAGTTTACGTTCTCTCCCGTAGGAACAGGCACAAACGTCTATGATTCGGCAAGTTCTTTGCCTATCACAGGAGTTTCTGCGGGGCAGCAGGCATTCGCAAAAGACACGAATCGACTCTATATTTACAACGGTTCGGGCTGGTACAGCGTTGCAATGATCAACAGAACACCGACAATTACTTCGACATTGAATGCTGGTTACAATTTAGACTCTAATGGCGGAACGCCAACGACAATCACAATCCTTGCTCAAGACTCTGATGGAATTCCACTTTCGTATTCTTCTCTCGCTTCCGATTCAGCAAGCGATTTAGCGACAATTACTCAGGGAACAGGCGATAGTTCTAACGTATTTACTATTCAAGCAAAGACCCTAGCAGATATTCTTTCTGCAGGATACGATTCTTCAGGTGGGACGTTCTCTGTGACGTTTACTGCATCAGATGGAATCAGCATTGATACAGAATCTTCCTCCTTTACAATTTCTTTTTCATTAACATACCCAGAACCCTCTGGTAATGTTACTAATTCAACTTATATTGGAGAAGCAACAGCAGTAAGCATGCAGCGCGGGTATAGTGTTGATGTTAATAACTTTGTTTACGGGGTTAATATTAGTAATGTTACGCTTTATAAATGGGATGGGCAATCATTTATAGATTCTCAAACAAATAATACTCCTTCTTCTGTTACTATTCCTGGAACAAAAACCAATTCTCATTGGATGGCTCCGGCAATTTCAATCGACGGAAATTATGTTTACATTCCAGATACTAGCAACTCTACTTTTATAATGAAAAGGTTCCCGCTAACAACCCCTTATGATATATCAACAATACAATCGTCAGACAAATCCTCTTCGTCTTTTTCAACAGGGGGTTATGTTTATAGCACTTCGATTTCTTCTGATGGTATTTATATGTATGTTGGGACAGAACAGTACAGACTGACCCAATATACCATGTCTACGCCATGGGACCCCAGTACAATGAGTGAAACGGGTTGGTACAGCACTAGTAGTTATAATACTGCATATATGCATCCGAATGGCGGTAGAGCATTGCTTGTATCCTATGGCAGTAATAATTTTGTAGAAGTTATATGGCAAACTCCGCATAACCTTGGTTCCTCTGCAACAACGTCTAATGCTATTAGCACTGGTATGACTCAAAGTCTCATGGCAGCATATTCTTACGACGGGGAGTATTACTGGATTGGTTCTCAAGACGGAAGTCAACGAATAAGATTGTATCAATTTAACTAAGGTAATCAAAATGCCAAGAAGCACAAGCAGATCTCGCCAACTAGCAAAACTCTTTGAGACAAATATCGTAGCAGTCTCGAACGGCGAACTTCACTCCGCCTGCTGCAGGACTTAAAGGGTAATGGCAATCCGAACATTATCTTCAATAAAGACGGCAGTAGAGGAAGCTCTTGGTACTCAAGGGGATAAGGTTACTACCTATAGTACCATTTACGATCTTCCTCTTTCTGGCGATCTCCAGGTTGGTGATAAGGCATTTGTTCAGTCAAATGCTCTAGACTCTGACTCTCTCCTGTATTTCTGGAATGGTTCTGGATGGTATAAACTTGCCACAGTAAACCAGTCTCCTTCTTTTGATTCTAATGGAAGTCCTCTTGCATCATACTCTCTTGCAACAGACGGCACTCCTACAGTCGTAACTCTACTTGCCAGCGACCCTGAAGGACTTCCAATTCAGTGGTCATATGAAACATCTGGTCTTGTGAGCGAAGCAACGGTTGTTCAAGGAACAGGAGACAGCGCCAATAAGTTTACCATTACTCCTTCATCTTCTGAATCGGATGAAGGTCAATTTATCATTACATTTAAGGGTTCGGATGGAGTTAATTTAACTTCTGCTGTCTCAACGTTCTCCCTAACTTTTTTGGTAAATTACTCGACGACCCAATCTAGTAATGCATCAACGTTTTATTTTTTAAAAGATGAAATATATGTAA
>Ga0102963_1001574_pt1 | contig 10097 bp, 19 predicted proteins | sample SalPon2_C_H2O_MG_2_FD_84522 | JGI IMG/M metagenome (GOLD analysis project Ga0102963, IMG submission 84522) | Salt pond water microbial communities from South San Francisco under conditions of wetland restoration - Salt Pond MetaG SF2_C_H2O_MG | ecosystem: Environmental > Aquatic > Non-marine... | reverse complement strand
TTTAAAGGTATGTGTTTAGATTGTGGTTTAGATATATACTATCAAAAGTTTGATTTTATTAATGAACAATGTGAAAGTTGTAGTCAATAATGTCAGTATATATAGAGTGTTGTTCAATAAGCATACCTTATCCACCATATATACAAGCAATAGAATGTGATTGTAAGGAGGAAGAGTAATGGATAAAGTATTTAACTTTATAAATACCAAACTAGATATAACAGGAGATGCAGTATTTAATGGCTTGGACTTAGCGTTGTGGCCGTTCCTTATTGGAATCTATTGGTTAATGTTTTGGGTATTACCTAAAGCTATTAGGAAGTAACTAGGGCAGGAAAGAAGTCAAGGATGCTCCTTGGCCTTTCCTTTATTCCAAGGAATCTCCTATGGACTTTTTGGAGCAGGGGATGTTGCCTCCAATTTGGAGTTAAAGGCACGGAGCCTTTTGCTCACTCTCCCGATTAAGAAATCGGGGTAAGTAGAGTATGAGCAAAAACCCTGTGTCTCCTCACACCGTCTCTTGTACGGTATGGAAGGTTACACATAGCGGGATTTTTGCACTCTACCCAATGAGCTTGTACTTCGGTTGAAGTGTAAGCCACCATTGTGGTGCTCCTTTCTTGTGTTTTTGTATTGCTTTCAAACATACTCCATATTCTCATATCTTAGGATGTTTGTCAAGCTTATTTATAAAATAATCTAAAAAAATAATTTTCGTTTTTTTTAATTTAATCCTTGACAACGGGATAGAGGTATGGCAATATGGATAAGTAAGCAACACGAAAGTAAAAAAATGACTAGACCACTTTATAACATCGCTAGAGAAATCGGCGAAACTTGGGAAGACATTACACCATATGGCATTGAGCTAGTGGAAGCAATGTCAAGCTTAACCAATATCGAGGATATGTTTTTCTTTGATAGTGGATACAGAATTGTCGGATGTTTTTTAGAGGAATCTAAAAGATGGAAAGGTGGCAAGGAAGTTAAAGCGGAACTCAAGGAAATACTTTATAATTAATCCTTGGAGGGGCTAACGGGTTTAGTGTCAGCTCCTAGGTAAATCCTAGGAGAGGATATACGGGGGTTCGACTCCCCCTAGCTCCACAAATCCAATACAGGAGGTGAATCTCCCCTGCTCCAAAAGTTCCTATGGATTCGAACATATGTTCTAAAAAAAAATTAGGACTTTTTTTTGATTGGACCGGAAAATTCCAAAAAGTTCAGACAGAAGGTAATAAGAAGAAAAAAAATAAATATTTTATGAGGGGGTGTTATGAGAAAGAAAAATATTACTAAGCAATTAAAAGAGATTGCTAACCTTGAAAAAGGTTCCCAATCTTATAAACTTGCCGAATTGTATCTTGACTACTCAGTCAAATACAATAAAATGATTAGCTAATAGCTAATTGACCCCGTGGCAAGCGGGGGGGTCATCCAAAAAAAAGGGCAGTTAAATACTTGACAACTGTCTTTAGATATGAGAATATATATATATGAAAGCAATTAAAAACATATTCAAGGTTGAAAAATACCAAGTAGGTAATAAGCCAATGTGGTTCCTTTTAATAAAAAATAAAGGTTCCAAAACATTTGGCGATGCTTATTCTCTAAGAATAAGATAACCTAAAAAATCTAAAGTAATTCTTTAGATTTATCCATAAGCAATAATCTCCCCTGCTCCAATATCTCCATAGGACTAGAACGGATGTTCTAAACTCCTGTGGGACTCCATTGGACGAAGGAACGACCCACCTCGTGGGTCCAACCTATCTTCCAACTAGGTTCTCCTTTAGTAAGTCGGGCTCTCTGCGAATTGCTTTGACTTACTCGCCCATTTCCACATTTCCAAAGTTTTATTCTTTGTACTGTGCTTGGTATTCAGTGGGGGCTTTTCCTAACATTGCAAGTACTTTTCCCACCTGCTCCAATTTTATTTCGCTCTCTCCTTTTATGGTTTAATCAATTTATATATATATATTGCCACACTATAGGAAGTTTGTCAAGTCATATCCAAAATATTTTTATTAAATAAACTTGACAACAATCCTACTATATGGCATACTTAAATTATGAAAACACAAACAACAAAATTAAGCAATAAGGATATAGTCAAGGATTTATCTGAAAAAATAGATGCATCCATTGATGAGTTGATTGCATCGGATGATTGGACTAAGTACCTATCTTTCGTAAAAGGTCAGCACCCATATTCTTGGAACAATACATTCCTTATACAATTTGAGGGTTGGGTTAGAGGATTCAATCCCTCATATGTGCGAGGAGCAAAGCAATGGAACGCTGTTAATAGAACTATCAAAAAAGGGGAGAAAGCTATTTGGATTTTAGCACCTCGTTTTGGATATTCTTGTGCAGAAAAAGGATGCGTTGGAAGCAAAGCTGTTTGGAATAAAAATCTAAAGAGAATGGTTTGCAATAAATCCCTATCACATAGAACCGAAAAACAATTATTTGGATTTATGGGCGTACCCGTTTTTGATATATCACAAACAGAAGGAGATGAAATCTCTTTTATTACTCTCAAAGAAAAATGCGAAGGAGCTACAACTCAATTATGGGATGAGCTTGTCGTAATGGCAGAGAGTAAAGGATTTAAAGTTGAAGTGGGCAACGCAAAAGGAGCCGACGGATTCTGCGACCCAAATAAAAAGGAGATTGTTATTGATAGCAATAGTTCCTTTGGGTATCAAGTAAAGACACTAGTCCACGAAATGGCTCATATGCTCTTACACGATGACTTGGATGCATATAGGCAAAATAGAGCTAGGTTTGAAACCGAAGCCGAAGGAGTTGCGTGGATAGTCTGTCAAGCACTTGGTGTCCATTCAGAAGGAGATAAATATTCTTTTGGGTACATCAAAAATTGGGGAGGCGATGATGCTAAGGCACTCGTTAAATCTTCCCTAGCTAGAATACAAAAGACAGCTACACAAATCCTTGATGAGATTGAAAACGATTTGGAGAGTTTGTAAAAAAATTCTCCAAAGAACTTGACAAACTCATATGGATGTGGCATTATTAAATTATAGGGAAAGAGATGCCCTAAGAATTCCATAGGAGGAAGAATGGAAAACACAATAAAATTGGACAGTAGGCAAACACTTACTATCCTTGAGAGCTATTTGAAAGCAGGAGCAAGACTACACCACTTCAATGGAGCACAATGGTATATCGCTATTAGTGAGGACCTAGTTGCAATAATTGACAGTGGGAGAAGAGATGATTGTACGCTTGACTTCTTTACAGGAGACAAGGCTGTCAGCTATCTTGAGACTGGTAGCAACTGCCAAGAGGAGAACGCGTTTGAGGATTCGTTTGAAAGCTACAAGGAGCTAATTGTAGGAGTTTGCGTTTAATAAATATTGTCATAGAACTTGACAAAAGTTGAGTTGTATGGCAATATGGATTATAAGAGTTAGACGAAAGAAAGTAGGAAAGTAATTAAAAGGTTCCCTAAATCGCTAAGGTGAAACGGAACGCTAGGATACTTAGGGTGGGTAGCCCAAAAGGCCTTGTTAGTACAAATTAAAAAGCCATTGAAACAAGTAGGAAGCAATAACTATCTGAAGCTATATAGAAACCATTTGGATGTGTCATCCGTGGGGAATGTAAGTCAGCAGTACTGATTTTATAGTGGTTGGACCGGTTACCGAAAGTGTAGAGTATGGGACTTAGTTAAAATTGTTAGGTCTGTATATAAAACTTGGAGCAATTGATAAAAAAGTCTTCGGACTCGACCTTGTGGCGTTGCAGAAGCAAAGGACCTTTTAATTCTTTGTTACTTTAGATTTATAGGACAGCTGTGGATTTAGTTGCTTTCCCCACAGCAAAGTCCTTTATCCAATCCAATCCAACGGAGTTTTAGGAGCAGGGGAGCCTATCGCTGTTCTTTGGAACTAAAAATAAATTAACCTAAAATATTTAAAGTTGCTAAGAAACAGCCTAAGAGGGTTAACGCATCTAGGTTAATTTGTAGAGCGACATCCATTTCTTTTAGCTTTGAGCCGTTAGTAATGGAGTTATCTACAAAGTACCATTTACTATGGTAATTGCCCTTAACTCGGTATTGTGTTGCTTTCATATAAGTATTATCTCATCTTTCTTAATCTTTGTCAAGTCATATCCAAAAAATATTTGGAGCCATAGGTTGGGGTTACCAACCTACGTTATACTCCTCGAACTCATCTTCGTAGAAGTCGCCTCCTAGGAAGAACCATTCTTCTTCTGTTAACAGTGTTTTGATAACGAAGATGTCCTTTAATTGGTCCTCTCTACTAAGTTGGTCGTAACCTACTCTCATAGAGTTGTGACTTGCTCTTTTCTCGGCGGTGTAATCTATATCTATTGAATAGAATTCGCCACCGTCCTCAGCTAGAAGTTCCCAAACATATTCGAGGCAACTTACCCAATAAGCGTGAACCCATTCAGCTAGCTCCTCTAGGTCTGAGGTGTGTTTTAAGCCCTCTCCTAGCCCTAATTGACTGAACTCGGTAGATAGTTTAGCCCACTTGATAGTCCTGTAGTCAGTGCCGTTTCCTTGGTTGTCGGTCAACGGTCTTTGTGCTTTCGCTTTCATACTAATTACTAGTGACAAGTTTTCCAATATATCCTAAATATAGAAAAAAATCTTTTTTTTTATTTGACATATATCCAATAATCTGTTATATTTAAATTATGAAAGAAATTGAAATTAAAAAATTAGAAAATAAAATAAGCACATTTGTGGAAAGCCTTTACGATTTTGGAGTGGAGCTTGATGCTCTGCCTAAAATTAAAACTTTTTTCAGTGAATGTATAGATGGATTAGAGGATGAAATTAAAGATGCAATGGCTTCTTCTAATTTAATAAGCAAAGACTGGGATGTAAGAGGATGAAAGGATACATTGTAGATATTGGAAGCTTTGAGATTGCAGAGGAAGAGAAGTCCTTTGTGGAGTCAATGGATGTCTATTCTCAAAGAGAATGGTTAATCCAACAAATTCGAAGTGGATTTTGTGATATTGACCAAATAATTCCAAATTAACTTGACAGAGTTTTAAGGATGTGTTATATTTATATTATGAAAGTTAAAAAATTTAAAGAAATTTTAGACCTCATAGAAGGGCATAATTGCGATGCAGATATGTGCTCCTTGATGTCTTATGAGTGGGCAGAACACTTCCAAGGGGCTAAAAGCCACCTAGAAGAGCTCCAAGCTTACTCTAAATAGACTTGGTTCCTTACTGCAGTGGGCTAACCATCCATTGTAACGGCAGGGATATCGTAGGGATATCTGACGGCTACTAGGAGCAAGAAGGATTGGAAGAGGGTCCACGAAGAAAAAAATGGACCGGCAATAAGCGTGGGATGAGATTGAAGCCCACCTCCACTCCTGCATCCAATGGAAATAAAAAGGAACTTCGTTCCCTCCCTGTCCTTGCCTCCCCTCCAAGTCCTAAGAGTCCTGTGGATATGGTGGAACAGGGGAGCCTCTGTCTTTAGGGAGTTTTATCTCTCTCATTGCTTATATTCCATAATAACATATCCTAGGGGAGTTGTCAAGGTAATTTAAAAGTTTTTTTTATCGTCCATAGGAGACAGGAAGAAATTACTTCCTTGGGCAGACCATAAAGGCTCCTTTATCTTTGTGCTACTCCTCGGGTTATTAAGTAGATTACAAGTTATGCGTTCGTTATCGCTCTACTCCCGAAACTTTCACACTCTGATTAAAGTGCCTTCCTGTCGGTCTGTTATAAAGTTAAGACCGAGAGCCCTTTTATACCTCATCCCTCATTGTGGTGCGTTCTTAACCTTATATATCCATAATAACATATCCAATTTTATTTGTCAAGTTATTTTGAAACTTTTTTTTATTTTTTTTGGAAGGCTAGGTGGTTAGGCTCTTGTGCTCCATTATTAATTTTATATTTGGAAGTTTCGTCCCATTCACAAGATTTAGTTATAACCTTCCACTCTAGCTTTCCATTGGTTAGACAAGGAGCCTGCTTGCAGACCTTATTGTCGGGTCCGATTCCTTGTCTTCCCAAACCATCTTTCTTTTGTTATTTATCAGGGAGGTGTGGTCAGAGCCTTTCGACACTGCCACACGAACCACCTTTGTGCATCCCACTTAGTGTCATTGGTGACCATCATTGCTTAGTGGCCGTTCTTCGCAAACCTATCAACTAAGATATATTAAATATAACACAAAGCTTTCCAGTTGTCAAGTATATTTACAATTTTTTTTATACATTTTTTATACATTTATACACAAAATATACATTTTTTATACATTCTCCAATTTAGCTCCAATGGCCTGTAGGAGGCTCTCCCTCAAGGCTTCCTTCATCCTCGAACCGTTAGGCCTAGACTTGACAAGTATGCCTTAAAATGTAAATATAAGCATACTATATATAGTGGTGTTTTCCGACCAAATAAAAAAAAACTTTGGAATTAACTTGACAAACTCCTAACTCCTGCTAGAATGGAAGTAGAACTCCAATTGCTCCACAGGACTCCACCTCATAAAAAAAAATCTTAAAATTGACTTGACAAAAGGAATGGGGTATGGCAATATGGATGTATAAGCAACAGAAAGGTCAGCAATGACATACATAAGCAAAGAACACGGCGACAAAAAAATTGTTGGAAGATACGAGGTGGAAATGCCTGCTCAAACTTTAGAGTGTAAAACTAGAGGAGAGGGATGTTACTTACCAGGATATTTTAAATATCAAGAGGACGAACAAGGACGCAGATATCGTACCAAGTTCCATAGAGTAACAGCTCACACCGTATCAATGCCGATTTTTGAGGGAGAATCTAGACCTATACTTTAGGTTTAGATTTCCACAGGACGGGAAAGGAGACCAAGTGGATGTAAAGATTTATTCCACGGAGGATGGCTTGTTCATCCAAACCGAGGAAATCTAACAGGACTTGACCATAGGAAATTCGGGGAAAACCCCGAGTTCCTATATTCCCTCCAAGAAAAAAAATCCTAAAAAGTCCTTGACAAATTCCTTGTCTCCTGTTATAATGGAATTAGAAAAAATAAATAAAAAAAAATAATCTCCCCTGCTCGAGTTCATCCGGAGTGTTGGAAGAGGACCTTAATGAAGGTTCCGGAGTTTTTGGAGCTTTCTAAATGCGCCTCCAATAGATTTTTTGGCATTTTGTGGATTAGAACATCCGTTCTATTTGTGAAATTTTTCACAATCTATATATGGTAATTTTTACCAAAAAATTAAAGGGTTATTTCTAACCCTCTAATTCTATTAATTCAGCAACAAACATTTCACACTCTAAATATTCACATATAAAGAAATCAGAAATTTCTGTTACTGCCTTTCTGTCGCAACTATCGCAAAAATTCATTTTACCCCCTTTCATCTTTCTATTTTTATTTTCTTTCATATAATGTACTAGTGACAAGTTTTTCAGAATTAAAGATTTCAGAAGCTAAAAAAATAAAAAGTAAATATATTTAGCTTGTGAAAAATTTCACAATGTAAAAAGTCTTAAGCACTTTTAGGGGTAAAATTAGCAAAGTTTTTTTTTCAAATATGAAGTAAAACTTTGATATTTCTGAAAAACCCATATATCAATTGACTTTTTCAGCATAAAAAAATTTCTGTTTTTTTAACATTTAACTTGTTTAGCGTCATCTTTTTAGTACACTTAATATTATGAAAACAACAAAAATAGAGAAAGGCTCAGAAATGAACACAATAATAAAAGACGGCGTAGAATACTCAGTAGAAGAAATCGGCTCAATGACTGTACCATGTACAGCTAAGGGTTTCTGTACACTACCTGGTTATTCTAAAAAAAGACTAATTAAAAGAGAAGACGGTAGCTTCGATGAAAAAGTTAAAAAGTTTCATAAGCTAACCCCTTATACACTATATACAAAGATAGAGAAAGGTTAAATATAAAGGTTAATAAAACCCCTAGAAATAGGGGTTTTTTTAGAAAGGTAAAAACATTATGACAAAATATAAAAACTTAGAAATAGAAACAACACTTAATATAGAAAATAGAATATTTGAAAATCTTAATCATGGCGATGACTTTTTTACAGAAGTCTATAACTTACTGAATTCAATCGGTGTTACCATTGAAGACTTAGACATAGCGGGGTTAGATTTCATTTTAAACGTCGAATTCGGCGTTAACATTACAGTTAATGAAGAAGAAGAAAACTACGATAATTTTTCGCCACGCTTAGCTAATTTTATATTAAGCGCGTTAGATTTAGGGTATAGAACATATTTAGAAAATAAGAAAGGTTAAAAATTAATATATTAAAATAACCCCCTTAGATTGGTAAATTTTACTAAATAGGGGGTAATTTTAAATCGCTAACCAAATGAAGCAAATGCCCCCGCGGAGCACTGCGTGTGGGAATAACCAAATCAAAGGGTAGGGGCCCAATCTATCTAAGGAAAGTAAATTAATCTAAATACCGATATGCAAATTTTATTTTTTAAAAAAAACCGGCCCTTGGGTTATTTTTTTAGCTGTCTTTTTTATTCATCGTATAAGTATTGTGGTTCTTCTTTACTACGCTCAAGAGCTACTGCGTTAGCACAATCGTAGCATATTTTGTGTAATTCATCTAAAACGCCAAGCCATAACCCGTCTGTGCCAGAGTGGACAATACCACTATCGTTTTTACTGCATCTTTTACATACCGTATCTTTATCGTACATTATTCTTCTCCTTCAATATAAGATGGTAAGTGATACTCAATAGTTAGTAATATAATCTCTAATGACTTATGTAGTTGTGTGTGTAGTTGCTGAGTCATTTTTACGTTATCTATGATAAGCAATGTATCTAAGATACTGTCACTCATTTCAAACAATTCGCTATTTAATGGCTTGCCTGTGTGCTCTTCTACTACAGAAGCAACCCCTTTATACGCTTCAAACATTGTTTGCATCTCACTTACTAGTTCTTCGTTTGTCTTCATATTTATATTATGCCACAGGATAGATGAAATGTCAAATTTTAAAATAGTCGCAAAACTACTTGCTAGAATATATATGTAATGACAAAAGAAAATGGTAGGCCTTCAAAGCTAACAGCTGAGGTGATAGAGAACATTCAAAATTGGTTACGAATGGGTTTTTTCGTTGAAGATGCTGCTCGTATGGCTGGTATACACAAATCAACCCTTTACCGTTGGTTAGAAAAAGGTAGAGAAGATAGAGATAACGAAATAGAGTCTTTATATGCTGACTTTTGCGACGCTATGGAGAAATCTAGAGCAGAAGCTGAGGGTATGTATCTCAATTCAATCAAGACTGCTGCAAGCCGTGGGCAATGGCAAGCTGCTGCTTGGTGGCTAGAGAGAAGCTTTGATAAGTGGTCAAAACCAAACAAAGTTCAATTATCGGGTTCAGATGAAGAACCTGTCAAAATCAAGATTAAATACTCTGGCGACAAATAATCGTAAAAATCTGGGTTCGCGCGCCGTTGGCCTAATGCGAGTTGCAATGTCAGATGTCATATCCCTTTTTTCAGAATCTAGAGTTTTAGTTTAGATTTATTTTAGGCAGGGGGTGTTCTGCACCTTTTGAAGCTGTGCCCTACTCTCTGTTGGTATGTATTTAATTGTAAAAAAAAGAAGTAGGAATTCGTTATCGCTAGTAAACGATTAATCCCCACTTCTTCTTATATATTAATAGTACCACATAAGTAGTTTTTTAGCAAGTCAAAAGTAAAAAATTTTTTTTGGCCCTTTGGGTGATATGAGTGACCTATTACTTATTTCCAGCCGAGTTTCGCTGGCCTTTTCGGACACCCCAAAACAATTAAGCTTTAGGGTACATACCGACAGAAAGGAGGCTAATAATGAAATTAGCTTCTACTCCATTATACCACAAGATATAGTATGTGATGGTATATACCACTATATTTAGTATGTTTTTTTGACACCACTATATATTGTGTAGTTCAGTTTTGACACTACCGTAGTATGATTCTGACACTACTGTAGTATGAATTTGAGACTACCGTAGTACCGCTGATGACACTATAACTATACTAATATAACTAGACATATTAACTATAAGAATATAACTATTTG
>Ga0102963_1001573_pt1 | contig 10098 bp, 5 predicted proteins | sample SalPon2_C_H2O_MG_2_FD_84522 | JGI IMG/M metagenome (GOLD analysis project Ga0102963, IMG submission 84522) | Salt pond water microbial communities from South San Francisco under conditions of wetland restoration - Salt Pond MetaG SF2_C_H2O_MG | ecosystem: Environmental > Aquatic > Non-marine... | reverse complement strand
TGGTGCAGTAGCCAGTATACAGGCTGGTCAAGCAGCACAAGCATCCGCACAATATCAAAATACCATCGCTCAACAAAATGCTGATATTTATAATCAAAAAGCAGATAGAGCCAAAGAAATTGGTGAATATAATGTTAAAAGATTTAATAAAGATTTTAATAAAACAATGGCTAGTGTGGAAAGAGCTTATGCTTTTTCTGGTGTTGATGTTTCCAGGGGAACACCTTTAGCAGTCATGGAAGATTACTTAACGGAAGCAGCTATTGAAAGAGAGAATATTCGATATAATTCTTCAATCGAAGCTGGTGATTATCGTGAAGCCGCAGTCTTATCCAGAATGGAAGGTCAATTAGCTCTCTACACTGGTAGACAAAGAGCTATTGGATCATACTTTCAGGCTGGTAGAACTTTATTAGGAGGAGCATCTGATATTATGTCAATAAACAGATTTGCTGGATTATAATGGTACAGATCCCAGAATTTAAAGCCAAGACAGGATTAACATCTCAGACGGGTACAAGAGCTAGACCAGTTCCTGATATTACCGCTGCAGCCGCAGCTCCGTTTGAAGCCGCAGCAGAATTAGCGGGTGATGTTCAAAAAGTATCAACAAGATTTTATGAAGCACAGAAATCATTACAAAGAAAAACAGAAGCAACAAAATTAGTAGATTTATTTTTAAAAGGTGATGAAACAACACCAGGTCTAAATCAATTAAGTTATAACGCACAAAACAATCCCAATACAAATATAGCCTTACAAGAATATCAAACAGGTTATGACAATTTGGTAGCTAACCTTTCCAAAAATGCTAAAGATCCAGTTGTTAAACAAATATTTACATCTAAAGCAAACGAATTATACAACAATGAATATTTAAATGTTCAATCTTCTGTATGGAAAAATATTAGGGAAGATGGTTTAAAAACATTAGATCAAAATATTAATTTTGAAATTAATAAAATATTAAATGCTGGTGGAAACAAAGCACAAGAGTTTGCTTCAAAAATTAATTTAGAAAAATTAATTGAAGATGCAAATAAAGATGGATTAGGTTTACCAAAAGATTATTTCAATACAGTTTCAAGAACTGTTGATTTAAGAAAAGCAGACAAATTAGTTACAGACAATCCTAATGTTTTTTTACAAAATTGGGAAAATGGTTTTTACAATGACAAAATAGATCCAGACAATTTAATGACTCTTAGAGATAGAGCAATAGGAAAACAAACTGCTGTATTAAAATCTACTATTGCTGATGTTAAAACTTCTGTCAAAGATTCTATATCACAAATTGATAGTTTAATTGATCCTTTAGGAGATGGGGTTACTATAGGTGTTGCGGATTATGCAGACAAAATAACACAAGCCTATACTATTAGGCAACAAGCAGAAGCCTATGGATTAACAGATTTAGTAACCGAGATGGATGATAAAATTTTAGAATTTGAAAGATATTACAGAAACTCTGGTGATATAGATTCTGCTCGATATTATCCAAGAGTAGAATTAATTGATCTTATAAAAGTCGAAGAAGAAAAATCATCACAAATAGAAGATACAGAAACAAAATTAATACAATTAAATAAAGTAGACAATCTTAAAAAAATATTAAAAGGAATGGATGCTGAAATGGATGATAATATGTTAGGATATTATCAATCTGTTAGACCAAATATTGCTATTCCAGAAGTAGATTTAACTGATCCTAATATGCCTTTAGAAGCAATATTAACAAGAAATATATTTTCTCAAAAAGTTAGGAATGAATTAGATCCAAGATCTTCAATTCAGTATTTTACAAAAAATGAAAGAGCATTTATAGCAGAGCGTTTAGAGAATAGTACAGATCCTAATGAGATAAAAACAATATTGAAAAACATTAGTCTTATCGCTGGTGATGATAATATTGAAGTATTAGGTAGATTAAATGTAGATAATCCAGCCTTAGCTCATTTGGGTTTATTGTTAGTTGCGGGAGATACTATAACTACACAAAATTTATTAGAAGGTTATGTTAAATCAAAAGACAACGATAACGTAAAAGTATTTAACGCATTTCAAACTGATGTCTTTGATGCAAACTCTTTAATGACTATTAAATATGATTTAATTACACCTGATTTTAGAAACCAACATCCTAATTTATCTAAACAAATAACAGAAGCTGCTGATTTAATTTTTATGAATATGGTTATTAATGACAAAGAAAACGTTAGAACTAAAGGAGCTAGAGGTGATGTTACAAGTAGTGTTGCTAAAAAATTATATACAGAAGCAATTCAAATGGCTGCTGGTATGTCATACAAACAAGGTGATGATGGTAAGATGAAAGCATTTGGTGGTTTCCATGAATACCAAGATGGTAACTATATTTTATTGCCACAGAATATGTATAACTCAGATCTTTCTGACAATGTTCCGTCTATAAAAGAATTACTAGAAAATAATTTAGATGCTGATTTGTTATCTTCTTCATTGAGTGGAGTTCCTTATGATCCAGAAGCTAAACAAGATATTCCCGCAATTAGTTTTTTTGATGAAGATGGTGGATTAAAAGAATCATTGTATTTAGAAACCATTGGAGATGGTCAATATTATATTACTTATGGCAATCCAATAACCAATAATGTTGCTTACTACAAAGACAAACAAGGTAAACCCATTATTTTTGACATGAAATCAATAGCTGCAGAACTAACAAAAAATAGAAAAGTTGAAACAATAATAAATATTCCAGAACTTAGTGGTAAAGGAAATTAATCTTGAATAATATTGATTGGGATTTTATTCACGAATTAGAAGGTCAAGGTATTCGTCAAGGATATCAACCGACTAATAATTCTGGTGTAACGATTGCTAGTGGTTTTGACCTTAAAGAAAAGAATGAAGTTTTTTGCCAGGCTATTGGTATTGACCAAAGAATTATTAATAAGTTAAAACCTTATTTTGGTTTACATGGGGAACAAGCTAAAGCCTTTGCTGAGTCATTAGTTTTAGAACAAGATGATGTCGATCATATTGATGAATGCTCCAGGCAGTTTTATGCCAAAGATTTAAAAAGACAATATGAAACCTATGATCCAGTCGTGCCTTTTGATGAGTTAGATCAAGGTCAAGCCACAGTTTTAATATCTGTTGGTTTTCAATATGGTAGTTATAAAAGAACTCCATCGTTTATTAAATATGCAACCGATGGAAACTGGGATGCAGTCTATGAAGAACTCCAGGAGTTTGGTGACACTTACCCTACCAGGAGAAACAAAGAAGCAGAGTATTTAAAAAACTATGGCACAATTTAGTATATTTGTAGATAAAAGAGATTCTAATAGAAACGATCCTTTTAATCAAAAGACAGCTCTGCGTATCAGAGAAGATGAAGAAATAAATAAAACAGCACTAGATTTACAAACAGATTTTTATAATTCTATTTCAAGAATACAAAATACAGCGGAAGATGATGATAAGGTAAGACAAGCATTTTATGATGTTAGCGGTATTAATTTACCCAGTGTTGTTCATGATTATATTCCAGAAACAGACGATAAATATTTAAATCCTTTAGTACAAAAAAGATTATCTTTAGTTGAAAAAAATAAACAAATTCTAAATAAAGGTGGAGATAAAAGACCAGAAGCAAAAGGATTTAGTGGTAATTTAGTTACAGGAGATTTGGTAGACGATAATCGTAGAGTCTACGGAATGAATCATTTAGAAGAAAGAATACTCCATAACCAAAAAATTATTGAAGATTGGTTTGCTGCTAATCCTGGAGAAAGAGGTAATCCAGTTAATGGTTTTTTTGATTATAACCATTATAAAAACGAAAGAAAAAATCAGTTACAATATTTAGAAAAAGAATTATCTATCGGTCAAAGATTTAACGATGGTGACAATGTTATTCCTCATGGAACTTTTGGAACCTTATATGGTGTAGCACAAGATCCAGCATTATGGTCTACTTTACCATTATCTTTTATGACTGGAGGACAAAGTTTAACTGTTGGTGCTATTACCAAGATGGCTTTATGGGAAGGTGTTATTGCTTCCGCTACTGAAACTGGAATACAGTTTAATGCCATTAATTATAATCAATATTTAGATGGTGATTACGGATGGGAACAAGCAAGAAACACTATCGCTATTGCTGGTGTAGGTGGTGCTGCGGGAGCTGCTACTTTAGCTGCTATGTTTAAAGGAATAAAAAGCGGATATGTTAATACACTAGGTAAATCTAAAAATGCACAAATAAAAGCGATTGCAAAAGAAATAGATAATATAATAGACAGTTCAGATCAAAGTATAGAAACATTAGCTCGTATACAAAATTATGTAAATCAATCTATTAGCGAATTACCTAACATGGATAAGTTAGAAGTATTAGAGTTAATACCCAACACAACAAAAAAACCAATAACAAAAACTGTAGAACAGGCTTTATTAGGAGATCAAATTGTTGATACGTCTAATCCTATGGAGTCTGGTATTCCATCGCAAAAAGAACATATTGATAGAATTACAGAGTCTGGACAAGATATTATGTCTGGCAGTGAACCTTTAATACCCGATGAAACAATTAATAAAATTGATTACACTAAAAACTTTGATGATGGAAAAGTTATAAGAGAAGTTAGATTAGATCCAAATGAAATAACAGTCGATGCAGAAACATTTCAATTTAAACAAGTAGATTATGATCCTAAATCTGGTGTATCAACAAAATTAAAAGGTATTGACGTATGGGATCAAGACTCCGCAGAAGTAGTTTTAGTTTATCAAAAAGCAGATGGAACTTATGTTATTGCGGATGGTCATCAAAGATTAGCTTTGGCTAAAAAAATAAAAACAGAAGGAAAACAACAACCATATTTGCTTTCTAATATTTATAGAGAAGTAGATGGTTATACTCCTCAAGAGATTATGGTCAAAGCCATGATTAAAAATGTCAGAACAGGAACGGCAGATGCTACGGATGTTGCAAAGATACTTAGACAATCAAATGATTTTATTTTTAATTTTACAGGATCAATATCACCAAGGTCTAAAAGATGGATGACCGCTGTTGATTTATCAAAGCTAAGTCCAGAAGCGTTTGGTTTCTTTTTAAATAATGGTATCAACGAGGATATCGCATCTCTTGTTGGTAGAATAGTAGATGATCCAGATTTACAAGTTCAGATTATGGATTATTTATCAAAAGCTAGGTTTGACAATGTTAGACAAATGGAGATTGCTGCTAGAGATTTAATTAACCAGGGTGTTGTTGAAGGTAAAATAGAAGATCTTTTTGGAACACAAACAATTAAAGAATTGTTAATTAATGAAAGATCAGCAGTATTAGATAAAGCCTTAAAAGAAATAGCGAAAGATAAAAAGATTGCAAAATTCTTAGTAAACCAAGAAGGTGAAATTATTTCTAAAGGAAAGAATAAATTAGATACAGAAACAAATAAAAAGATTGCACAAGAAAGTGCTATACTTTATGAAGCAATAATAAAAACAGCAAATGTGAAAGGAGAAATAAGTGAAGAACTTACCAAAGCAGCCAAACTATACAAAGCTGGAGATCAACAAAAAGCAATCAGATCTTTTAAAGATGCTATCACCTCAGCAATTAGAGAGGGAAATATCATTAGGGATAGTAGAGTCGGAACTGAACGCAATCCGTTTCTTGAGGGATATAACCAAAAGCAACCTAAAAAGCCTAAACCAACCGAAGAACAAACAAACTTAGAAGATTCCACAGATCCTTTAGATGGAGATTTTCAATATAAAAGACAATTATCTTCAGTTCAAGAAGGAATAGATGATCCTAAAATATTTGGTGATATTGATGATAATTATAGTATTTTAACAAGAACAACAGAAGATGGAGAACCTGTCGTACAAAAAATGGCTGATGTGAAAAAAGAATTACAACAAGAAAAAGATGCAATAGATTTCTTAAAAGATTGTCCAGGTATTAAATGAGTTTTGATAAGTGTATAGCAGAAGCTGGTAGGCGTGGTCTTTTAGATAAAGCTAAACAAGATTCCCTAACAGACGATTTTACAGACCTTAAAAATAATTACACAGCTAAAGGAATGTCTGAAGATGAAGCTGCGAGAAAAGCGGGGATTGATACATTTGACCAAATAAAAGCAGATGCCGCACAAAAAATAAAAGAAAAAAAAGCTAGTTTAAAGATACAACAAGAGTTTGAATATTCCTTAAAAAGAATGAAAGAAATGAAAGGGAAGGCAGATCCCGCTACTGTTATGAGATCATTTGTAATGGATGTAACTATTAATCAAGGTTTTAAAAGAGTTAGATCTGTTGAAGAAGAAATAAGAATTATTGAAGGTTTGTTCGATGCTCACATGAGTGGTATCTTAGAAAAATTTTCCAGAAATATTGTTGGAGTACAAAAGAATAAAGCTACCCTACAATTATTAGGTAGAGAAATATTTGAAAGAGGAAGTACAGGAAATAAGAATGCAGAGGAATTAGCTAATGCTTGGATAGAAACTTCAGAATTAGCCAGGAGAATGTTTAATGATGCGGGTGGAAGAATACCTAAATTAGATACTTGGTACTTACCTCAAAGTCATGAATGGTTAAAAGTTAGACAAGTATCAAGGGATAACTGGGTTAATTTTTTAATAGAAGAAGATATCCTAGATGTTGAAGGAATGTTTAATTTTAAAACAGGAAAAAAATTCACAGACGCAGAATTAAATGATGCCTTAACAGATGTTTATAATAATATCACCACTAATGGTGCTAGTAAAAAACAATCAATAAGAAGATCAAATAAAATATCTAATAGAAGATTAGACCATCGTTTTTTAAAATTTAAAAACTATGACGCATGGGAAAAGTACATGAGTAAATATGGCGGAAACATTAATGTTTACGAAATTATGATTTCTCATTTAAAAGGCATGGCTAGAGATATTGCTACAATGAGAAGGTTATCACCAGATCCAGAAAGAATGATTAAATGGATGAGGGAAACTGCTTTAGACTCTGTTAGTTTGGATAAAAAACTTACAGATAAAGAAATAACAAAATTAAACAATCAAATAGAAAAAGCCTACGAGGATATGGATATTGGAATGCACATCATTAATGGTCAGCATAACAAAACAATGAATCCTATTTTTACTCAAACAATGTCTGGTCTGAGAGATTTAACTACAGCTGCATATTTAGGTTCTGCCACATTTTTAGCATTAGGTGATTTTAATTTAACAAGAATATCATCTCAATATATTGGTATGTCTGCTACTAGAACGATGGGAAATAATTTAAAAACATTTGCGTCTGGTTTAAGTAAAGATAGTAATTTAATAAAAACAGCGATGACTTCTGGATTAACAGCAGAATACATGACAACTATTATGTCATCCGCTGCAAGAGTAAGTGCGGGTGAAACAGGATCACCGCAATTTACAAAAAGATTAGCAGATTTGGTTTTAAAAACATCTGGATTATCCTGGCTAACACAAGCTGGTAGATGGGGTGCTGGAACAGAAATGATGGGTTTTATGGCTAGAGTGAGCGATCAATCATGGGATGATTTAGCAACAAAAAACAAAAAGTTTCATGAGTTTTTATCATCTTTTGATATTACTAGAAATGATTGGGATGCTTTGAGATCTATTAAAAAATATAATCCTGATGATGTAGAATTTTCTGGTGCTGAATATTTAAGACCGATTGATATTTTAAAAAGCGAATTACCGGAAGAAGTAGCGATGGATATTTATGCAAAATTCCAAGCCGCCATTAATAACTTTGTAGATTTTGCTGTTCCTGTGGCAAAATTAAGAGGTCAATTATTTTTAGGAAAAACTAAACCAGGAACTATTAGTGGTGAAGTTTTAAGATCAATGCTTCAATTTAAACAGTTCCCTTTAACTTTTCATTTTACCCATATTATGAGAATTATAAAAATGAGCAGTGGTATGGATAAAGCTAAAGCTGCAGCTGATTTATTAGTTTCTACTACTTTAATGGGTGCGATGGCATACGAGTTAAAACAAATTACTAAAGGTAAAAAACCTACTGATTTTGAAGAAATGGATAAAAAAGATCATGTGGCTTATTGGACAAATCAAGCTCTACATGGTGGTGGTTTAGGATTTGTTGGAGATATTATTGGACAATTAAAGTATGGATCTGGATTTCAACCTGGAGCATCATTAGGTGTTTTAGGTGATGTTGGTAATATAACTTTGGGAAATATTTTAAGATATATAGCAGACGAAGATCCTAATATTACTGGTCAAGTATTAAATTTTGTTAAAAAGAATACCCCTGGTGCATCTACTTGGTATGGTAGATTAGCTATGGAAAGAAGAATATTTGACTACATTCAAGAAATGATAGATCCTGATTATGTTAAAAAACGCAAAAGATTACATAAAAGAGCTATAGACGAAAACACAGAATTTTGGTGGAGTCCAGGTGAAAGATTACCTAGTGAAAGACCATTTTAATTATGTATGGACATTTAATATGATATATTATAAGGAGTTAGTAAGCATAAATTATGACAATATCTAGTACCACAATCAAAAATTCTTATGCTGGTAATAGTTCAACCACAGCATTTACCTTTAGTTATTACATTATTTCTGAGGATGATTTAGAAGTCCTGATTAGATCCTCGAATGGTACAGAAACACTCCAAACATTAACAACTAATTACACAGTCACAGGAGTCCAAAATAACTCTGGTGGTACTGTAACAATGGTAACAGCTCCCGCTACTGGAGAAACCTTAGTTATTAGAAGAAAGACTTCTCAGATCCAAGATACTGATTATGTGGCTAATGATCCATTTCCAGCTGAAACACACGAAGCTGCTTTGGATAAAGCCATGTTGGTTAGCCAGGAACTCCAGGAACAAGTAGACAGATCTATTAAAATATCCAGAACAAATACAATGACATCGACTGATTTTACAGTCGGAGCTTCAGAAAGAGCTAATAAAGTATTAGCTTTTGATAGCACTGGTGAAATTTCAGTTACCCAGGAATTAGGTAGATATCGTGGTGATTGGTCTGCTTCTACTGCTTATGCTGTAAGAGATTTAGTTAAAGATACATCAACCGATAATATCTTTTTTTGTAACACTGCTCACACATCATCAGGTGTTGAGCCATTAACAACCAATTCAGACTCAGCAAAGTGGGATCTGATCGTAGATGCGGCAGCCGCAACTTCCTCCGCAAATGCAGCCGCTTCCTCCGCAACTGCCGCTGCCGCTTCTGCAACCGCTGCTGCTTCTAGTGCCACTGCTGCTGCTTCTTCCGCTACAGACGCACAAACCGCACAAACTGCTGCTGAAACCGCTGAAACAAATGCTGAAACAGCTCAGACTGCTGCAGAGTTAGCTGAAACCAATGCTCAAACTTCAGAAACTAATGCTGCCACTTCAGCTTCTACAGCTTCTACTCAGGCTACTAATGCTAGTAATAGTGCTAGTGCCGCTGCAACTAGTGCTACTAATGCTGCGACAAGTGCTACCAGTGCTTCTAATTCTGCTACAACAGCAACTACCCAGGCTACAGCTGCAAGTACCTCCGCTACTAATGCTGCTACTTCAGCTACTGCTTCTGCCAATTCTGCCAGTAGTGCTTCTACAAGTGCAACTAATGCGGCTACTTCTGCAACAAATGCAAGTAATGCTCAAACAGCTGCCGAAGCTGCTCAAGCTGCTGCTGAAGCTGCTGCTGATAATTTTGATGATACCTACCTGGGAGCAAAAGCATCTGATCCATCTGTAGATAATGACGGAGATCCCTTGAATGCTGGTGATTTATACTTTAATACTACTGATAGTGTTTTAAAATATTATGATGGTTCTGCCTGGAATAATATTGAATCTACTGATACAAGTAGTTTTGCAACGAAAGGATTTGCGACAGCTATGTCTATCGCATTATAAAGGAGAAATAGATGGCACAAGACTTTGAAAGATCATACGCAAGTTCAATCTCAAACTCATCTGGTTCACCTACGACACTAGTTACATCTAACAGTGATGATGCAATCGTTTCTATTAGATGTGTGAATAAATACACAACAGCAGTTAATGTTACTGTTTTA
>Ga0102963_1001568_pt1 | contig 10106 bp, 11 predicted proteins | sample SalPon2_C_H2O_MG_2_FD_84522 | JGI IMG/M metagenome (GOLD analysis project Ga0102963, IMG submission 84522) | Salt pond water microbial communities from South San Francisco under conditions of wetland restoration - Salt Pond MetaG SF2_C_H2O_MG | ecosystem: Environmental > Aquatic > Non-marine... | reverse complement strand
TGGGTATCGAGGCCCATTAGTAGAACTCCAAAGTCCACCTACTTGTTTTGCTGACCAAGATGGTAGGTTCGGTGTTCTTCTAAGATGAATATCCACATATTGGTATATTTCAGTATATTGGTTATTATTACCCTGTTTCATCCCAACAGTTGCACTAAGTTGTATATCACGCCCCGAATCTATAAGTTCTTGTGTAATTATGTACCCACCATCTTGAAGTGGTGGTCCATATACTGCTAAATCCCAAGGTATTTCTTTAAAACCTTTCCACTTAACATATCCATCAGTAGCTTCTCTGACAGCTTCATCGTCCCAAGGACTGTAATCTATACCACTAAAGTGTGTGTTTTTATAACCTATACCCGCTACATCTCTCCAAGATGGAGCAGATGGTGTTAACTCATATCTACCACTAAACACATCATCAAATCCTTCTTCTTCAATAACTGATTTGATAGAAACACCCTGTACATATAAATCTTGCTCATTGATTGGGGTTTGGCTAATTATCTCTGGAGATACATCTGGTTGTGTTTCAAATAGTTCATTTGATAACATATCCAATGTACGTCTATATACAGCCATATCATATCCTTCATAGACTGCTGGTATTTTGTTAGTACCATAATCCTTATCAGAATCTTCTTCTAATGTATATGAAACAATTTGTTTAGAACTATTTCGTTTTATAGGTCTAAGGTCAACTGCTTCCTGCTCTACTGTTGTATTGGATACTTTGTTTGTTACCGCCATTATCTTACCACTTTAAATATGAACCCATCGAAATATTGGTTGTTACCACTTCTATCAACTCTAAATTCGAATTGATAAAATCTTTCAGGTTGTAATGTATTAAATCTAAAATCAAAGAAGTTTCCAGTTGAATCACAACTAACCTTTGTGTAAGTTGTATCGAATGGAATCAATACTAAATTTGTTTCTACATCTCTAACCTGGTAATAAGTAGTTGCGGGTAGATATTTAATTTGGTTATATGGTGCTGAGTTTGTGAAACTTCTTTGAGGATATGTTTCTCTACCAACAACTCTTAATTTAGATGTTGATAATTCTTTATATTCGGTTTTGAGATTCTTCATATATAATGTAATATCATCTGCCGTTAGTTCTGTAAGTGAACCTGTTACGAATGATGAATCATCCCACTTAGCTTCTAATGTAGGAACATATATCGTATGAGTATTATTTGAGAAGAATTTAGATGAACCATACTTTATAGTATTAGATTCTTCTGAACTATTTCTTTTAATTAAGAATCCATCATTTGGTCTAGAACCAGATAAGATATCTGTTACATAGTTTGTAACATCTGTATTTAGGTTGGTATTATATTTACTAAATGTTTGTGAGTACTTTGTGTTATTAATAGATGCGGTGTACCAAGTAGAACCTCCTGAATTCTTACTCCAACCTGCTTCTGATATAGCGGCTGTTGGTATACTACCCGAATATGTTATTTTAAAATCATCCAATGAACCACTTTGTGAAAGTGATGATGAGTTGAAATATGTATATGCAAATATATATTTTCCACTCTTTACAGGTTCAAATGATATGGATTGTGTTGCCGGTGCATCGTAAGATGATGTAAGATTTGATACTGCTGTTCTCATATTTAAACCATCAGAATCATATATTGTAAAATCTATTTGATTAAAATCGCCTGGAGTTATAGAGGATGATATCTGATAATTAATACCTTTTAGAAGTTCTACTGAGTATTGTGCATCTGCCCCACCTTCACTAGCATATAAATTTAATTTAGATTCTGAAGCAAACATTCTTACATTTGAATCTTCAGTATGGTTAACTCTGTTTCTTAATTTAAAATTACCTTCATTCTGAGTAAAGGTATCCCATACTATTAAATCACCTTCTTTTTGGTAAACATATACTTCATCAAACGAACCAGTGGTAGTTGTGCCATCACCATTTCCATCAAAGAATGTAAATCTTAATTCATGGTCACCTGTTTCGGTTGCGGTTATATCAAACGATTGGGTTGATGATGCGGTTATAGCACCAACCATACCTTCGTAATCACCCTCTGTTTTTAAAACACCACTTGGGGTTTTGATTCTAAATGCTACATCATCAAATGATTCTGGGTCTATTTGAAACTGAATTCCATAATTAACCGTATCTAAAAGATGTACTGGGAATATTAATGTTGTTCCAGCGAAGTTAGATGCTGATATAATTAATCTACTATTTTCAACTGATGCGAATGGACTATTACCATTAAAATCGTTAATTGATTGTGTTAAAAATGCAGAACCAATTCCTTCTGAAAATCCTTCGTATAATACGACTCCTTTTGTTGGTATTGTTTCTACATCAACCCCATTAAAGACTTGAGTTTCACCTACATTCCATAATAGATTACCTTCACGACGTTCCCAAGAACTACCATCGGAAGTAGATGGTGTATCGTGATACTGACCCATACCCTCAGACCAACTTTGTGATACAGGGTAAACTTCCAATTTATATTCAGATAGTACTTCAGTTTCACTAACTGATGTTAAGTTTAGTTGATACTTTGCAGTTGATGGTATTTCGTTTGATGATACTGATTTGGATATTTCAGTTAAATTGAATTTAGATAATATTCTAGTATTACCCACAAACAATCCATCTTCATAAACTTTACTAACCTCTAAGATTTCATCTAATCCTGTGTTTTGTGCTTTACGAGTCGTTGACTCATAAATCGTAGTATCTTTTTGTCCGTATATTCTGTAAATCATAGTGTTTTCCTCTTTAGAAAGATTGTGTTATAACCTGTCCTCTAATATCTGTGTTTGGGAATTTCACTTCAAATATCGATGGGTCTTTAGGTGGGAATATAATACCCCCTTTAGTTGCGTTAAGTATGCTATATTTATTCGGTGAGTAATTTCCGTTAAACTTATTAACTACTTGTAAACCACCCTTACCTTGTTTATCAGGTCTAACTACAGTTTGTACACCATCTACTTTATCAATCTCAACATACAATTTAGATAAATTAATCGGTTCATTAATTCTCCAATTATCTACATCAAAATAACTCTTTAATCTATCAATAGCTCTTAGTAAAACTTCGTTAGAGTTAAACTCAGGCAGAACTATAATTTCAAAGTTAATACCAATATTTACTATATGTGCATCTTTTATATTTACAGCATCAGTTAACATTCTGTGATATGATATATAATTTTTTAAGTTATATTTAGTTGCTTTATTCAATGGTGTTAAGTTCTTTTCGCTATTATATCCATAAGTATACAAATTCAATGCTAATGGATTTGGAATCTCAGTATTGATATACTGACCATCTAATTTGGATTGTTCTAACTGATAATCTTGAACTAAGTATGCTTTAGCTACTGAACCGAATTGTGGTGGAAGTGCGTAACATCTCATTACATAATCTTCTCTAGTCACAGTTCTATTTTGTGCCGCAAAGAATGCCATAGCATTCTGTCTAATTTCTTCTTGAGATTCTGTAGTTTTACCACCCACTGCTGCGTTTGGATTTGAACATGCTATTGATTGTTTACAAAATTTAACTAAATTATTATTTAGATTTATTTCATTTTTAAATGTAACTGATTTTGATATAATATCAACTAAATCATTTGAAGGAACATTATCACCAATACCATTACCTATTAAGTAAGTAACAGTTAATGTTGTATTCTGAGGTGCTACCCCATATGTTTTAGTGTATAAGAAATTAGATGGGTCTAATACTGAATCTAAGTTCTGATGTGCTGTATAAAGTGCTGAACCTACATTATCAGGATTAGGAATTATTTCCTCATCTGCATTTGATGATATACCAGCACCAAATCCAATAACCATAATTCCATCATCTTCAAAGTTTGTAATATATCTTTTAGGTACTCTTTTTAATTCTAATAAATAAGGAGTATCACCACTATACTTATGTAGGTATGTTGAATTATCTTCGTTATTATCTATTTGTTCAAATACAGTATCTTGTGCTAAGTAAGGAACTCTAGTCCAAGTATCACCATCCGAATCGGTTATGTTTTTTACTCTTATTAAGTTTTCTTCTTCAATCTTAATCTTATCATATATTTTAGCAGCTCCAAAAGTAAAAGTTTTGGTTTTCTCTTTTCCACTTGTAGCTTTAACTTGTTTCTTTAGTAAGTAGTAAACAGGTAGGTTTGTATTCTCATCTATCTGATATACTGAAACTTCTGTTGGGTCGAATGATGATGAAAACGCAAAATCAATTGATGATACTGTTGTAAACTCTACATTAGAATATTCACTTGAACCAATAACCATACCTTGATTTACTGTCATAGCATAATCAAAATTAGGTCTTACATTATCACCAACACCAGTCGATGGTATTAGTTGAAACACATCCATTGTTACGGATGCTGGAATAATGTTTTTAGGTTTATATCCTAATGAATTTACAATATTAAATAAGTTTGAGTTCTCTTCAGCCGTACTTAATAATGATTCTCTTAATTGTGTATCTGTATAGAATGATAACACATCACCTACATATGATGCCATTTCCATAAACATCATACCTGGAGATGATTCGTTAAAATCGTTGTAAGTGTTTGGGAAGTAATTTTTAGAAAACTCAATTAAGTTTTTTCTAAACTCACCAAAATCTCTACCGATTAACGATACATCCTTTTGTACTAAATCTGATTTCTTTTTATTTGCCATATCTTAAACCTATTCTATTATGGTCCCAGCTGAGTCAACAAATAATATTATTTGCTGATTTGCACCTTGCTCAGTAACCCTAAATCTTAATTGAATTCTTACAAAATTTCTATCGGGTTCTGTTTCAATATCTATCTTATCAATAACTATATAGGGTAACCAAAATTTGATATCTTCTGAGAGTGTTTCTGAAATTCTTTCATTTATATTTAAATTTATATTTTCAAATAACTGAGAATACACATCCGAACCAAATGTTGGTTGGAAGGGTCTCTCACCTTTTCTAGTTAATAATAGATTCTTTAAATTAGATATCGCCTGTTCTTCGGTCGTATATGATAAACTAAATAACCCATTCGGTTTTCCAAATGGTAGTTTAACACCAACAGCAACATCCTTTTTAAAATCTATAGGATTGTAGAAAAATCGTTTTCTCTCTTTAGCCATCACTATCTACCCCTCTTCTTATCAATCGCTTTCATCAATTGAGAATAGTCTTTTGTTATAGCCCCCATTACGTTTGCTACTTCTTGATTGTTAGTATCAACAGGTCTACCATCTATATCAGTTATTGGTGCTACTGAAGTAGAACCACCCTGCATAAATGATTGAGCTTGATTAGATGAGAATTCAGTATGATTCAGAGTTCTCCACTCCCCACTATCAGCTACCTCATTTAACATATCGTTTAACATTGGATTTTTCATAAAGGTTTTCTTTTCAGTTTTTCTCTCAGAAGCTTCTGCAAGAATTTCTGATAGATTGATATCTAACGGGTCTTTCTCAACTCTCACCTTTTTAGATTTTACTTCTCTAATGATGGGTTTTTGAGATTTCTTAACCTCAGATAAGATAGGTTTGAGTTCTTCTCTAACTACCTTTCTTACTACTAATTCCAATAATTGTGCTAATTCTTTTGCTTTCATAATTGTGTACTTTATATATAAATATTAAAAACTTTCTTTTTACACCATTCCTACCCAAGGTTGTGGTGAAGGAAATGGTGGGAGTGGTGTTGCTGGTGAACCTGGAAATACTAATTCAGTATGTAATCCACCAACAGTCGTTAAATGATTCGTAAATGCAGTTACTAATTTAGTTGCAAATGGAATTCCATATGGGATTTTTTGCGGGCCATCTGAGAATGCTGATAACAAATCGTTTTGTAACGCTGGAATAATCCCTCCATTATTTATGATATGTGATATTGGAGCGGGTACGCCAGCTGTTGCTGTTGATAATCCCATATTGACTGGGTGAAATGGTGTTGGGGACATTGTGGTTGATAACCAATATGTTGATGTTGCGTTAGCCCAATCAGAAAAGTGAGGTAACTTTGGGTTACCTTCAGATTCCTTTATATCATTTAACGTTTTCATTATAGCCATTTTAATTGGAGCGTATGGTGCTTGTACCAATGGTAGGTTTGCATGGAGTGATGTCGTAGCTAGCTTTACTGCTTTATGATATTCCGATGCTATCTTCTCAGCAGTTTCCTCATGAGTCTTTCCTTCTGTGGATGAATTAAGGTAACCACCTACTGCTGGTATGAATGCGGACCAAAGTGCGGGCATATTATTGTTTCATTTTTTTAATATCACTAAGTATAGAGGCAACTTTTCCAGCATTTGTAGCCGGGCCTGTAGGTCCAACTCCAGTTGCATAAGTTGAAGCTGCTGAGGTTAAATCCTTTAACTCACTAGCTAACTTCTCTATCAAAGTAAATAGTTTATCCATTTCCATCTGCCATCCGGGTGTTGCATTTATAATATCTTTTTTAGCAGCTATTATAACATTTTCACTTCTAGCATTGAGAAATATTCTATCTGAATTCATTAGTATAGATGGCTTGGAATATTGTCCAGGTACATCTGCACCACCCAACCCATTCTGAGCTGGATTGAGTTTTATCTTTTGTGATGAACCTAACCATATAGATGAAAGGTCATCATTAACATCTTCTATGATAAATTTATTGTAAGAACCACCACTCTTTCTACCATTTGATATAATTGTAATTGGGTCGTTGTCTGTAGATGCACTCCAAGATGGTGTTTGAGTTGTATCACTACCATTTGGAGTATATCCAAATCTTAGGGAATGTCCAAACCTACCTTCCATTAATACATCTCCAATAAATGGTTGTAGTGAACCTACATCATCTCTTTCAGAAAACCCCTTACCTAATTTAGATGAAGAACCACCCCCACTAATAACTGGAACACCTGCAGCGGCTGCCGCATATGTACCAGCTGCAGCTGTTGTATTAAGTAATGTTTTAGATGCTGGTAGTGCGTTGTTGTGGGGATTCTTTTGTACACTTATGGGATTTAAGTAGTAGTAATCTGTATTAGAATTTCTTTTGGTGGGTTTTGATTCACCTGAAGTACCTAATATTAATATAACGGATTCACCTATTAATGGAATTCGTCTTACAGACATATCAAATGGATACGCTTTTATTTGTTGGTTTGGATTAGATTGATTAAAGCATTGGATTTGGTACACTTCATTTACATCAGTATCTTTTAATATTATCTTTTGTACAGTACCAACTGTTATAGCTCCTGAACCTGGCATTATTCTTCCCCCTCTTCGGTTTGTAATGTTTCGATAGTTTTATCTATCGCTTCAGCATTTGAGATTAATTGTTTCTTTTCTTCTTCACTTAATCCAAATCCGCCATCATCACCTGAGTTAGCATCCTTCATCATTCTTTGAACGATTGCAGCTAACTTTACTATTTGGTCATCATTTCGGATTGATACATCCATATACTCTTTTATCAAAGGAACAATTACAGTGGCATCACTTAGGTTTTTAACCAATGGTTCTAACTGAGCAATAAGAAGTTTTAATTGTCTATCCTTCTTTTTTGAATTGTTGTAAACATCAGACATAATATCAGCAAATGTTTTTCCTTTAAATAATTCCGTATCTTTATCCATTTTTATCCTTTAATTTGTAAGTCACTGCTAACTGACCGTTTTTGTTATACTCTCTATACAATTCTACATAAATTAATTTTAATTTACCTACTACCTTAGTTATATATTGAGTATGAACTCCTGTTCGTTCTCTAATAAGTATGTAGAGTGCCTTCTTATTGTACGAATATAAATCATATCTGTTTTTAAATAATTCATTTATGGAATCTGCAATTGCCCTATCCCTATCCTTTAAGAATATTGTATATAGGTGATAATCTATATATTTTGTAAAATGGTCAATAAAATCGGCTTTAGCTTCTTTGTTGTTTTGGTCAACAATCTCATTTACAATGTTACGAGAACTATCAATATACTTAACTTCTGTTTTAGATTTCATTCTAGCATAGTTGGCATTGTTCTCATTAAATAAATAATTTCTAGCTACTACTGTAAAATAAGAAAAAGCCCTACCATTCTCCCCATTGAATTTATGAATCTTTTCATTTAGGAAAGCCACCACATTTGCTTTTACATCCTCATAAGGTACATCAAAGTAATATGTTTTGTAGGTATGGATTACATTCTCAGATAACTTATCAAATGGATAGTGAATAAATCTATTATAAATTTTATTCTTTAAAACATTATCATCACTTTCGTTATATGCGTTGATAGCTATCTCTGTAATTTTAGTAAAATATCTTTTACTTCTTTTTTTTCTTTTTTTAGCCATTATGCTTTATTTGTGTTTTCGTTTTTTAAATCCTCCATAACATCTTTTATCTTATTAAAAATATACCCACTTTCATCATCTGCTTCAAATGAACCAACTCTATCAATCTCAGTCATTCTTTTATATGCATCGTTGAAGTTGGTATCTATCTTATCTATAAGTTCATTTCTATCATCTATAGCATCTTCTAACTTTTCTAACTTTCTAAGTAAATTCCATACTATTAAAATTAATAGAACGATTATAGATACTGATACTATTAATTGTGTGATTTCCATATTATGCTTCTTCAGTTTCACCAAATATGGATTTAAAATCTATCTTATCTGGCATAGTTACGTTTTCTAATTTTTGTTTCTTAGTAGGTCGACCACCTTTGTTTTTAGGAACTTCACCCTGCTTCAACTTTAACCATCTCTCATTTTCAAATCTAGCAGCCATAATATCAGCTTGATGCATTATGAATGGTAACCCAGTCTTTAGTGCATTATCTTTGTTGTATGCGATGTAGTACTCTTTATTAGAATCATCGTATAAACCATCTGTTAATTTAATACCTAAGTATTCTACTTCTGATATTTTTATTCCAAAATGGTTTAACATCCAAAATGTTCTATCGTTTAGATTCATCCAATGCATAGTTGGATTTGTTTTATAAATCTTACCTTGATTTTCAATATGCCATTGTGAATCATTTGGAATATACCAACTCTCATCAGCATTACCAACCTTACCTAAGTCGTGGTGAAGGGCTGTAAAGATTACTGTTTCTCTATCATAACCACCATCCCCAATACCCAACTCAGTATGTAAATCAAATACTTTAACTGCGTTTCGTGTAACTCTAAGTATGTGGTCTAAATAACCACCAGCAAATGCGTTGTGGAAATGTTCGGTTGATGATGCTGGTGTAAGTATAATTCTATCTTCAAGATGGTCGTACATCTTATTAAGAGAATCCAATCTCTCACCAATAAAGGTTTGGTTAATTAATTTTCTGAACTTCTCATAGTTTTCAGTTATTTTGTTTTCATCTAAAATGTGTATCATATTTTCTATTTTTTATTGTAAGTAATTGATTATCAATGTGTTGTGATGATAGTGGTAACCAACTGATTATGAGTTAGTTACGGTTTCATCCAATATAGATAAGAATTCACTCTCTCTATAAATGTGATATGTTTTACCACCATTCTTATGTTTGAATCCAGTTCCTTCTAATAGAACTGTATCTCCTACTTTTGTCATCATAGGGATTTTAGCACCCGAATGAGTAAATAACCCACTCCCAACGGAAACTACCGTTCCCATCATTGTGGTATCTGAACCTGATGGTTTGTATAAACCACCTTTTGTTTTCTCATCGTGTCTTTTAACGATTTCTACTACTACTCTATCCCCTAAAGGTCTATAATTGTATTCCATAACTTTTTGTTTTATATAATTTTATCTATAATTCCTAATTCTAATGCATCTTCAGCATTTAAGAAGTAATCAGTTCTTTGATTCTCTTTCCAAAACTTTTTATCTTTCTTCGTACACTCAGCCATAATGTTATTACAATCTTCTTCTAATTGTTCTGCGAACTTAGCATTAGATTTAACATCTTCTAATTTACCCATATTGAACGTTGAAAGTTGGTGAACCATAATCTTAGAATGATTAGATGCTGCTCTAAGAACTGTACCAGCTGCTAGAAGAAGTGCAGATGAACTCATAGC
>Ga0102963_1001559_pt1 | contig 10132 bp, 10 predicted proteins | sample SalPon2_C_H2O_MG_2_FD_84522 | JGI IMG/M metagenome (GOLD analysis project Ga0102963, IMG submission 84522) | Salt pond water microbial communities from South San Francisco under conditions of wetland restoration - Salt Pond MetaG SF2_C_H2O_MG | ecosystem: Environmental > Aquatic > Non-marine... | reverse complement strand
TCAAATTTATAGTCATTAATATCATTAATAATGCAGCCTAAAGATCTAACAAGCACTGATCCAATTGCTAGAATTAAATAATTTTTATATTCCATTAACCCGCTATTAAGACCGCCTAAGAGAAGTCCTAAAAACGATGGCCAAAACAAAAGGTATATCCCAATTGGTTTATCTAGTCTTGTTAATTCAATAAATCCTTGAATTTTTTTAATCATTCTCATTCATTAAAAATGTTTCCATGACAGAAAATTTATATCCTTTAACAGAATATTTTGCTTTCCTGCCCCAATAAATATTTGATTCATTCTTAAAAGAAGCATAAAGAATTAGCTCTCTTAAAAAAATGTCTTTTTCAAACAAAATATCACCCAGTGGTTTAGTGCCAAGATTTCCTAGTTTATTAAAGCCATTTTCAATTGTTTCTAGTGGTATTATCGTTTGAGCAAAAACCACTGGTGAGTCGTTGCATAATAATAGCACTTCTCTCTTTTTTATCTTTTCTGATTCAGCATTTACAAACTTCTTATCATCGTCTGATATTTTTGATAATTCATCCTGAATTAAATGCAGTTTGAACTTTCCATGTTTTTTTATTCTTTTTGTAATTGGTCCTTTTTCTGATAGCCAAGATATAATTTTTTTATTAGCTATATTAGCTTTTATTGATTCGAAAGGGCTCCAGGGTGATATTTGCTTTAGCTTCATTAATTGACCTAATAAATCTGATATTATAACGCCCATATTTTTAATCTTTGTAACTTAATTGGATATGAATATGGAATTAAAAAAATACGAATGCATAGTTTGTGGTCTAATATATGATGAAGCCCTTGGATGGCCAGAAGATGGCATAGAGCCAGGAACAAAATGGGATGATGTCCCTGATGATTGGTTATGTCCAGAATGCGGTGTTGGAAAAGAAGATTTTGATATGATTGAAATATAATGATTGAAACCCCTAAAAACTTAACAAGAAATATTTTATTTGGAATGTTTTTAGGTTTTATTATTGGATCGTTTTTTTACTATCTAGAAATTTTTCCAGAAAGCTTGGTTAATTTCGTAAGAATTTATGTTTTTAACTTAGGAAGCTCTATTTTTGTTAATTTATTAAAATTATTAATTGTGCCCCTTGTTTTCTTTTCACTAGTCTCTGGTATTTCATCATTAACAAGCATGCAAAGTCTTGGGAATATAACTCTTAAGACAATAACTTTGTACCTTTCTACAACTGCTATAGCTGTTTCATTGTCATTGCTGGTTGGGTCAATTTTTAAACCAGGTTCTGGTTATTCTTCTGAAATAGCTCCTCCAGATAAATTGCCTGAGGGCCAGGGAATATATGAAACGATATTAGATATCTTCCCTTCAAATATTATTGAAGCAATGGCCCAAAATCAAATGCTTGCTGTTGTTTTTTTTAGTATCTTGTTTGGCCTTGCATTAAACAAAACAAATCATTTGACTAATAACTTTAGTGATTCTTTCGAAAAACTTAATACAGTATTTATGCAATTAGTGATAATGATCATTTCTTTTGCTCCTATCGGAGTTTTTTGCCTTATTGGAAAATTTGTTATTACTGATGGCTTAGACATTTTTCAGGAAGCATTTAAATATGTTTTGCTATTAATAATAGTATTAATAATCCATGCCTTTGTAACATATTCGTTGATAATTAAAATCTTTACCAATCTAAGCATTAGCACTTTTTATAAAAAAATGAAGGATGTTGCAATATTTGCCTTTTCAACCTCCTCAAGCGCAGCAACTATTCCGGTTACCTTAAAAACCGTTCAAGATGAATTGGGAGTTAATAAAAATGTGTCATCTTTTGTAATACCAGTTGGTGCGACCATTAATATGGATGGCACAGCGATTATGCAAGGCATGGCCACAGTATTTATTGCTCAAATGTCAGGTATCGATTTATCACTATTTCAATATGTTCAAGTTGTTATACTTGCAGTAGTAACTTCTATAGGCACTGCATCAGTTCCTTCTGCTGGAACAATAACTTTGGTAATAATTCTTCAGCAATTCGGACTACCTCTTGAAGCAATAGGCATAATACTCGCTGTAGATAGAATCTTAGATATGCTTCGTACCTCTGTGAATGTTACTGGAGATGCTGCTGTTGCATGCATAGTGGCAGATTCAGAGGGATTATTAGATAAAAATTTATTCGATAAATAGAAAAAAAGTACGTCTTTTTTATAATTATTTGATAGAATGCCTCTTTAAAAAAAGGGGTCCTTAAATGAATACTTTACTTTTACCACCAATATTAGGCGTCATAGGAATGATCGCTGCTCTTGTTGTATACCTTCTTGTAATGCAATATCCGGATGGAGACGATAAAGTTAAAAAAATAGGAGATCAGATTCATAAAGGAGCTTTAACCTTCATGAAAACTGAGTATAAGTATCTTTTAATTTTTATAGCTGTTTTAGTTTTGCTTGTTTGGTTTGCATTAGGAATGCATTCAGCAATAGCTGTCATTACAGGAGCCGCTTGTTCATCATTAGCTGGCTTCATAGGTATGTATGCAGCTACTAAAGCAAATGTAAGAACCGCAACTGCCGCTCAACAAGATGGAGCAGCTGCAGCATTATCAGTTTCATTCTACGGTGGTTCGGTAATGGGCCTTTGCGTAGCTTCTTTAGGACTTATTGGCCTTGGAACTTTATATTATTTTTTTAATGCGGATCATGTTCATGCTTTAGAAGGCTTTGGAATGGGAGCTTCCGTTGTAGCTTTATTTTCAAGAGTGGGCGGAGGCATATTTACTAAAAGTGCTGATGTTGGAGCTGATCTAGTAGGTAAAATTGAAGCTGGTATACCAGAAGATGATCCAAGAAATCCTGGTGTTATTGCAGACAATGTTGGAGATAATGTTGGTGATGTTGCTGGAATGGGTTCAGATATTTTCGAATCCTATTGTGGATCAATGATTGCATCAATAGCCATTGCTTATACTTTAGTACTTGCTGGTGATGCTGGTGCAGTTGATATGATGAAACTTCCACTTTTACTTGCATCTTCAGGATTGGTAGCTTCTATTCTTGGAATAGTGATTGTTAAACTTCAATCAGCTAAGGCTCCTGCAAGTGCTTTAAGATCTGGAACTTTGCTTGCGCCAGTAATATTTGTTGGCTTTGCTTGGTTCATAGTGCAATCATTACCTGGAGTTTCTAATACAGTGTGGTGGTGTGTTATAGCTGGAGCAGTTGGCGGAGTGCTAATTGGCCTTATTACAGAATATTATACTGGCGGAAAACCAGTTAAGGATATTGCAGAATCAGGTGAAACCGGTCCAGCCACTGTTATGATTTCTGGTCTTGCAGTAGGAATGGAATCTGTTGTTATTCCTATAGCCATCCTAGCTTCCATCATCTTTGTATCAACCGGTCTTTCTGGAGTCTATGGAGTTGGTATCGCAGCAGTTGGGATGTTATCTACTGTTGGAATTACCATGGCAATTGATGCGTATGGACCTGTTGCTGATAATGCTGGTGGAATAGCAGAAATGTCTGGAATGGGTAAAGAAGTAAGAGATATCACAGACTCTTTGGATGAATTAGGAAATACCACTGCAGCAATTGGTAAGGGATTTGCTATTGGAGCAGCAGCATTGGCAGCTCTGGCAATAATATCAGCTTACTCAGCTGTTGTAACAGTAAAGAATCCTGAATTCTCATTAGCCCTTACAGACCCAATTGTTCTTGTAGGTATGTTTATAGGCGCATGTATCCCTTTTTATATTGCATCCATAACAATGAAAGCTGTCGGAGATGCAGCTTTTGAAATGATTAATGAAATCAGAAGGCAGTTCAGAGAAATTTCAGGCTTAATGGAGGGCACTGCGGATCCAGATTCAGAAAAATGTGTAGAAATAGCCACCCGTGCATCTTTAAAGAAAATGATGTTACCTGGAGTTATTGCTGTTGCCATGCCTGCTATTGTTGGTTTTGGGTTAGGTGCTGAAGCCCTTGGCGGAATGCTTGCTGGTGGTCTTTTGGGGTGCGTATCTTTAGCTCTCATGATGGCTAATGCTGGCGGTGCTTGGGATAATGCTAAAAAATATGTTGAGAAAGGAAATCTTGGCGGCAAAGGATCAGATACTCACGCTGCAGTAGTTGTGGGTGATACAGTTGGAGATCCATTTAAAGACACCTCTGGCCCAGCAATGAATATTTTAATTAATGTTATGGCTATTGTTAGTTTAGTTATTGCTCCTTTGTTAAGCATATAAATTCAAATATAAACTTTAATGATCCAGGGATTCTTTCCTGGATCATATGTTAAATTAAAGAATGAATAAAAATATCCTAATCATAGGTTATGGAGATATTGGCAGTCGATTAAGTAAAATTCTTAAAGAGCAATCGGCAAATATATATGCAGTATCTAGGCATGACTCTCTTAACCAAAATATTATTAAGATAAATTGGGACTGGCTTTCTAATAACAATCTAGATTTACCTAGAGTTACTTTTGATTCAGTTATCATTATTCCTAAACCAAGTAATCTAGATGAAGATGGCTATAGGGATGGATTTATCTCTTCTTTAGAAAATATTACAAATTCATTACAAAACGCAGATATTAAAAGTGTAATAGCAATATCATCTACAAGAGTTTATGGAGATCATCAATTGGGCTATATCGATGAATCTACTTTGGCTGAACCTTCTGATTTTCGAGGAAATCTTATAAAGGAATATGAATTAACACTAAACCAATCATTCCCAGAATATTTAAATATCTTAAGGTTTTCAGGGCTATATATAGATAGCTCAAAACATTCATCCCATAATAGATTAAATCGAAATACAGCTGCAAAAATTATATCTTTTGCAATTGATAAACTATCTCAAAATAAAGAAAACGATATTTATAATTGTAGTGAGGATTGTGAAATCCTTGCATCAGTTAAATCTGTGAGTAATAAAAAATTAAAAGCAGCTGGGTTTAATTTTTAAATAATTAAAGCTAGAACTAAAACTCTAAGCAAAATACAATGTCTATATGATAGCTAGCATGACAGGCTTTGGCTCTTCGAAGCACATACAAAAAGAAACAGAAATATATTGTGATATAAAGAGCGTGAATCATAGATTCTTAGATGTTTCAATTAAACCAAACGATATTGGAAATGAGTTTGATGTTTTAATTAGAGAAGATGTTTCAAAAAAAATAAAACGTGGAAGTGTAGATATTAGATTTAAGCTAAAGTTTCCATCTAGCAATACTTATACAATTAATAATGAGTCTGTAAAGAACTTAATTAAATCCATTAAATCCATTAAATCTATTGATACAAGCAATATAAGATTATCAGATATAAAAGATATTCCAGGAATAATAAAGTCCGAACAAAAAACTATAGTTAATCAAAAACTTTTAAAGAAAACTTTCAAAGCTGCCTTAAATGGATTGATAGAAAATAGGAGGGCAGAAGGAGAAAAGATAAGAAAAACATTTATATCAAAAATATCAAAAATACAAAATAACCTAGCAAAAATCACTAAATCAAATTCCAAACTAACCAAACTCAGGGCTGAAACACTTAATAAGAAAGTAAAGATACTTTGTAATAATTTAGACAAGGATAGACTTGAACAAGAAATTGCAATGTTGGTTTTAAAACATGATGTTGCTGAAGAGATAGAAAGAATTGACTTTCATCTAAGTTCTTTAAAGAAAGAATTATCCATAAAAAATGGAAGCGGAAAAAAGATAGACTTTATTCTTCAAGAATTATTAGAGAAACAAGCACTTTATCTGTAAAAATTGATCATCCCAGCTACAAACAAATCGCATTAGATATGAAGCTCTCTGTTGAAGAAATGCGAGAACAATCCCAGAACATTGAATAATATAAAAAAAGGAAAGTTATATGTCATTTCAGCTCCATCAGGAGCTGGTAAATCATCTTTAATACAATCTATTCTTGATGCAAGTAAGAATTTTGAGCTATCAGTATCAGCAACAACTAGAAAACCAAGAGAAGGAGAGGAAGAGGGTAAACATTATTTCTTTATAGAAGATGATGAGTTTGATGAATTAATCTCTAAACATGCCTTTATTGAATATGCTGTTGTACATAACCATAAATATGGAACATTAAAGTCACATATAGAAGAAAAAATTAATAAAGGCATAAGTGTTATTTGTGATATTGATGTCCAAGGCTATAAATTAATTAAGGACGCATCAATAGAGCATATATCTATATTTATTATCCCTCCAAGCTTAGAAGAGCTTGAAAAGAGGCTCATAAATAGAGGTCTTGATACACCAGCAATTATTAATACAAGACTAAATAATGCTAAGAAAGAACTTAAATTTGCTGAAGAATTTGATTATCGAATATTAAATGATAGCTATGAAACTGCATGTATGGATATTATTGATATTGTTATAGATGGCAAATCTTTTAATAATAAGGATAAAATAAACTTAAAGATCTTGAGAGATATGTTGTCTTAATTGATCAATAGAAATAGAATACTCTCCCTAGGAGAAATTATATGGCTAGAATTACAGTTGAAGATTGTTTACAAGAAGTACCGAGTAGGTTTGATTTAATTATCATGGCCTCAAAAAGAGCTAGGCAGCTTGCTACCACAAGCAGGGATCCTCTCGTAGAATGGGATAATGATAAACCAACATTAGTGGCTTTAAGAGAAATTGAAGCTGGTCTATTGGATATGGAGACCTTAGATAGAACTCTAGAAGAAGATGTATTAATGGATGGATTTTCAACACCAGACTCAGAAGTATCACAAAGATCTGAGTAAATGAATTTTGGAGAACTAATTTGAGTGAAACAGTTCTCCCAAACCATTTAATAAATTTTTCAGAAACCAGTCTTTTAAAACTCCCAAATTCATTATATAAATCCTGCAAAGTTTATTTAAGCTACGATGATATAAAAAAAATTCAGAAAGCTTATTCTTTTGCTTTTTATGCGCACTCGGGTCAAAAAAGAAAAGATGGCTCAGACTATATAACCCATCCTATAGCTGTTACACAAATTCTTCTCGATCTAAAAATGGATTCAGATTCAGTTTGCTCAGCATTAATGCATGATGTTTTAGAAGATTGTAATGTTCAAAAAAATAACTTGGCTAAAATATTTGGTGATGATGTTGCACATATTGTAGACGGTGTTAGTAAGCTTGGAAAAATTGAAACGAAAAACATATCCGATAGTGATGCGAACAATCTTCAAAAAATGGCACTGGCAATGGCTAATGACGTAAGAGTTGTTTTGGTTAAATTATGTGATCGTTTGCACAACATGAGAACAATTGAGCATGTTCCAAGAAAAAAACAAATTCAGAAGGCCAAAGAGACTCTTGAATTATATGGCCCTCTTGCTTTAAGAGTGGGTATGCAAGATATTAGAGCAGAACTCGAAGATCTTTCCTTCAGATGCATACACCCAATGCGAGCCAAGATACTTGAAAAAGCTGTCAAAAGCTCAAGTGGTGGGAGAAAGAGAATTGTCACACAGATTAGAAAAGAACTTAAAACAAAACTTAAATCAAATAATATTCAAGATGTTGCTGTAAAAGGAAGGGAAAAGAATCTTTATAGTATTTATAACAAAATCAAGACAAAGCACAAACCTTTCTCAGAAATATTAGATGTTTATGGATTTAGAATTCTTGTAGACTCTGTAGATGATTGTTATAGAGCTCTTGGAATTATTCATAACTATTTCTCACCGATTGAAAATAAATTTAAAGACTATATTGCAATACCAAAAACAAATGGCTATCAGGCTCTCCACACAAGTCTATTAGCCTTACAAGCATTCCCAATAGAAGTCCAAATACAAACAAGAAGCATGTGGGCTACAGCAAATATGGGTATTGCAGCTCATTGGGGTTATAAAACCGATGATAAGAGCAAAGGAACAGAGCTAAGAGCAAATAAGTGGTTGTCTGGCCTTGTTGACCTTAAGAAGAAGTCTTCGAATCCCTCTGAATTTGCTGACTCTCTTAGAAAAGATCTTGATTCTGAGGAAGTATATTTATTTTCTCCAAAAGGACATATTTACGCATTAAAAGCTGGAGCGACTCCAATAGATTTTGCCTATGAGGTTCATACCGGATTGGGTAATAGTATTATTGGATGTAAAGTAAATAGAAGGGAAGCGCCGCTAAATGTTGAGCTTGAAAGCGGTCAAACAGTTGAAATTATTACTTCAAGCTCCTTTGTTGAGGCAGATCCAGCATGGCTTAATTTTGTTGTTACAAGTAAAGCTAGAAGCGGTATTAGAGCCAAATTAAGAAATCAAAAAGTATCTTCTGCTCGAAAGGCAGGAAAATTTATGCTCGAAACTGAACTACAAAGATCTGGAAAATCTCTTGAGGACTATCGAGGAAGCAATCTTAAAAGAGTGTTGGATTTAATTGGAGTAACGTCTCTTAATAAACTTTTAATTGAACTCGGCTCTGGCAAAAGAACTGGTAATATTGTTGCAGAAAGATTTTATTCAGGATTAAAAATTAGAAAAGATTCTGACATCAAAAAGATTAAACCAGTTTTTATCAGCGATAATCATATAGAAGGCGTTTCAGTGGTTTTTGCTAAATGTTGCCATCCCATTTATCAAGATCCTGTAATTGCTCATTCTGATACTGAAAGAGGAATAGTAATTCACCATAAAAAATGTAAACAGGTAGCACCATTTATCTCAAAAGACTCTAGATATATACCTGCAAAATGGACAACCAAATCAAAAAATCATGTGTATACTGCAAAAATTAATATCGTAACCGTTGATGAAATAGGTGTATTGGCGGAAATTGTTTCAGTTTTTACAAAAGCAGCTATAAATATAGAGCAAGTTCATACAAAAAATATTGACAGTACATTTAGTGATTTTGAAATGGAGGTTGATGTGGAGAGCAAAGAAGAGCTTCAATATATTATGCAAAAAATTAGATCTAAAAAAATTACATCCAGTTGCACAAGATTAATTAATGAAAAATGATAAGCCTAAAAATTTAATTTTAGGTACAATTCACTTCATAAACTACAGGCAGGTTACTTTATGACAAAAAAAATTATTTTTACTGAAAATGCTCCAAAGGCTATAGGCCCTTATTCTCAAGCAGTTCAGGCTGGAGGTTTTACGTTCGTTTCTGGACAGGTTGCAATTAATCCAAAAACAGGAGATCTGATGAATGCTTCAATTGAAGAGCAAGCTGAACAAGTTCTACAAAATCTAACAGCTATATGCAAAGAAGCAAATTTATCTTTATCAAATATTGTTAAGCTAACGATCTATATTACAAACATGAGTGACTTTTCTATTGTTAACGAAGCAATGCAAAGACATTTTGTTGAACCTTATCCTGCAAGGGCTACAGTAGAGGTTTCTGCTTTACCTCTTGGCGTTAATGTAGAGATGGATGCAATTCTTATAAGTAATGAATAAAAACCTTCTTTCATTAAATGATCTTTCAAAAAAAGAGATTCTTGAGATAATTGAATTTGCAAAAAACTTTAAACTCGAAGACGGCTCTTTTAGGAAAGAAAATTTATTTCCTGACAAAACTGTTGCTAATGTCTTCTGTGAGCCTAGCACAAGAACAAAATCTTCTTTTGAAATTGCTGCAAAAAATCTTGGTTGTTTAGTTGTAGGATTTGATATCTCAAATTCATCTGTTGAAAAAGGGGAGTCAATATATGAGACAGTTGATGCCCTTAGTTTGATGGGGGTTGATTTGTGTGTATTAAGGCATCCTGAATCTGTTATTAGAGATTTATCAGAATATTTGCCAGAGATGGTTTTTATTAATGGCGGTGAAGGTTCAATATCTCATCCAACTCAAGCCTTAATAGATTTGATGACAATTATTGAAAACAAGGGATCAATAGATGATCTTAATATTGTTATTGTTGGTGATTTAGACCACTCAAGAGTTACCTCATCTTTTATTGAGGGGGTATCAAATTTTGCATTTAACTCCTTGACCTTTTGTGGACACCCAAGCATGTCAACGAAATACATTAGTCCGGCTATAGGTAAATATGAATCAGATTTAGATGTGGCACTTCATGATGCTGATGTAATAATGACTCTTAGGATTCAACACGAGAGATTTGA
>Ga0102963_1001556_pt1 | contig 10141 bp, 6 predicted proteins | sample SalPon2_C_H2O_MG_2_FD_84522 | JGI IMG/M metagenome (GOLD analysis project Ga0102963, IMG submission 84522) | Salt pond water microbial communities from South San Francisco under conditions of wetland restoration - Salt Pond MetaG SF2_C_H2O_MG | ecosystem: Environmental > Aquatic > Non-marine... | reverse complement strand
GGTCTTGATTGAGACCCGCAGTTTGTGTACCGGTAAAATCTAATCCAAACTCATACGTCAATATCCCATTTTTACCTCTTGTAACAGGAGCAATGGTAAAATTATGGTATTGTCCTCCTGTTGCAGACCACCCGTTGTATTGTGAAAACTGATAACCTAAATCAAATACAATCTCTTTATCGCCTGCTTCTAGCTCAACGTTGTGTGCCGTTGCAGCCAAGTGTTCACTTGTCGCAAAACCGGCATGCGTATAGAGGTAGGAAATTCCACCGCTACGGTAGGTAGCAAGAACCTTACTGGTAGGGTTAGAGGTTCTTAACCACTGCTGGCTTAACCCATAACTCTGCTGCCATGAACCGCTTACTGTATCTACTTGTCCCGCATCCAGTGCACCAAAGAAACTGTGATAGTTCGCCTGAAGCAAGGCTTGCGTCTTAAAGTTCCAATTCTTGGTCGCACGCTGAAAATCTGCCAGCAAGGTATTTTCATAAGTGGGCTGAGTATAAAACGGACTATTAACACCCGACAATGTACCGTCGTGCAACGCTTTGATGCCCCAAACATTCTTCTTACTCCTCGGCGAAGAGAGTACAAAGCTCGCGTAGGTCCCTGTGAAATTACCTGCACCCAAGCTTACTTTTTGCGTAGGCAATTTAGGCAGCTTTACACGACCAAGCTGAATACTTGGAATAGGATCCGGATCAAAATCTATGACCATGCCTTTCGGTTGAATTCGAACCGTTACTGCCAATTTCTCCGATGTCGTATCCGCGAAGGACGGCTGCTCAGAAATTTTATGTGCCGAACGTACTTGCGCTTTATAGTCTTCAACAACTCTGATTTCGACACTTTTTACTTCATCTCCTGTTTCTTCTTGCGCCCACAAGCTAAGTGGAGCCAAGAATAATGCGGTATATAGAATCTTTTTCATTGCTTCAGTTGGGTTTATTCTTGGTCCAATTCTTTTAATTCCTCCATCGCCGTAGGCGCAACCTCGAGCGTATCCGAGATTTGGGCCTGGGCCTCCTCAGCAGCTCTTCGTCTAGTGAGGTCAGATTTAAACTGCTGCGCCTCCCCTACAATAGCACCTTCCGCATTATCTATGATGTAGTCCAAAGTGTAGTTCGCTTGGAAATCATCCTGCAGGCCGGCGTAGTTCTTTGCCATCAACAGCAAGGACTTCCAGCGCCACTGTGGGTAAGTCGGGAGATTATCGATCATCCAGAAGATGCGCTCATTCGACGCTTCATATTTGGACTGCACATATTCAAAATGGGCTAAATAGTAATTCGACTCGGCCTGCGCCTCACCCTTAATTTCAGCAGCCACTTGGGTGTAGTACAATTTGGCATTTGCACTATCGTTCAAGGCCAAGGCACTACGCGCAGCATTTAGTAACGCTTCTGAACGCCACTCCACCGGCAAACCTTCATCTTGCAACAAGCTCTCCGCATATTGCATGATGACCGGAACATCCTCTAGTGCTTTCGCACAACGCATCAATCCCAATCTTGCACGGCGACCTTCATCCGCATTGCCTACCAAGCTGACGACCTGCTGGAAATAGGTAAAGGCGTTTTCATAATCCTCGCTGGCGTAATACAAGCTGGCCAAACGCTCTACCGTACGCTTGCGGAAGCTCAATTCTCCGGATCTTTCTACAAATTCATAGCCGGCAAGAGCAACCGCATCGTCCCCTTCCGCGAAGGCACATTCTGCCGCGTAGTAATTTGCCGGCACTCGGAAGATGCCATCTGGAAATTTCGCGATGTACTCGAGCATACCTTTTTTCGCACCGGCGCAATCGCCAAGGCTATAACGGTCAAAGGCGCCATTGTAGAGTGTTGAATCCAACGCACCTTGACCTATATCGGCACCCGTAAGCGTTTGTATCCAATCCACATAGTCCCCTAATTGGTCCAATTCTGAAAATTGAATTTTCGCTAATCCCAATGCCTCTTTGCTTTCAGGGGTATTCGGGTAGTTCTCAACAACACGCTTAAAGGCATCTAACGCCCCTCGACTATTCCCCTGTGTGCGGTAAATAAGACCCAAAGCAATGTGCGCATTCTTCACAAAACGACTCTGGGGGTAATCCGAGATAAAGGAATTAAAAATCTCTTCAGCACGCTTGTTTTTGCCAAGCTTCATATAAGTCTCGCCCAATTCAAAATAGGCATCCGTGGCGTACACCGAATTTGGGAATCGCTGCACTAACGCCTCTAAAGCATCCCCTTTCTTCTGTGGTTCATCAACCAGTCCGTAACATAGTGAGCGTTGAAAGGCAGCGTAGTCAGCATCAGGAACATTGCGCCCAAGATAAGTGGTGTAGTAGGTAATGGCGTTTGCATACTGCGCGGTCATGAAGTAAGAATCGGCCAAACGGAGTTCGGCGTCATTCGCCAATTTCGTTCCCAATTTTGCGCTGTTTAAAAACAATCTAAAGGTGGTCGCTGCATTCCCGTAATCTTCCTTAGAAAAGTAGGCATACCCCTTGTTGTATAAGCTACGCTTGTATTCGCTCAGTGTTGCAGATCCTGGAATGGCCTCAAATTTTCCTATTTCCAACAATGCCGTGTTAAAATCATCTTCGCGGTAGGCTATCTCCGCCAACCAATAATGCGCTAAGGATGCATAGACATTGTTTAGTGGATAGTCCAGTGATTTATTAAAGAGTCTTCTAGCCGCGTTGTATTGTATGGCATTGAAATGCTGTACACCTCGAAAGTAGGCCACCTTCTGGTAGGCTCCTTGCATCGTAGGCTGATCCAAACCTGCCGCAGATATAGCCTTCATTGCACTCTCATAATCTTTGGAATTAAGGTACAGATTCGCGAGGTATTCATTCGCTTCTTGGCGATGACGACTGTTGGGATAAGCACTTAAAAAAGACTTAAAAATATCCAAAGGCTGCTCGAACGGGGTACTGGAATCATACGCCAGCTTCGCATAATTAAAATAGGCATCTTCACGCAAAGACTGATCCTTCCCGCTTTCACTTGCGCGGAAGAAAGCCGATTGTGCTTCCGTTTTCTTGCCCGTCTTTAAATAACAATCCGCCAAATGGTAGTAGGCACTCTGCCCCAAATCATCACCCCGATTGTGAATCTTATTGAACGCATTGATGGCCTCCTCGTAGCGGCCAATTTTATAGAGTACAAAGCCCAACTTGTAGTGATCCTGTTCCTTGAGTTTCCCACCTAGCGCTTGATGCTTTTCTAAATAGGTAGCCGCAGATTTCCAATCCTTCCTTTGGTAGTACCCTTCACCAATGAGCTTCGCAACCTCGGCTGCACGAGAAGCAACGGCTTGCTCGAGTAGCGCCTCCCCTACACGAAGGAGCTCGTCAATCTCACCGGTTTTATAGTAAATCTGACTGAGGTAATAGGGTGTTACTCCACCAAATTTGTCGTCGCCTGAGAGCAACTTAAACTGTTCCACTGCAGTGCTGTACTGTTCTGCTTCATAGGCGATGTGGCCATAGTAATACCTGTGATGGCTGCGGTATTCACCTTTGTATTCTGTCCCTTGGAAAAATAGGTTTCGGGCTTTATCAACATCCTTTGCCATCAAGTGACTGTAGGCCAATTTGAAATAGTATTCGCTTCGAAAACTTGATGCCACATCTCGCTGGTCAATCGCTCCAAGCCATTGCACCACCTTTTTATACCTGCGGTTGTTGAAGTAATAATCTGCGGCTGTAATATGTGCTTCCTGCCAACGCGGGCTCAGCGGATAGGTTTGAGCGAAATACGTCAAGAAGTATTCGCTGTTTTCATTCATCAAATAGAGGGCGCATAGGGCGCGGTAAAAACTACTCTCTTCCTTTAAAAAACTTTGGGTGGGCAAGTCGGATTCAAGCAATTCATCAAAACCGACTCTTGCCGCCGCATAAAGTCCGTCCTCAAACAAATCAACACTTTCATTGTAGGTTGCCTCAAGTCCCGCTTCTAAAGGCGTCTCTTGAGCTACACCTAGGCTAGTAAAGGCCAGCAACAAAGCACTGTAGAGAAATCTTCTCATCATTATCAGGTTTATCCTTAAAAATAAACGTAGCCTAGCGCACCTCGCGCTGCAAATCAGGTTTATTAAGGGGAGTTATTCACATGAAAAAACGCAGAACCTGCATACTTTGGTATGTTATCTAGTAAGGATTTAATAGCTTGTAGCCCTATAACTGACCTCCTATTCAATGGCATTAGTCGCATTAAAAAACGCCTCGATTTTTCAAGGCAAACACCTGGTGCTTAGCGCGGTAAACTTTGAAATCGCCGCAGGTGAATTTGTATACCTTATAGGGCAAACCGGATCTGGAAAAAGCTCTGTTTTAAAGACGCTATACGGTGATATACCCTTAACACAAGGTGAGGGTCATGTTGCCGACCATGCGCTCAATGGTCTCAAGGATAAAAATATCCCGGCGCTTCGTCGTGACTTGGGCATCGTCTTTCAAGACTTTCAGTTGCTGAGCGATCGCAGCGTGGAGGGCAATCTAGACTTTGTCTTACGCGCCACAGGATGGAAAGAAAAAGAAGCCCGTGCCAAGCGAATTGTCGAAGTATTGTCCTTAGTTGGCATGCAGAATAAGAAGCATAAAAGCACCTTCGAAATTTCTGGCGGTGAGCAGCAGCGGGTTGCCATTGCTCGTGCACTTTTAAATGATCCTAAAATCATCCTTGCCGATGAACCTACTGGTAATTTAGACCCACGCACTTCAGAGGAGATCATGAGCTTATTGTTGAGCCTGACTGAGCAGGGCAAGGCTGTTTTAATGGCAACGCATGATTTCCAATTGATTCACAAATACGCAAACCGTACTTTAAAAGTTGAAAACGGTGGCGTCATCAGTACTCAAGTACAAGCTTTTTAATCCATTTGGGAGCATCTGTCCAAAATAAACTCAGTATTTGTATCGCATGTTACGGCGACGACCTAACTGCGCTTTTGGAAGCGATAGAGAAGGGAAAGGAGAACTTACCATCGAATTGGACCTTGGAACTCATTGCAGGAGATCAACATCCCGAACCCGCCGCGAAAGCAAACGCATGGGAAACCCAATTCTCATTACTTTACCTGCACCATCCCAATGGTCTAGGCCGCGGTAACAATAGAAACACCATCGCTCGTGCTTCAACAGGAGATTACTTGCTGTTTCTAGATGCCGACGCACTTCCAGTAGACCCCGAGCAATTTTTGACGAACTACTGCACTGCGCTCATTAATGCGGATGTAGTCGTTGGAGGAACTGCATATAAGTCCGGCAGCTCGAGCCTAAGACATACTATTGGTCAACGCAAAGAAGTCATACCAGCCCACATCCGTACACGAAAACCGCACGCGAATTTTAGCGCATTTAATTTTGCCATTGCACGCTCGGTCTTTTTAAAGCATTCTTTTGACGAAAGCCTTAAGGACTATGGACATGAGGACACTTTGTTCGGACAAGAATTACGTTACGCCTGTAAAACTGTGACGCACATCGAAAACGCCGCCTATCATTTAGACGACGATAGCGATGCCGAGTTTCTGGACAAAACCGACGGCGCAATAGACAATCTCGTTTGGCTCATACGCGAAGGAAAGATTGATGAAGAGGTTAAGTTATTTGCGGTCTACCGCAAACTTCAGCGCACCGGAGCCGTGTACCTAATGAAAGTTCTAGGAATATTGTTAGCACGCGGCATACGCGCCTTGTTGGTAGGTGGCTTGCGAAGTGTACTGCTTTATGATTTTTACAAGCTTCTGCGCATGTCTGGACACGCTATAAAAATTGGCCGTAGAAATTTTTAAGCGGCATACTTTCTCTTTCCCAGCTCAATTCCTCTTGAGCGCGCTTCAATCCAGGGGCATAAGCGTCACTATGCTCAGCAACCGCAGCGATAGATCTTTGTAAAGCCAAGATATTTTCAACGTGTACGGTCAAACCAACGTTATATTCTTCTACGATACGCTTTACTTCCACCACTCGAGATGTGACCACCGGCGTGCTGCAGTGAATGTAATCGAAGAGCTTGTTGGGAAGAGAAAATCGGTAATTAATATTAGAATCCTTATCTAAGCTAAGCCCTACATCGGCAGTTGCCGTGTAATGCAATAACTGGTCGTAGGGCATCCGATCAATAAACAGCACCTTTTCCTGCCAGCCCTCACGCTGCACCTTTTCTTTCAATCTTGGTATGGCATCACCACTACCCACTAGAAGCAACAACCATCCATCCATTCCAGCGACCGCTTCCACGGCTTCTTCCAAGCCCCGATCTACATTCATCCCAGAGCCTTGATTGATGACAATACGCCTGTTTTCTGGAAGGTTTAAGGCAGCCCTTGATTTGGGTGCAAAGGCAGAAGGCTTCGGGCTGATGTTTCTAAAGACACTCGGGCGAATCCCGTAATCCTTTTCATAAAGATCAGCAATGCTTTCATTTACGGTCCAGATATGTTTGAGCTTTGGAAAAATAGCGCGTTCTACTGCGAGCCAAATCTTTTTTACCCACCTCCCTTGTATTTCGGGAACGCCGCAAAAATATTCATGACTGTCGTAAACGAGCGCTGTCTTGTAGAGACGAGACGCTAAATAATTGGGCAATAACGTATCGAGATCATTCGACACTAATACGGCGCCACGGTGTCTAAGGAGAAAGAGGAATAACCGGACGTGGAATTCCGCATAGAACAATCCGCCTTTCGCGAAAAACAATCGCATTCTTGAGGTTCTATAAGGCCTATCAAGCGGCAAACTATTAGGCAACGCCCTACCGACCCAATGCACATCGAATCCCAATTGCATCAAAAGCATAGCCACCTTGTGCACACGGTTGTCTGTGCTTATATCATTGGTCGTGGAAAGAATGATCTTTTTGGCCATGTGAGAATTCGTTCTTATTGTAAAGGTAGCGATACCTACATTTGCATCGAGCGAATTTATCATGCAAAAGTCCGATTTCGAATACCTCCTCCCAGCAGACCGCATCGCAACGCACCCGCTGCAACATCGCGATGCAAGTAAACTCCTTGTCTACCGTGGTGGAAGCATAGAAGACTGTTTGTTTTCAGACCTCTCGGAAGTACTCCCGGACAACTCACAACTGATTTTCAACAATACGAGAGTGGTAAAAGCACGTCTTCATTTCATAAAGACCAAAGGGGCGAAACCCATCGAAGTATTTTGCCTAGGACCCTACCATATGAGTGTTGAGGAAAGCATGAATGCCAAAGGATCGGTACATTTCGAATGCCTTGTGGGCAATCTCAAACGCTGGAAGGACCACCCGTTGACACTCGATCTTGGGAACGACCTTGTGCTCACCGCAGAAAAAGGGGCGCGTGTTGGTCACGCCTTTGTCATTCATTTCAGCTGGAACAGTGCAGATGCCTTCAGTACCATTCTAGAAGCTGCAGGGAAAATCCCGCTGCCGCCATACATGAATAGGGATGCAGAAAATGAGGACATCGAACGGTACCAAACTGTCTATGCGGCAAGCAATGGGTCTGTTGCAGCACCAACTGCAGGTTTACACTTCACTCCTAGAGTCTTTGACCAATTAAAATCGCAACATCACCGCTGGTTTGACGTCACACTTCACGTCGGTGCTGGTACGTTTAAGCCGTTAGACGAAGGCACTGTAGAAAATCATGAGATGCATTCGGAAGAGCTGCTCTTGAGTCGGAATTGGCTGCAACGTTACCTCGATCATGAAGGCGCACAGTTTGCGGTGGGAACCACTAGTCTGCGCACTTTAGAAAGCTGTCACTGGATGGGCGTTAAACTACTCCAGGGACTTCCTTTGGAGGATTTAGGACAATTCGAAGCCTACGAATTAAATACCGACATAACTACTCGTGAAGCGTATGCCTCCCTCATCAACCATATGGATGAACAGGGGATTCAGTCCTTAGCCGTAAAAACGCAGTTGATGATCAAACCCGGTTATCGAATCAAATCAGTCCAAGGTATCATCACTAATTTTCACCAGCCCGGATCAACCCTTTTACTATTAGTGAGCGCGGGAATAGGGCCGCAATGGAAAGAGGTCTACCAACATGCGCTTTCGAACGAGTACCGCTTTTTAAGCTATGGCGATTCTTCCTTGCTCTATTTCAACTGATTGTTGACGAACACAACCTTTCAACACCGTATATTTTAATTGGTATTGCGGCCGTTACCTTAAAATGTGGCGAATAATTCTATATCTATGCCTGCACGGCGTACTCTCCATGAACCAATGCCTGGCGCAGCATGTATTGTTCTATAATGTAGAAAACCTCTTTGATACCTTACATGATAGAGGTAAAAATGATCATGCTTTCACACCCAATGGCGGTTACGAATACAATACCCCTATCTATTACTTAAAAATCAGGCAAACTGCCCGTGCCATTCGATCCAGCATTAATACCGTAGGACAAAATATTGATATTATCGCCCTTGCTGAAGTTGAAAACCGTAGTGTGCTCATTGATCTCGCTAAACACAAAGCCATCGCAGGTTATGGACCTTGGCAAGTGGTGCATTACGACAGTCCTGACCATCGGGGTATAGATTGTGCTGCACTTATTAATACTTCCACAACGCGAGTTGTCACTTCACATCCTATCGCCTACAGTTCAGCCTATTTTAAGTCTCGCGATGCATTATTACTTCAAACGAAAAGTGCTTCTGACGAAGACAGCATTACCCTAACATGCGCTATTGTGCACTTGCCCTCCAAACGCGGAGGCGCGGTCCAAAGTGCTCCGTTGCGTGAACAGGCATTAAAGGCAGTAGTGAAGCAGTTAGAAAAAGACACCAATCAAAACCAATTAATTCTTGGCGATTTCAACGACTTAGCCTCCGCAGATTGGTTCCAAAATCACCTGAAAAACGGATGGAGTTCTCCTGAATTTTCCTACCCAAAAAACATCCTCGGCAGCTACAAATATCAAGGTCGATGGCAACATATAGACCTAGCGCTGTACAGAGGTAGCAACCCTTTTGGAGGAACAATTATAGCACCGTCTATATTGCTGGAAATTGATGCCAAATGGGGCGGTTATAAACCCAAACGCTCCTTTTAGGCCGATTCTACACTTTCGGTTACTCAGACCATCTACCCGTTTACATATTCAATGTAATTCATTCATGATTTTTCGATATTTTAGACTTTCTTAAAGATATATTTCGAATTATGAAAAAATTAATCGCGTTAAGCGCCGTATTCGGCGCATTATTCCTCACTTCATGTGAGACTGGTGGTCCTGAACCTGCCCCGGCAACATATCCTGGCGATTCACTTACGGTTACCGGAGTAGTTCGTCCTTTGGTGATTGAAACAACTGGAGCTTGGTGTCAATACTGTCCAAATGGTGCAGAGGCCATGGCAATGCTTGATGCTGTGCTTGGTGACAGTGCCGTTTTGGTTGCTAACCATGTTGGTGATTGGTTCTCTACGGATAACGAAGCTTCAGCAAAGTTTGACGACAATTTCCCTACCGCAGGTGTACCTAACTTTTACGTGAATAATACCGACGTGGGACAGAGTCCTGCAAACGCTGCTGCTGCCGCGACATTAGCAGAGGTCGCATTTAGCCTAGAAGCGGATGTTATGACCAATACGACCGGTACAAGCTTTACCGTCTATCCGCGCATCAAAGTCCTCGAGACGAAAACAGAAAACATCTATATGGTACAGTCGTACTTATTATTGAATGGTGTTGTAGCTAAAGATTATGGTAACGGTGTTGATTTGAATCAAGTGAGCTCACTTCCAAAAGTAAGTACCGGTTCTGGTACCACACCAACGACCTGGGCACAAGACGCTGCCGTTGTTGCAGGTGTACCGCTCATTACTTCAGGTACGACCTACACCCACGATGAGGTACTTTACCGTCATGCGACAACTGCCGTTGTAGGTTGGTTTGAAAGCACTGATGCTACCACTAGCGATACTTCAATGGTTGCGTTAGGTCCATGGGGAATGAACTTAGGTGATATCAATCCTTTGGGTAATGCTTATGCCGCTGGTGATATTTACGGAACACGTTATACTCCTTTCCAGTTCCATATCGAAAAACCGACTCTTCCTTTTGATGCCGATTTCAGCGTGGCAACAATCATTTGGGAACTGCGTCAAGACGGTTCTGGCGATTACGATTACATCAATGG
>Ga0102963_1001553_pt1 | contig 10157 bp, 13 predicted proteins | sample SalPon2_C_H2O_MG_2_FD_84522 | JGI IMG/M metagenome (GOLD analysis project Ga0102963, IMG submission 84522) | Salt pond water microbial communities from South San Francisco under conditions of wetland restoration - Salt Pond MetaG SF2_C_H2O_MG | ecosystem: Environmental > Aquatic > Non-marine... | reverse complement strand
TTTCGTGTTCAATCAGGAAGTTTTTGGCTATTTCCATTGCTTCCGATGTTTTGCCTGACTCTGTTGGCCCTACAAAGCGTACGATGCCAGCCCCAAGACCACCTCCGACTTTTTGATCGAATTTTAAGCTACCTGTTGAGATTAGATAGTTTGTGTTGGCATCTTTTGAAAATTCATTAATGCCTTCCTCATCGTGGTCTTTAATGAAGCTGTTAATAATATCATCTGGCGAAATCTGCCCTTCATTCTTACTGTTCTTTTTTTTCATATTTTTTTATAAAATCAATAACATTTGTTGGTTTAACATCATCTTCTATTAAGTATAGCGGGTCATCTGATAAAGTAAAGGCTTTTTTTTCAGTTTTCATCTTTTTACTATTTTCATAGAGCCTTTTGTAATTTTTTAACATCTCCTTTCCTTCTGGGGTAAGGAAGCCAATTAGCGACGTTTTTGTTTTTCCTGAATAATTCTGTGCAAAGAATTTCCAAAAATCAAACTCATACATATCAAGCAGCTTTTTGGCAGTTTTTATTTGAACTGCGTAACTCGTCCTCTCTGTTTTTCTAATTAAAGCCTCTGCTAAAAACACACATTGCTTTTGGTCGTACTCTTTTTTTGGCTTATTGGTTTTCTTTTTGGCCGCTTGTTTTTTCTTTTTTTGCATTAGTTGGTGATAGTTCGATATATTTCTGGATTGCTTTTGGGGCGAATGCCCCCACAACGAATAGTGGTACTATATACAATCCAGTCTGATTGTCAAGAGAAATCGTTAAATGACCAAAATATATTGATGCGAACAGAGAAAAAAAAGACATGATCCTCATGGATGAGGCCTTTCCGGTGCCGTCTTTTAAAAATTGCATAGTTTTACTTTCTTGTGTACATTTCGAATACCTCTGGCCATTTTGGTGTCTCTCCTGATTCCAGTTTATAATCCCAGTCACACATTAGGCCAACATGATCTGAAAAACTCATCCTATTTGGAATCCAACCAAGCTCTTTTTGTGCTTTTTCTGAGTTTCCTATTAGCTTTACTACTTCATTCGGCCTAAATCTAGACTCATCCACTTCTACATATTTTTGCCAATCTAAATCAAAATACCCAAATGCATTTTCTAAAAATTCTCTACCTGAGTATGTAACACCATTTGCTATAATATAATCCTTTGGCTCTTCGTTTTGTAACATCGCAATCATCATTTCACAACCAAAGTCTGACCAATGCTCATCGCGATAAAAATCAAGGTTTCCTAATTTTAAACTATCTTGCTTTCCCAATTTAATTCTTGCTGCTGCATTAGTAACCCTTCTGATAAAGAAATCTTTTGATCTTAATACGTTTGAGTGATTGAACAAAATGCCATAACAAGCAAAAATACCCATCTGGCGATAATATTTTACCCATCTTGTCCCTAATTCTTTGCCAATACTATAAGGAGACCTGCAATCAAAAGAAGATTCTTCTGTGTATGGTTTTGTTGGATTCGCGCCCCCTAAAAGTTCACTCGTGGCGGCAAAATAAATCTTTGCGCTTGGGCAATGTTTATTAACATTTTCCAATACATTAAAGGCCGACATTCCATTTGTGATACAGGTAGATTCCGCTGTGTTGAATGATGCCCCAACATGAGATTGAGCTGCTAACAAATAAATTTCATCAACATCATTATTGCTTTCGATTACGGACCTAACCGAATCAAAATCTGCAATATTACAAAACTCAAAAGATAAATTGTTGTCAAATCCATAAAGAGGACAAATTTCATCATTTAAATTCAATGTATTGCGCCGATACGTACCCACTACATTATAATTTTTCTTTAGGAGGATGCGGGTTAAAGTTTTTGCATCCATCCCATTAATACCGAAAACGATTGCTTTTTTCTTAGTCATAATTTAATTTTGGTTTTGCTTCTCCAGTTTTTTTAAAGTAATCTTCGTTAAATTCCAAACAGTTCTTTTCATCATTCCACTTATATGAGCATCCTGCCCCGCTGCCGAAATGTTTTTCTTGGTATTTGACTTTGTTTTTGCTGTTTTGATTGTTAATCCATGTAAGATGCTTTACATGTGCTACGTTTTTTGGTATAACCATTTGGGAAAGGTTCCTATATGAAACTCTTTGGTTATTAATATCATAAGACATGTCATTATCCCAATAAAAACCTTTAGCGTTTTTTGTTTTAAAAATTCTCGGTGGGCAGAACCCGTCAACCCAACAATCTCCATCGAAAACATAATTCTTAAAATTAATATTAAAAGAATCAATTTCCCCATTTAAACTGACGAATCGTATAATTGAAAGGATTTCATTCGTTTTATAAAGTTCGTCCGCGTCGAGAATCCAAACATAATCGCAATCACCTTTTAACTTTCCAAAAGCTAAGTTCCTTGCATGTGCTTCGTCAATATACCTTGGTTTAGTTTCTACTGGAACTTTATACTCTTTAAGAATATCTACTGTATTATCTTCTTCTATTTTAATACTTTCATATTCTTTAAACGGAATTGAAATTGCGTGGATTTTTATATTTCCATACTCCACAAATGGCAACCAATTTTCTAAACATTTATCAATAGTGCCAGAAGAATTATAGGCAGCTAAAATTACACCAAATTTCAAACTCATATTCTGAAATATAACCTATTTGTCGAGATCTTCAAGGTTTTATAACTGCTTATTTTCCATAATCGCCTCGACGCTTTGTAAAATACTTTCATTTTTAATCAAGTTTATATCATCTTTTGCAAAATGATTATAGGCTAATTTGCTTATTGGCGCTAATGCATTAAAGTTTTGATTGTGGTTTGGCATATGATTTGTTAATAAATTAATAATTTTGTGCCCGTATGCCCCCATCGCCCACATCGAACCGCTATCAGTTCCAATAGCAAATTGCGACTCAAGCGCAATCTTTATCTGGTCAATAAATGAAAGTGATGTGAATCTAAAATATTTATCCTTGCATTCACAAATATCCGGCTCAGAAACAAATCCAAAATGATAAATGTCACAGTTAAATTTTTTAATAATATCTTTTGTTATTGTAGCCCATTTCTCCATCGACGGAGATCTATTCGGACACCTGCCATAGGCCGCGAATGGAAATATTGCCACGAAAGGTTTGGTTTTGAATTTTTCATACTTGGTTCCGTAACCAATACAATTTGGGTCGATGTTGCCTGTATCAAACCACTTGTAAAGTTTGGGGCGCTTTTCATCTTCTGTTAAGGAATTCTCAAAATCATCTAAATTTATGCCAGCCATCATTGCCGTTTCTTGAACGCAATTACAATGATTAAACCAACTTTCATTTTGGTGTGGCGGCATTACATCTATTTTTATATTGCATGAATTAATAATTTTCCTATCTTCTTCTCCGCTTGGATGCTCCCAATCGTCCGTTATTTTTATTTTGTCAATTAATGGATGGTTTAAATACAGGGGTGCAGCTTGGGCTATTTTTTTACTAATACACCAATATTTGTAACTATTTGGATACTTTTTTTCTAAATATGTCAATATTGGCAATGCCATTATTTGGTCGCCAATCATATTTGCACGCACGCCCCAGATTTTAAAATCTTTTGTATTCATATAAATTTATCGTAATTATTTTTCTAACCTAAACCCGACTCTCCATAAAAAATCGCCCATGCTTTCACTTATTTCGTCAACGATTTCATTATCCACCTCAAACAAACAGGCGTGAAAGGATTCGTCAATGCATATTTTTAAAAAGTCTTTCTCTTCAACCTCTGGATTAATCCACATCTCCTTTTCCCTACTGTCCCTATCATCACAACAACCCTCGACCTCTACTCCGAAAAAGCTTTTTGGAGGTTTTCTCCAGATTATTTTATATTTTTTTCCTCGAAAAACATGACTTTTTACCTTATGAAAAGCATTTTTATTTTTCATAATTAAGACAACTTATTATAGACATCTAAAATATTATTCGCTATAGAGGACTTGCTAAATCTTTTTTTAAAAAAATTACTATTATTTTTAACAAACAATTTAGCTTTATCATTCCATTCTTGACTTGAGATTGATTCTGAAATTTTATTTACATCTACACCTATTTCTTTCCAGAATTCTTTTGTTACTGGGTCGTCATTTGTAACAATTGGGACTGTTTGACAAACGATAGACTCTAAAGCTGGCAGCCCAATTGATTTAAATGCGGAAGGAAACATTAAGTAATCTACAGAATTGTAAAAATAGTTAAGAGCATCATCTTCTAAAACTCCATAATAATCGCCCCATCTTGGGTTTTCTGATCCTATAATCGCCAAAGAGTCTGGGCCATCTCCTAATTTATTAATAGTTTCACGAACAAGGTCAAACCTTTTATTCATGTCACATGCCCTTCCTACATAAAGATATTTGTATGGCACCCCTTTTTTGTTTTTTATTTTATCATTATCCGAAAGGTTTAAAAAGGAAACTTCTTTAATTGGATTAAAAATTACCAAACTATCTAAACCACACCAATTATTAATTTGCCATTGGACTTCAGCACAAATACAGGTTATAATATCTGCTTTTTTTAACCAATCGGTCAGTTTATCTATATTAAAATCTCTATTAGGATTATTAATATGAGCATACCTAGATAAGTCATATTTGTTATAATCCATATAATGAGGCGGTAAGTCTAATACATTAAATATTAATTTAGCATTTGAATTTTTTTGTTTTAACTCATAGGCTTGTTCATAAAATTCTGGATCATTACTAAAGATAAGCTCTGGGCATTCAAAATCAATTTCATGCCCTAATTCAATAAAACCTTCTTCAATTCTAGATATTTGACCGCCAAAGAATCTGGCTCCGAATGTAGCTATTTTCATAATAATTTTGCCAAGGATGGTGCTTTAGCCCAGAGAAGTTGACAATAAGGAAATTAATTCATCAATGTTATTTTTTGTTATGTCTTTGTTTAATCCAACGTATAACCCATTTTTATTTAGGAATTCACTATTAGGGAAAGTTTCTCCTTCGGCGAATTCTTTAAATGCAGGGTTAATTGGGAGGTGGCAAATAATTGGCCGAGTTTCCCAACCATTTAGATTTAAAATTTTCTTTATATGCTTGATTGATCCATATTTTTTTATTATCAACGGTAAGCAAAATGGGATTATTTCAGAGTTCAATTTCATATACTTTTCTGGAAGGCTAGAGATAAAGTATTTCCAAATTTCTTTTCTTTGTTTAATATAAGTATAATATCTTTTTGTATCCAGTAAAGCAAAAAAAGCATTTAAATCTGTAGTTCTGTAATTTGTACCTATTTTATAAAACAAAAACTCAGGGTCAATATCTGGGTTATCGTTCTCTACTCTTTCTCTAGTTATATCATTTTTTGGCAAAGCTCTTGTCAAGCCATGGCTCCTGATCATTTTGGCATTGCTATAAAATTCCTTACCTTTAACAAACTCTTCTTTCATAAAGAGCATTCCCATTTCAATTCCGCAAACTTGATGAGCCCAAAAAAATGACGTTGTTGCCATATCAAAACAATTAAGAATATTGGTATCAAGATACTCCCCCATCGTTGTTTCACAAAGGTCAGCAAATAAATATGTATTATACTTTTGTTTTAATTCATTTAATTTTTTAACATTGGGAATAAATCCTATTAACGCTGTCGGCCAAATCACCTTAACATTTTTGGAATTTTTATTTATTTCAAGTTTACTTTTTAATTGTTCATAGTCAAAGCTAAAATCTTGAAGATTAATATCCACAAACACAACTTCACAACCCCTCATGATCCAAGGAGTTACAGATGAGGACCATGTTGTTGAAGGAACAAAAACCGTAACATTTTTTGGATTTAAATCAAGGCTTTGAAGAAAAGTCTCTACTAAAAGATGATTTGCGGTAGATCCAGAAGATGTAGCTATGCATTTAGTATTTTTACCTGAAATTTTTTCCCAGTTTTTTTCTAATTCAGCTACTTTTAACCCTGATGTTAATCTATTTTTTTTATTCAGTATAAAGCTTGCTGCTTTAATTCTGTCCCAATACGTAAAATTATCGGTTTGAAGCGGGTGTTTCATAAAAATTAATATAATTTAAAATTTAAACCATGCTCCATAACCTCTTCAGAGCCAAGGTTTTCTACTGTTTTTGGTTCGTCTTTTTTTCTTCCACCACATCTTAACTGCCAATGTTTTGACCAAAATTTATCAATATTTTCTCGGTATGAATGTGAGACATATCCGGTATGTAAAGTAAAGAACGGTAAGTACTTGCACATTTCAGGCGCTAAATATTGTTCTGGGCATAAATTTTGACACATTGGTATAACGCCTTTGCTATCAATAAGTTCGCACGAATCGGACATCGAAGTATCAATCGTTCCATCTTCCATTCTGGCGAAATGAGCAACACCTCTAAAAAATCCACTTTTATGAATTCTAAATTTACGCCCAATTATTACATTTTTTCTAATTTTATCTAAACTTCCCCACAAGTCAATGCTAGGAACCAAATAACAGTCTGGAGTTCTATCTTCATTTAACGAATCTGCAACGATACGCCAATTTTCTTTTTGGTTTAGGTCAAAGTACTCATCAATATCCATCTGTACCTTCACGGGCTTGTTAGACGCTTGTAACGCTGCATTTTTAACCTTACCATCAAATTCAATATCAGAATATGAATAATCAGTTGGTATTGTAAAGATTTTGGTCTTTTTTGAAGATCTTGCCTTTATGTTTTTAATTGCGTCATTAACTAAATTATAGGTATCGTCATCTGATTGATTTATTGCAACAACAATCTCATCATTATCATCGAGGAAGTCGAGGTAATTTTGGATTGGTTGAACATAATTAATGTTATACTTTTCAGCATTATAAACCTGAGTATAGACTGAGATTGGTGTATTCATAATTATTTTAAATACTCTTTTAAGCTCCATTCATTTTCACTTTTAATAATTTCATCAAAATCTTGACCCAACACTCTATATCTATAAAAATTCTTAACAAACTTAAGCTCTTCCATTAAGTCCACAAACCTTTTATCATTTTTCCAGCTATCATTTTGCAATATTTCCTTCAAATTGTCAAGAGAAAAATCTGAATTATAATGAAAATAACAATGATACCTAAATTGAACACGCGCCGATTCCTTATTTCTATACTCTTCACCCTCGTAATATGGGGCAAGAGCATTGCTTTGTGCGTACGTAAAGGTATATTTGCAAAGGTGATTTATTGCATTATCGAATGGCCTTCCGCCATCTTGCCCGTCCCATAATCGATAGGCGTAATCCTCTTCGTTTTGAAAGTAATCCTTTAAATCGATTACTTTTGTTCTAAAATTTTGCAACCCCCAATGTGGAGACCCGTGAAAAAACATGTCATCGAAATATCGAAACGCGAAACCTTTCCCGTGAGAGAATACGGTTTTAATACCCTCTTGGTTTAAATTATCACAGAATGTCCTTATGCGCTTTACAAAATCAATGTTAAAGCGCTCTTTCGAGTCTCGTAGGAAAACCCAGCTCCCGATTTCGATATTCCCTCCATACATATAATTGTTCATTTGGTGAGAATGTTGTTTGTAGAATAGGGAGCTTATAATTTTACCACAGCCCTTTCTTGATTCTAGAAGCTCTTTAGTGCCGTCTGTTGAGGCTGAGTCCACAACCCACGATAATCCATCAAAATATTGATAAGTATCTTTTGTGAGTTCATCGATGTCTTTGTATTCATTGGCTGTAATGCCACAAAGGTAAATTTTATAATTATTATTCATATTGCTTGTATTAATTGTATCCAACAGTAACGTTTAAGTCTTGTTTGTGGTTTTCTATTACAAAAATGCCTAACCCACCATGAAAACCTTCTTTTTCTGACATTCCCCTGTGTGGAAGTTCGGTAAACGAAATTACTTTAAAGTTAAATCTTATTATAGTATCCCAAGTCATCAAATAAGGCTTGGAAGCTTTGCAAAACCAGTCATCAACAACATAAATAAAATAATCACTCATGCAGCTGTGGCTTAATGGGAGGTTTGCCCTTTGTACTTGTTGGTTGTGCTGACCATCATAAAAAAATAAATCAATGTTTTTTATTCCTTTATTTTTAACATTTGTGAAAAAGTCTTCATAATAAGCATGAATTTTTGTTTTGTTTTTGTGCTTTTTTATATTGTTTTCTAATACCTCTTTTTTTTGTCTGTCTTGAAACTCAGAAAAATTTTCAAAATAATATGCATTTTTTAAGTTATTGTTAGAAATGGATGAGCAAATTGTTGACCCGAGATATGAACCAACTTCCATATAATTATTTACATTATTGCTGCACAAATTATTAAACAAATGCCTAGTCCTTGCACAAGACATGCCTTCAAGACCTAGCACTGAATCATCAATTTGTGATTCATTGTTACAGGCTTTTTCAATGCTTTTGTGTACGTGATTTATTAATTTTAATGATTTCATGCTTTTTTCTCAAATAACTCTTTATTTATAAACCATTTTTTTTGAAGCTCCATTTTGCAAACATATCTTTCATAATTAAGCTTATCAACTTCGCTGGCAAGAATTTGATCTTGCTTTGCTTTTTCTACTGCATGAAAAACTTTATTATTAATATCGAATAAATCGGAATACTCTTTTGATTCAATTATTTCAGAAAAAAGGCACCAGTTGAACTCATTTTCTAATTGTTTATAGCACAATTCAAAATTTTTCTTATATTTTTCTTCTTTAAGGTTACTATATTTAACCTCTAGTATAGAAAGATAGTCAAAAGCATAAGCTTCATCAACCAATAAATTTATCATACTTTTTTTTTATTTATGCTAATTGTTTTGCTGCAAAAATTGGATTATCTTTCCTTAAAAAGACCATATCAACCTGTACGAGAAATCCTCTTGATTGGTAATGAAAATCAATTATGTCAAACAATCTAAACCCCATCTGGTCTACATAATTTAAAAGCTCTATATTCGTTGGGGCACCTTCGTTATATTCTAAAATTGGAACCTCTAGCATCAAAAGTTTACAATCCTTAAGGGTTTCTTGTCCTCCTTTTAAAATATCAAGCTCGGCCCCTTGGCAATCTATTTTGACAAAATCAAATTTATTTGGTTCGTCTTTCAATAGATTATCGAGAGTATTACACTGAACCGCTTCCTTTTCAAACGGAAAAAAAGTGTTTTCTTTGTATATTGTATTTCCTTTGCCACATCCAGTTTGGCATTTGTAATATTCTTTTTCACAAACTTCTTTATACAAAACAGAAATGTGATAAGGAAGGCCTATTTGTCTTAAATATTCTCTATTCTCTTCATTGCCCTCAATCATTAATACCTTGGACTCTGTGAATATCTTTTTTATCTCTGTGGCCCAATTGCCTCTATACGCACCAATGTCCAAAATGTTTTTTGGATGGAGGCCTAAATGTTTTAAATGACTTATTCTACTTTTTTGATTATCTGTTAGCATAATATTTTACTCTTGGTTTTTCTTTTTTCCATAATTTTTCAAAATATAAATGTAATGGCCAGTGATAGGTGGGCCAATTTGATTCTGGTATAATAACGTCGCACTCTCCGCCGACGGAGAGCATTAAATGGTAATCGCCTGTATCACACCCAACATAATGTCCAATATTATAATATAAAGCGGCTAATTGCCTTATTTCATAATCAAGCATCGAAATACAATGTACATTAGGTTGTTTTATGTATTTTGTCAACCCAAATTGTAGTTTTTGTTTATTTGGATAATTGCTATCTATGAAATTTAAAACAATATCTTCTGGAATTGATCTATAATTTCCCTCTTCCTTTGGAACAAAATTTATTGCAATTGCTGATTCAATGCCTTTTGATTTTAACTCCTCTTTTCCCCATTCTATTTCATCATTGGTTAATTTTATTTTTGGAATGCAGTTCACATCATCAACGCCATAATAGTTTAATATTTTTTGAGATTTTGGTAAAAATTCATTTGTTATATTACAATCAGGTTGGTGATCTTTTGTATATTCAACATCGGCAATGCCATCAAATATTTTATAAAGACTCCTTGTTTGTGGTAGGTCTACTACCTTTACATGCCCATAATACTTCTTTAATATTGCGGTCAGTGCAAGCGTGTCTCCTAGGTTCGCATCATTGCTTGTT
>Ga0102963_1001551_pt1 | contig 10158 bp, 9 predicted proteins | sample SalPon2_C_H2O_MG_2_FD_84522 | JGI IMG/M metagenome (GOLD analysis project Ga0102963, IMG submission 84522) | Salt pond water microbial communities from South San Francisco under conditions of wetland restoration - Salt Pond MetaG SF2_C_H2O_MG | ecosystem: Environmental > Aquatic > Non-marine... | reverse complement strand
GGCATCATTTATCTCAGATGCGTCTTTGGTCTCGCCGGTGTCATAAGGAGTCATCATGTGTCTTGCCAAACCATTGTGAAACTGCCGCTGCCAATTGATGAGGCCGCTGCCTGAGTATATGACGAAAACAGTCCTGAAATGCAACTTTAATTGGCAGAAACCGTCAGAAACAATCAACTGGCAAATCACGCGTTACGACCGTAACCCAAATGATAGATCCAAGGTCTGAACGCATCCCTTTAATCGAAAATTTACCTAATCACGATAGATTATGCCTAATCAAGGAGATGGCATTATGCGGTTTCGTCTTTTCAAAAAAACACCAACGGTGCATTTGATCAAGCGCAAGGGTGGCCCGCCCTCGCCAAAAACTTTACCCGCCAATGAGCGCAAAGCACTGTTTTGGCATAAATGGCTGGGGTCAAGTCTAGTGACATTTGCGATCTTTGGGCATGCGGCATTTATGTCGGTGGCCTATCTTCTAGTCATGTTCTGGCCGCCTTACCAGCAAGCCTGTATCGTCACAAATTGGATTGCCGATATCCTACCACATAGCATTTTTGGCGTTTTGGCGGTAACACAGGAACAATTGAATAATGTTGGCGCCACCCTACCTCGTGCCGCCTACATCCATTTTATTGTCCCGCAACTCATTATGGCGATAATTTACCTGCTTTGGACATTACTTAATTGTCGGCAATATTGGCGGTTATATCCGGATTACGAAGCCTATCTTCGCCGTGTCTATGTTAATCTTGATGAGCGAAAAGCCTGGTTTCGTGAGCGAAAAAGAATCTTGCGACTAATTGTGGGGGTCGCTTTTCTCGCGCTAACCATCCAGACAGTACTTTCACCAGATTTTCTGCTGACGGTGATAGAATACGGTAAAACACCCGGCTTGATGTCTTATTATGCCACCAGCATGTCTTTGGTGGGGGTAGGCCCTGCTTTCATGGTGCTGACATATATTTTTATTGTTAATTGCAGGGGCTTTCTTGAAGTGTCTTGAATCGACAAAAAACGTCTAAAAGATTAGGGTTTTTTAATATATAACCCAAATGGATGTGAAGTGGATTATGCGCCGAATGTGCGGGGTACATGACGCCTGTCAAACATATTTATAGCATCCAAAGCCGGTAGGAAAACACAGAACCCGCCGTCGAGTTGGCTGCGGGTATGGCGCTTTGCCAAAACGGCAAGCGCTGTTTTTGGACTTGCTATCAGCCATCGCAAACTCTTATTGTGCAGTTCTAAAGCGGGTGTAGCTCAGTTGGTAGAGCACGAGCTTCCCAAGCTCGGGGTCGCGGGTTCGAACCCCGTTGCCCGCTCCATTCATTCTATGGCTTTTTCGGCTGATTTGGCGTTTTTTAGCGGCAGATGCCGTGGCAAAGGCAGTTTTTCATAACCCCAACAAAAGGACTATTTCCATGACCGATCCGGTTATTTTTCAAAAGTCACCAATGCCAATCGAAGTTGAAGAAGGCAAAACCTATTTTTGGTGTGCCTGTGGCAAAAGTGCCAAACAGCCTTTTTGCGATGGCAGCCACAAGGATACAGGCATTGCGCCGGTAAAAATTACCGCTGAGGCAACCAAAAAGATGTTTTTCTGTGGGTGTAAAGCATCGGCAAAGGCTCCGCTTTGCGATGGCAGCCATAACAAGCTTTAAAAAACGGCCGCCGATCTGATGTGATTGGCACGGGCTTTGGCTTATGCCAACCAGCAATGGTCATGAGGCCACATAGATAAACAGCCCCGCTTTGCCAAGCCGGGCTGTTTTGGTTTGCAAGGCTTTAAGATTTTCTTCTGCCAGATTTTTTCGGCCAGATTTTTGCCTACCAAATCCTTTGCAGCTGATTAGCGCAGATGCGCCGCCAAGAACGTATGCGTTCTCGCCCATGCAAGCGCGGCATCATCCTCGTCATAGCGGCCGCCAGTCGGATTGGCAAAGGCATGACCTGCAGTATACCAATGCGTTGTCATCAAATCGCTTTTGCCAGCTTGGGCAAGGTTTTTTTGAAAAGCGCCAACCATCTCTGGATTGATGGATTTATCCAAAGTGCCAAAATGACCAAGAAGCGGCGCATTCAGTTTTTGCAGACTGTCAGCATTGGCGGTAACGCGCCCATAATAGATCACCGCGGCATCAAGCTTGGTATTTAATGCGGCTGACAGGCTCCACCCACCGCCGAAACACCAGCCAAGCGTGGCAACTTTGCCATTGCCATTGGCCTTGGCCCAATCGACCCATGCAGCAATCGTTGCATTGGCTTCACTGGCCTTAACAGCCTTGGTTTGGGTTTTGGCTTCGTCACGATTGGTGGCAACCGACCCGTTAAACAGATCGATGGCAATCGCATGAAATCCCTTAGCACGGATATCTTCGGCCATGGTTTTGATATTGTCGTTCAAGCCCCACCATTCATGGATCAAAATGACCACTGGTGCGTCCTTTTTATCAGCCTCGGCAAAATAGGCGCTGACCGTGCGGCCATCTGCGGTTGTTTGTTTGATGGAAACGCCCTTTGCGGCTTGCGCCTCGGCAAGATCAACATTGGCAAGAATCGTGGCAAGTGGTAGCGCCAGCGCGCCGGCAAGAAACAACCGCCGGTCAGTTGGTGATACCGATGGTCGCGACAGATCATTCGGATCACAATTTTCCAGATCACACATCTTATTCATCTCCATTCAAAAAAGATTGCGAAAAACATCAAAACCAGTCTGTTGCAAAAACTGCTGGATGATGATTTGACGCCTAATCCTAGGCCTTTTGAATGGTGCTGCAAATGCGCAAATATCCAAATGATGAAAAAACTTTGCGTATGATTTGGGCTTTGTGAACAGTCTTAATCAAACCGATGGCGAGTAAAGCTTGAACAAATTGGCAAAGCCATGTATACGCTGGCGCAATCCTAATTTTTACGCGGCAAGCGCGACCGGCGGACCGGTTGGTGCTAGCCAGCGTAACCTTCCTCGCAAGCGTCAGTGCGAGAGACCCTAATTCAATTTTGAGGAGTATTCTAATGAATCTATCCAATTTTTCAGGAAAAACAATCGCCATTATGGTGGCAAGCGGTTTTGATGAGACCGGCTTTATCGCCATCCAACGCGCCATGATGAATGCTGGTGCGAAATTAAGAATTGTTTCTCGGGAAGCTGGATTAACAAATGCATGGAATGGCACTGGCTGGGGCATGTCCTATCCGGCCGATTCAACCTTATCGACAGCGCTGGCGATCGATTATGATGCGCTGATCGTACCGACTGGCAACCGCCATGTTGAGAGCCTGAAAAATGAAGTTCACGCCAAGCGCGTTTTGCGGGCGTTCCTGCGCGAAGATATGCCGGTTCTGCTTCAAGGTGATGCGGTTGCGCTATTGTCATTGATCGATGAAGCTGCCGAGCGGACAAAAGCTGAAGGTGATGATTCGGCTCCTGTTATTGACCGTAATCTTGTGACAGTATCGGTAGCATCGGAACAGCTGGAAGAGCTATCAGCCTTGAATGGTGTGATGGAAATTGCCGAAGCTGAAAGCCGCGCCGCCTGAAACCAATAGGGTAACGACCGATATGGCCTCTTCTGACAAACCTGTTGTAACCAAACTGCCATCGCCCTGCGTGTCGATCTGTCAGATGGATCCGCAGGACGGTGTTTGTCTTGGCTGTTATCGGACACGCGCCGAAATTGCCGCATGGCGGAGCATGGATCAAGATGATCAGTTGGTTTTGCTGGATATTCTTCGCGATCGGCGGGCAAAGGCAACGGGCGTCGTACGGCGTCCTTCACGGCGCAATGTGAAACGTCTTAGCATCTAGCCTGTCACAGATGATGTGATGGCGGGTGTGATGGTGGCCGGGTGATGGCCGCAGCACCGGTTGGCAAGGAACCCAAAAGCAATGAGTAATATTTTATCCGATCTGATTGACCAACAAGGCTGGTGTGTTGCCGATGGTGCCACTGGAACCAATCTGTTTGGTCGTGGCCTCGAAACCGGATATCCACCCGAATTATGGTCGGTTGAACGTCCGGATGATATTTTGTGGCTTCATGGCAGTTTTCTTGAAGCCGGATCAGATTTGATCCTGACCAACAGCTTTGGCGGCACTGGATTCAGGCTAAAACTTCATGAATCGCAAGATCGTGTCCGCGAGCTGAATATTGCCGCGGCGCAATTGGCGCGTAAAGCGGTCGAGAGTCATTTTGCCAAAAGTGGAAAACGCGCCATCGTTGCCGGATCAATGGGGCCAACGGGCGAGCTGTTTGAACCGCTTGGCAAATTAACGCATAGCGCCGCTGTTGCCGGTTTTGCCGAACAGGCCCAAGCGCTTGCCGAGGGCGGAGTTGACGTTTTGTGGATTGAAACCATGTCGTCAAATGAAGAAGTGGCCGCCGCGATCGAAGCGGCAAAACCCACTGGCCTGCCGATTTGTGCAACCATGACATTTGATACGGCAAGCCGGTCAATGATGGGGGTGATGCCAGCCGATTTTGCCGATTTTGCCACTGCCGCAGGTGCCAGCTTCATTGGTGCCAATTGCGGTATCGGACCGGCTGAATTGCTGCATTCGGTAAGCGGTATTCTGGCGCAATCGGGTGATTTGCCCGTGGTGGCCAAGGGCAATTGCGGCATCCCTGCCTATGTTGAGGGCGCAATCCACTATCATGGAACCCCTGAATTGATGGCTGATTATGCGCTGTTTGCGCGCGATATGGGTGCGAAAATCATTGGCGGCTGTTGTGGCACGAGCCCAGCTCATGTTGCCGCAATGACCGCCGCGCTGGCAGCGACCCCAAAACGGCCATTTGATGAAGCGGCCATGACCGCCGCGCTTGGCACGGCATGGGCTGATGTGAATATCAATAATGCAGGTGGTGATGACCGGCGCGGTCGGCGTGGGCGTCGCCGTTCGTCATAAAACGGACAAATGACCCTGAATAAGGGGTATATGAACCGAAAGCCGGTTGCGTCAATGCCGCAATCTTTGCATACTCGCCGCGTTTTTGATGGCTGCTTTCAAAGCGGCGATTGATCCGATTATCGCAGTTTATTGGCCATTCGCTGGTCATTCTTAACGGAGCCTTAGATCATGCATGCCTACCGATCCCATAATTGCGTCGAATTGACCGAAGCCAATGTTGGCCAGCAGGTAAAATTATCTGGCTGGATTAACCGCAAACGCGATCATGGCCAGCTTGTCTTTGTTGATCTTCGTGACCATTACGGCCTAACCCAATGTGTTGCCGATTCATCCGATGCCAGCTTTGCGCTTGTCGAGGCCACGCGGCTTGAGTCAGTCGTTACCGTTACCGGCACCGTTCTAAAGCGCAGTGACGAGACGATTAACGCATCATTGCCAACCGGCCAGATTGAAGTTCGCATCGAAGCATTTGAAGTGCAATCGGCGGCCGACACATTGCCATTACAAGTGAATTCGGATGAAGATTCAGGCGAGGAAACACGGCTTCGCTATCGCTATCTTGATCTTCGGCGCGCGCGCCCACACGCCAATATCATGTTGCGTGCCAAAATCATTCAATCGATCCGTGCCCGCATGGTGGCGCAGGATTTCACCGAATTCCAAACACCAATTCTGACCGCTTCATCGCCTGAAGGCGCGCGTGATTTTCTGGTGCCCGCCCGCCTTCATCCGGGCAAATTCTATGCTTTGCCGCAGGCACCACAGCAGTTTAAACAGCTGATCATGGTTAGCGGCTTTGACCGTTATTTTCAGATTGCCCCTTGTTTTCGCGATGAAGATAGCCGCGCCGATCGTAGCCCGGGCGAATTCTACCAGCTTGATCTTGAGATGAGCTTTGTCGAGCAGCAGGATGTGTTCGCCGCTGTCGAGCCGGTGATCAAAGGCGTTTTTGAAGAATTTTCCGACAAAATTGTCGATACTGATTTTGTGCATATTCCATTTGCGGATTCGATGCTGAAATATGGCAATGACAAGCCGGATCTGCGGATTCCGTTTGAAATTAGCGATGTAACCGATATTTTCCGCGGATCTGATTTTTCAATCTTTGCCAAAAATATTGAAAAAGGCGCGGTTGTGCGGGCGGTTCCGGGGCCGAAATGTGGAAGCCGTGCGATTGCCGACCGGATGAATAGCTGGGCGCAAGGCGAAGGCGCGCCCGGAATGGGCTATATTATCTATGGTGAAGGCGAGGCGCGCGGCCCGGTTGCCAAAGCGCTTGGCGCTGAAAAGGCCGAAGCGATCCGTGTTGCGACGGGTGTTGGCGATGGTGATGCGGTATTTTTCGCTTGTGCGCCTGCGGATGAAGCGGCCAGCCTTGCTGGACGCGCCCGCGTGAAAATTGGCCAAGATCAGGATTTGATCGATAAAAACCTGTTCCGTTTTGCATGGATTGTCGATTTCCCGATGTTTGAAGCCGATCCGGTTACCGGCAAGATTGATTTCTCGCATAACCCCTTTTCAATGCCACAAGGCGGCATGAAAGCGCTTGAAGAACAAGACCCGCTAACCATCAAGGCTTGGCAATATGATCTTGTTTGTAATGGCGTGGAACTGTCATCAGGTGCGATCCGGAACCATCTTCCCGAAGTGATGTATAAAGCCTTCGAAATCGCCGGCTATCCAAACAGCACGGTTGATGAAAAATTTCCGGCGATGATCAACGCATTCCGCTTTGGCGCGCCGCCGCATGGCGGTATTGCACCCGGTATTGACCGGATGGTGATGCTGATTGCCGACGAGCCGAATATCCGTGAGGTTATTCTGTTCCCGATGAATGGCAAGGCCGAGGATCTGATGATGGCAGCCCCGTCTGACGTTGATGAATCGGCGCTTGCCGAACTGCATATCCGGCGCGTGCCACAGATCAAGAAAAAGGACTAGCTTTGCGCGGTTAGATGGTTTGCCGGTGATGTGATTCGCCATGCAAAAGCGCGAGTAAACAGCCAAGAAGCACCACGGCACCCGCTTGATGCATGCCGCCAAGCGCAACTGGCACGCCATGAAGAAGCGTGACAATGCCAAGGATGAATTGCGCCACAATCGCGCCAAGCACCAGATTGCCCCGCAGATGCAAGCCATGGCGGCGCGCTTTTAGTGCCAACACAACCACCGCGCCAAAGGTCACGGCGGCGATCCAGCGGTGATGAAATTGTGCTGAAGCTGGGTTTTCAAATGGATCAAGCCACCCCGCTTCGCCATATTCGACCGGCACAAGCCCATTGCCCATTAGCGGATAGTGATTATAGAGCAATCCGGCATCCATACCGGCAACAAGCGCACCGGCAAGAATGGTGATGCTAACCAAGGCCAGACTTGCCATGCCATGACCTTTTGGCGATTTGGCGCGGCCATCGCGAAGGTCAAAACCCGTCCAGATCAGAAGGCTGAAAATCACCAGTGCAACAGCAAGATGCGAGGCCAGCCGATATTGTGAAACGCTGGCCTGTTCGGTCAGGCCGGACTTGACCATCCACCAGCCAACAACGCCCTGAAAGCCGCCAAGACATAATAATAAAGTAAGCCGCAATCCAAACCCTTGCGGCACGCGCCCGCTGATCACAAAAACCAAAAATGGCAGGCCAAAGGCAAGGCCCAGCAACCGACCCCAAAGCCGGTGAAAATATTCCCAAAAGAAAATATTCTTAAACGCGGCAAGCGACATGCCGAAATTCAGCTGCTGATATTCGGGCGATGCCTGATATAGCTGATAGACCCGATCCCATTCAGCCGCATTCAATGGTGGCAAGGTTCCGATCAAGGGACGCCATTCCACCATTGAAAGACCCGAGCCGGTTAGGCGCGTCACCCCGCCAATCACCACCATAATGGCCACAAGCAAGGCCATGCCAAAAAGCCATTTCGTGACCAGCTTGTCGCTGTGGGGGCTGGCGTTGCGCGAGATCCAGTGGGGTGATGCGTGGGTCATGAAACCAACCTGAAAATGAAAGAACGATAATCCATATGGGCGTTTCTATATCAAGCCACAAGGGGGCTGCAAATTGGCGCATTGCCGCAGGGGGGCGCTGGCAATCAATGATCAAACCCAAAGCGCGATGCGATCAGCTTTTGTCAGAAATACCAAAAAAAGAAATAAATTGCATTAAATAAATCAAATAGAAATTAAATTTCTTTTCAGTTCAAATATGCTTTGAAATTAAAAAAATATACCTAATTTCAGAATCGTGATCGGTTTTTGATGCATTTGTTTTGACCAATGGTCCCCCTCACTGTCTTTCGGATAAGCCTTGCAAAGGATTGATGATGTTATCGCAATTTCCAATTTTTCTGGATCTGCACCAAACTCCGCCATTGGTGATTGGTGACACCCGATCGGCTTGGCGACTGGCAGCAGGCGCGCCGCTTTATTCAAATCCATTTTCAGACCATGCCTGATAGCCGCCATAGTCGCTTTGATCAATGATCTGGCGCATGATGATTTGAACCCGTGATGGCACCCGGTCTCCGGCTCTGGGTCTTCGTCGCAACCTGTTTGGTTTTTCTGATTATTTTCCTGCCCGTCCCTTGACAAATCAGCGCCGATATCCCAATTAGCCTTAGTGACAATTTGGCACTCTCATTCGATGAGTGCTAATCGACAGGTAACAGACTTTTTTGGAGGAGAAATAGGGCATGAAATTCAGGCCTCTTCACGACCGCGTTGTTGTACAGCGCACGGAATCAGAGCAGAAAACCGCTGGTGGAATCATCATTCCTGACACCGCAAAAGAAAAGCCAATGGAAGGTAAAGTGATTGCCGCTGGCGCTGGCGCGCGTGACGAAACTGGCAAGGTACAGCCGCTTGACGTTAAAGCTGGCGATCTTGTTTTGTTCGGCAAATGGTCAGGCACCGAAGTCAAGATCGATGGTCAGGAATATCTGATCATGAAGGAATCTGACATCATGGGTGTGATTCAATAGACCGCCAACGGTTCCCCGAAATTCAAATAAAGGAAGATTGAAAAATGGCTGCTAAAGAAGTCAAATTCGGCTCAGATGCCAGAACACGGATGCTTGAAGGCGTCGATATTCTGGCCAATGCCGTTAAGGTAACGCTTGGCCCAAAGGGTCGTAACGTTGTTCTCGAAAAATCATTTGGCGCACCGCGCATCACCAAAGATGGTGTGACTGTTGCCAAAGATATCGAGCTGAAAGACAAGTTCCAGAACATGGGCGCACAGATGGTGCGTGAAGTGGCGTCAAAAGCAAATGACGTTGCAGGTGACGGCACCACAACAGCAACTGTTCTTGCACAATGTATTGCGCAGGAAGGGTCAAAAGCTGTTGCCTCTGGCATGAACCCAATGGATCTGAAACGCGGCATCGACATGGCTGTCGAAGCTGTTGTTGAGTCACTGGTATCACGCTCACAGAAAATCTCAACATCTGACGAAGTGGCGCAGGTTGGCACCATCTCAGCGAATGGCGAAGAAGAAATCGGCAAGATGATTGCCGAGGCCATGGAGCGTGTTGGCAATGAAGGTGTTATCACGGTTGAAGAAGCCAAAAGCCTCGCCACCGAGCTTGAAGTTGTTGAAGGCATGCAGTTTGACCGCGGTTATCTGTCACCTTACTTCGTGACTGATGCGGAAAAGATGCGCGCAACATTGGAAGAGCCATATATCCTTCTTCACGAAAAGAAGCTGTCAAATCTTCAGGACATGCTGCCAATTCTGGAAAAGGTTGTTCAGTCAGGCCGTCCATTGTTGATCATCGCCGAAGATATCGAAGGCGAAGCCTTGGCAACTTTGGTTGTGAACCGTCTTCGTGGTGGCCTGAAAGTGGCTGCTGTAAAGGCTCCTGGTTTTGGCGATCGCCGCAAAGCCATGCTTGAAGATATTGCCATCTTGACAAACGGCACTGTTGTGTCTGAAGAAGTTGGCATTTCGCTTGATAGCTTGACCCTCGAAATGCTTGGTTCGGCCAAGCGTGTTGAGATCACCAAGGATGAAACAACCATCGTTGATGGCGCTGGTGCAAAGACCGAAATCGAAGCTCGTTGCAACCAGATCCGCGCACAGGCTGAAGAATCAACATCAGATTATGACCGTGAAAAACTCCAAGAGCGTCTTGCCAAATTGGCTGGCGGTGTTGCTGTTATCAAGGTTGGCGGTGCCACTGAAGTTGAAGTGAAAGAGCGTAAAGACCGTGTTGATGATGCCATGCACGCAACGCGTGCGGCT
>Ga0102963_1001547_pt1 | contig 10165 bp, 13 predicted proteins | sample SalPon2_C_H2O_MG_2_FD_84522 | JGI IMG/M metagenome (GOLD analysis project Ga0102963, IMG submission 84522) | Salt pond water microbial communities from South San Francisco under conditions of wetland restoration - Salt Pond MetaG SF2_C_H2O_MG | ecosystem: Environmental > Aquatic > Non-marine... | reverse complement strand
TCGCTCTGCCATTTGATTAACTCTTTCGGCATTGGCTCGTTCTTGTTCCTCTGGGGTCAGAGGTTTTCGGGTCAGCGACATAGAGCCGTCAGGGGTGATTCGGAAAGCAAAAAAACAAACTCCGCAAGCAAACTCTTCCGATTCAATCTGATTGTCGGCAGGTTCTGTGCCACGCTTAAGAGTTTTGCTTTTCATCATGCCTCTGGTGCAGTGAGGGCAAGCATATACGGAGTCATGACCACTACGAACTTCCCACTCGGCGGGAACTAAACTTTGGGTTTCCGAGTCCCAGATTTCATCAGAGTAATTTTCCCAATATCCGCAGTCAAAGCAATTGAACCAATAGGCATTATTAACGCCTTCGGCCACGGTGTTGTATGGTTCGGCCTTGCACTTATCGCATTGGGGGCAATCAGACCATGAACTCAAGGGTCATCAACCCCTTAGGATTCGCATGAGTTCCTCAATCGGATGCAAGTGGTTCTCGTAAATCACATGGGTCGTGCGACCCGGTGTGCTGTTCTTGGACTTGCCCTTGCTGGTGTTGCCCGATTCAATCTGGGCAGAGATTTTCTGCATTTCTTCTCGTGAAATCCAACCGTTGATAACTATCTTGCGAGGCTTTTGCAAGTCATTGTTTTCAAAGTCAGCAGGAGTCATCTTGATGTAGTAATCAAACTTGAGGTTGGAAGGTTGGTAGTGCAAACCAGCAAATCGGGTGGTTTTAACATCGGTGCGAGTGCGTCCCGAATGATACTCAAAATCTGCGGAAGCGGTATCGGTGGTGACGAACTCAATCCATTCGTAATCAATGGTGGGTGAAACCACTTGGTTTTCTACCTTCATGTAGACATCAAACATGATTTCTCCGAGAACACCGTGCCAGTCGGTGGGTCCGTTGCTTCGCTTGTTGGACACCTTGATGGCGTTAAAATCTTCTTGCATTCGCTTGGCAGTTCGGATGTGTCGTTCTCCAACAGGGAGTTCAAATGGTTCGTGCATGGTTCGTAATCCTGTGCCTACCTATTTAACAATTAGCCAGAAACGATGCTGAGTGTCCTCATGGCTAACTCTTTGGCTTTGGCCTCAACCATGATGTCTACATCGTTGCCATACAGACGCATGGGGCCGTAGCAAAGGTCAGAGTGGGCGGGAGTGGGTGCATCACCGCCTTGTTCCAAAGTGCGTGATTCTGAGTAGTGGACAACGGGTGTGATGCCCTCAGGCCAAGTAGAAATAGCCAACTCAAGGGCTTCTTGCTCGGTTAAACCGCCAGTGCAAAACTGATGGTGGTGATAATCAAACACAATGGGAACGCCAGTGGCTTCGTGAACTGGAATCAAGTCAGCCACAGAAAACATATTGGCTTTGTCGTCATTTTCCAAAGTGAGTCGCAACTGAGTGTTGGTATCAAGCAAAGCAAAGTTTTCAATAAACCGAGAACGAGCACCGTCATGGTCTTTAGAACCACTGCCCAAATGAATGTTGATTTTGTTGTAGGGGGTCTGCTCAAACTCCATCAGGTCAAAAATATGAGAATGACAATTAAGTTCGTGAATGGTGCGGCGAACTGTATCAGGATTCTCAGAAGACAAAACATTGAATGGACCGGGATGGAAAGTCAAACGATGTTGATTATCACGAGCATACTGTCCGATTTGCCGTAGTTGAAGCAGGATTTGGTCGGCATCAGGAAGTTCCTCAATATCATAGCCGAGTCGGTCATGGGAAATAAATGGAAACATTTCAGAAGACAAACGCATGAAGCGAATGCCACGAGCCTCATTCCACTGCAAAATAGTTAGCAAGTCGTCAAGGTTAGCGACAATTTTCTGCGAAACGGTGTTGATGTCAAAGGTGCGAGCGATACAAGTGCGGTTGGTGTAAATCTTGGATTTAGGTTTGCCACCCAAACACTTGAAACAAGAACCGCAACGAGAGCCAGTTTCTTTGAAAGTGCGGTCGCAGGTGCCACCTAAGGTTTGATTGATACAGGCGTAACCGACTTGCATGAGCCTATGTTAGCAACTTACCTATAAAAGCATTTAGGTTTTGCCAATTGATAATCCAAGGCAATTCAGGAGAGATTACTACGGGGGTAGATTGATTAAAATGTTGTAGGGTTTTATTTATCCATGCCTCATAGGTTAAGCCTCTAATGGTTGGTGTTTCGCTTCCCTCCCTGAGTCCACCCCAGATTGCATTTTTGTTGTCTTCCGTAGTTCCTTTTACCATCCGATAAACCAATTCAGAAATGGTAAGGTGGGTGTTCATACCTCTAAATCCTCCGCCCCCTAAATCTACCCAATAAAATTGGCCGTCTTTGTTTTTCTTGTTTTTATATGCTGCATCATAATCGGGAAGTCCGTTTGTCCACACACTTGTTTCGCTTCCCCCTCGTTGAGTTCCGATAGAATCAAACAATTGGTTGATTTCCTCTGTGATGTCCACAATTTTCATATCTCCTGTTTCGTCAAAGTAATAGCACTTAATCCAACCGGGGATTCCCTCGTATTTTGTCTGAACAAAAATCCATTTGTTATCCAAAACATAGATTGCTGGAATTCGTTGTTCATAGGACCTCCATTTGTTATTATTGTCTTTATAGCCCCAATTTAGATATTGTTGATAAGAAACAATTCCGTTATCAGTTACAACTCCTGAATCAAGATATTTTCCTTTGCGATAGGGGTGCAGTCCTCTAAAAAATGCTGCCCACCGTTGGTTGCTAAAAGGCAATTCAGTAATCTTGAATTTAGCCCATGATTTAGGAGATTTATGATTTTTGGACAATTGAGATTTATTAATTTGTTTCATGGCTGCTTCGTAATCCGACCATGAATACATGGTTTTCATGCCTGTGTCTTCCTACTTAAACTTGCTGAAAAACACCTGTCCAAATCTACTATGTCTTCAAGACCCTTAGAAATCGTTTTTTGAAAAAAGTATTTGACTTCAAGACCCTATGGTGCTTTTGCTTGGAGCAGGGCTGATTGTGCCTATTCTGCTTAATTTCTGCTTAAAATACGCCAAAAATTGGGTGCTTTGGCAGAGTAATTGATAGGGAGCAATTTGGCTCCAGAGTATTGGAATGAAAATCGGTAGCGATAGTTAAGGAAAATAGGTGAGCCGGGGTCATCTAAGTTCAACATCAAAACGGGATATGCTTCGTTAGCGGTGCCATCAAAGGTTTCAGTCCACTCAAAGGCTCCTCTTCGCCATGAATAAGTGTCGGTAAAGTAGTGTAAGTAGGCATCGTTATTATTGAGAAGCCAAACCTCTGGACTTATGTATGTGGCTCCTTGTGAGTTGGTGGCTTGATTAGTAAGTTTATCACGGGCGATGAGGGCAGGGATAAATGCCTGAGAAATCAAACGGTCTGGCATATCGGTAACTGTTTTGGGTGCGGCATCGGATAAGACTTGTTGGGTAGTGGGTGAAATAAAGCGACTCGTTTCAGTTTCACGGAATCTACGAAGGGTGTCATAGTATTCTATCAAGTTAGCGACATTCAGCCCAAATGGGTGGTTTTCTCGCTCACTCCCCCAATCATAATTTTCCAACATACGAATTTGGAAATCGTCTAAGTCTTCATCTTCCTCTCGTTCATCATCATTAAAAAATGGTTCTTCACCTATCAATTCCGAAAATGTAGGGGCGTCAAAAAATCTATCAATTTCTTCGGGAAGTAATGCTTCTCCCTCAAATTCAGTGGTTATATGATAGAGATTGCTGACTTGCAGTTTTGGTAATTCCCGCACGAGCCACTCAAGGAGAAGGAAATATCGGTCTTTAATATAGTATGGTCCCGGCTCGCTACTAACGCCTCCTTTGAGGGAGGAAGGATAATTGTAATCGGCCACGATTTCTTTTTGTTTCGGCCACTCGTAACCATTTTCTCGCACATTTCCGATGAACCAATCCCAAGCAACATAGGCTTGCATGAGTGATTTACCGATGAAGTTTTCTGGGCGGCGTTGAAGCCATTCGGATTCTTGTTCCTGATTGAATTGGTCTTGCAACCGAATCAAATCGGTTTTTCCATAACGAATCTTGATGGATGGATTTTTTATCGTGGTTCGGGTGGCTTGAAGTTCATCGCTCAAAATACTGAGGTCTGAGGTGGTGATGATATGTCTGGTAGAAAGGTTGTCCCATGCCCACTTTTCCAAGTAGGGTGCATCATCAGGCGGTGCAGTTTCAGGAGCATCAGAATAATCCGTGGTGCCTCGGAAAATGGAGGAACGAAAAGGGTCAAAATTGCGATAGGATTCTGCGGGTGGGAAACGAATCAGCGACAGAATTGTAGTTTGCTGCATCCAACGATACAAATCGTCAAGCCGCAAGGAGTAAGTTGAAAAGTTGGTATTCCAATCCTGAGGAAATACTTCACGGGCGGGAAGGCCAGAAACTGTATCTATGTTCAAGCCACCATCCAGTTCCGAAGTGACCCAATCGGAATCCGTAATGGGTGGGATAGGCATAGCCTAACATAGCGGGGCTTGTTATTTAAGTTTCACTCGTAGAACTGCTTAGAAAGCATGACTTGACCCAATGGTTGTTCTTGAGCGTTTGGATTAAAACGGTAGATTCTGGGTTGGTTGCCTTGTTTGGTCGTCTGCACTATATTTCGGCGTAAATAACCTCCGCATCGTAGGGTCATGGCAATTGATTGATAAGAAAGCGGTCTTTGTGGATTTTGATGTAATTTAACAATTTCATGGGCTGATAATTCTCCATGAACTTTGAGCAATTTTAAGATAGCAAAATCTCTGAGGGCGTGTTTTTTAGACCCGATTAATTGATGAGCACAGGATTGGCTACAAAAAATCTTGTTGCCTTTTTTAAGGTCATGCGACAGAGAAAATGATTTGCCACACATTTCACAATCGGCCATGATTAAGGGTCGGCGGAAATGGTTGCGGTGATGGGGCGAACCATTGCCATAAACATGGGAGGGATAGGCTTCAGGATTTTGGTAATAAATCCAACAATAATGCGAACAATGGTGGGGGAAATAAGAATTGTCGGAAGTTATGCGACAGATGGTTTTTCCACAGGGACACGAACTCAAAATTAATCACAACCTAATTTTATTTTGCACAGCCTGACCTAAGGTGTAATTTGTGGCTCGGAAAGCATCAGAAATGCGATAAGAAAATTTGTTTTGGTCGGTTTCCATTCGGGTGATAATTCCACGAGCCGCATAGATTCTGAGAATCTGAGAGGCTCCAACGGAGGAGAGTTTGAGATTATTGTCTTGCCAGTTGTTAGCAATATATTGGGTGGTGCAATTGGGGTGCAAATCAATCATTTTGAGAACTCTCCAATCACGCATTGTGTATTTGCCTCGCATGAGTTCACGATAACAATCCACACCACAAAACATTTGATTGCTGTATTTAGAATTATCTCGGAGGGTGTGTTCTCGGTTGCACATTTCGCAATTAACGGTAATATCTGGGTTGCGATAATGATTGCTGTGGTGCTTAGAATCGCTAATTTTTACTTTGGGATATGCCTCTGGATTTTGATAATAAATGGAGCAATAATAGGAACAGTAATCACTAAAAAACTGCGTATGTCGTTCTACCAAGTTAGACTTGGTTCTTCCACAAGGACACGACTTCATTTATTAGCCACCCCACATCGTTCACAAACCGTATCGCCAATCACTGATTTCATGGCGGTGCTATAAATGTGTTCTCCTGAACCATCAACGCATTCCTGAAAGAGTTTTGTTGAGAGTTCGGCATATTGTTTGTAATATCCCATAATTTTTTGGCGGTGTTTCTCTTCCAATTCACGAATCTTGAGGTGCAAACGCTCTAAGGGCGACATCACTACTCACTCCTGTTATTTCCTATTTAAGATTCACAATGGGTCTTTGAAAGCAAAGGCTTTCATCTGGCGATTCTGGATGTTGTAGAGTGAAAGGTATCCCATTTTGGGCTTGTAGCCCAACATTTGCATGAAGTCGGTTTCTCCTTGAAATGTAGACGAAACAATCAGAGGAATGCCCCGATACATTTCCATTTGGTGAGCATGAGTGTGTCCGGTGACGAACACATCTGGATTATCACGGATAACCATTTGGTCTTCCTCTTCGGGAGAGAGAGCGTTTCGCTCACCCCACATCGGAGCAAGGTGTCGCTTTCGCAACATTTCTTTCATGGCTTCGGCAGGTCGCTCATAGGTCACATGAGCCATACGAGGAACCATGTCGTCAATGCCTTTGCCGTGATAAGACAAAACCTCAATCCCAGAAAGATTGACACGGGCGGGATTACCAACATGAACGGCTGAGTTAAACCGTTGTTGAATCAAGGGTTCAAGCATAGGCTGGGGTTCTGCGGGTCGGACTGCATCGTGGTTTCCGGGCAAAATGATAGGTGTAATGTGGTCGGGCAATTCATCCAATTTTCTGGCACAGAACTCGTATTGGTCGTAGACATTATCCATGGTGATGTTTCGTTCATGACCGGGATAAACACCCACGCCGTCCACCACATCTCCAGACAAAACGAAGTATTTGATATTCTGGGCTGCATAATGGTCGGAGTTCATCCATTCCATCATTTCATCCCATTCTTTTTCCAAGAACTTTTTACTGCCCATGTGAATATCAGAAGCAAAGGCAATAGAAACTGGGTCGTATTCAAGACCGCCTCGGTTTTGGTTATTAGGAAGAACTTCGGGGAATTGGACTCTATCTACCCAGAACATTCGTCCATCATCAGAAAACTTTCCTGTGACTCCGATTACATCGTCCAACAATAATGTGGCTACGGCAGGGTCTTCTTTACGGAGAAAAACTGTGATTCTGCCTGTTTTGTCTTCTAATTCAACCAAGCGTCCACCTGATTTGGTGCGAGAAATCTCACAGACAATTCCAATGATGTTGCAAGGACGATACTTGAATGCCATTTTCTGCCGGGACAATTCAGAAATATCCATGGTTTCTCGGAATCCGAGGTGGTGTCGGATGATGCGGCGAAGTTCGTCATAACGATTGGAAAACAGATTTACCATGTCCTCAATTTTTCCCGTTTGGTCGGTTTGCCCGACCCGAACACCGGGGTCAATCATATCGGGATAATCTCGTGCCAACTCAAACCATGCTGAGTTAATAGAGTTCCGAGCCATAGGCACTATTTATCGTGCCACCTATTTAACATTCGGCATTATTGGGCAGAAGCACTTCGGTAGGTTTGTCCACCAATAGTGATGCGAGTCACACGGTCTACGGCAATGTGTCGGTAAGCATCTTTTTGCAAGTCCCAAACAGTGCGAAGTTCAAAATCTGTGGGGTCATATTTCATACCTTCTCCTGTGATACGCCGAGTTCCGTCGGGCCTATCTCGGTAGACACCAGTTCGGGCATTCATGTTTCGGAGAGTCCCATCACGCTTCTCAAATTGAACTGAGAAAATGGTGTTGGGGTTAGCACGAAGAAGCGACAAAACTTGAGATTGTGGAAGGAAGGTTCGCCCTGAGGTTGAAGGTGGTGCGGGTGCATTGAAGGAACGAGATGCTGGGTCATAGTGGGTGTGGTCGCCACCTTCTCCGCCAAAGACCTTGCTTTGCTTGGCGTATTGGGTGATATACCAATAGGAAGCAGAAGCCAGAGCCGCAGTGGAAACACCGCCCCAAACAATGTTCTTCCAATTCTTTTCAGCCCATGATTTGCGAGCAAACTGGAATACAATGGGTAATCCAGCGACAGTTCCAATAGCAGTTCCGACCATAAGCAGTTGTTGGGTCATGCACCGTATTTGGTGCTGCAACTACTTAAGTTTGTCGCTCAGAGATAGGAACGAAGTTCATCCATTAACACATCAGCGGCTTCGTCGGCCTCTTCGGGCGATTTGGTGCCAGTGATGACGCACTTGCCTGAAGAGAACACCAGACAAACCGCAGAGGGGTCGTCAATTCGGTAAATCAATCCGGGGAATTGCTCTGGCTCATATTCGGTTTTATCAAAAGGCAAAGCCAAAACCAGATTGTTGAGGTCTATGGGTGAACCATAGTCGGTAGTAATAACCAAATTAGAAATCTCAATCATATCGGTATCAAACGGATTTTCATCGGTCAAGAATCCTTCGGAAGTTAGACGAGCGTGAAGTTGGCGGAAGGCTGCCTCAACATCGTTGGCGGATTTTGCTCCCGTAGCAACTGCCTTTCCACTACGGAAAAGAAGTAGACAAACTTTAGGTGTTTCTACCCGATAGACCATACCGGGGAATTGCTCTTGTTCATATTCAATGTCCAGAGTGTCTGCGACATCATTAATATCAAGGGCATTACAAAATCTCGTGCTGGCAACCATATTTACAATTTCATTAGGCATAGGAATCTTTCTCCTTAAATAGCCTGAGTTGGACTACCTATTTAAGTATAGAGCGGGTTGGGGGCTTGACAGGTGGTGCAAGCCTCAAGGTGCTCGGAATAAACCACTCCGCACTGGCATCGTAGTTGCTGATTAATTCTGAGCATCATGGCTTCCAATTCCGCATCAATTTCTGCTTCAGGAATGGATTCACGCTTCCATGATTTATCTGGTTTTCGTTGTCGTTGCTTACGATTAGCATCTTCATCTTGACGGCGTTTCTGCGACATGGTAATCAAGTCCTTCAAACAAGTTCAGTTAAATTTTGACGCATTTGGTAGCGAGCCAGAACTCGCCACAATCGGCGGAGTCCGAGCGTAGAGGCTACAATTTCTTGAATAAGTGGTGCGGCGAAATCAGGGTCAATTTCAGGGTCAAGCGATTCAATGTGCATCTGGATTTCTGAGGCACAAGCCATGATAGAAGTAGACAACTGAGTGATATTCACCTTATCGTTTTCGGGAAAATAAGACTCAATAATGGATTGAACGACGGGAAGAATTTTGAAATGCTCAGGCCCTTCTTCCGTGACCAAATATCCCATGAGGGTTTCTTCTTGTGAAGGCACGATAATCACTTGTTTTTTTGACTATTTGAGTGTTAGGGGGCGGAGGTGGGTTCTGGTAAGGAAGCGAGGAAAAACCTGAACCCGGACCTACTGAACCAAGAAGAAGGGGAATAATCCAGCGGTCTTTTACCTCCAAAGTTGGTTGGGTGCATGACCTATTTAAGATTCATCACCAATGATGCGTGGGGCTTTGGCGTTCCAATTAATGACATACAAATTGTCTGGCTCAAAGGGAAATCCAGTGGTGAAGGGGTTGGTGCCGTCGGGATTGAGAATGGGTTGCAATGCTTCAGTGTGTAAGCGATAATTTTTTTCATCAACTTCAACTTTAACGAGAACTCCTGAAAGCAAACTCACATAATCTTTCCAATTTTTAGTTCTGCCTTGTCGGTCTACTTTCCTTTTTTGAGCCGCAGTAAGTCGGAAATTGCTTCGGTTTATATTCCCTGTGTAATAAGAGGATTCTGTGACCGCATCATACAATGGGAATGAGGGTCTGATAGCAGTGACTCCTGTTTGTTGATTTAGAAACACACTGCTGGTAGCAGGAGTCCGAGTCCATAACCTCCAAGTTCCAATAGTAGCACCCAGATGTTCCCACATCAACAACATAGTGCGGTCTTCGTTGATAAGAGGTTTTTTTGAACGAGGAAGAAGGTGTGGTGGTTGGTATCGTGCCGTATCTAAGTCTACGGAACGGCCAATTTCAACCCTAAGATTGTTCCAATCTCGGTCTGTAAGATGATACCAAGCCACGATTTCACCTCATGATACGAGGAGTTCGGACGGGATAATTGATAATAAAACCAAGGGCTGCGGTTAAATCAAAAGGTGAGCGTTTGGCTCGCCATGCTCGTTCAGAAGTTCCAGAGAAAATGGGTCCGCAAGCCTCTGAGTCAAACTTGACTTCCGTAACAATTCCACGAGGGGTAAATCCATCTCTTGATTCGGTGCGTCTTTGAGTTCCCCGTCCCGAAGAAGATGTTGATAAAGCACGATTCCACCCTGCTGCAACCCAAGAATTAGAAAATTCCATTGGGAATCCCATGGTTTCATCGGTGCGGTATCTGGCTTGGCTTTCGGGAATTGCATAAGACAAACGATAGGATTCTCCGTTTTCTACAAAATTATTCATTAAAACCTTGAGATTGCGTTCTGTGGTGCAAGTGGCTAAAAACTCGGCTCCCGGAATTGGAGTATTGGAATTT
>Ga0102963_1001546_pt1 | contig 10166 bp, 6 predicted proteins | sample SalPon2_C_H2O_MG_2_FD_84522 | JGI IMG/M metagenome (GOLD analysis project Ga0102963, IMG submission 84522) | Salt pond water microbial communities from South San Francisco under conditions of wetland restoration - Salt Pond MetaG SF2_C_H2O_MG | ecosystem: Environmental > Aquatic > Non-marine... | reverse complement strand
TTTTTTACCTTCAGGCATCCATTCTATACCTGTCCAAAATTTAACACCAATTTTATTATCTATAAAATCCCAAAATTTTTCTCTACCAAATGAAGATTCATACTCACGAGGACCCATACCTGCTAGTTCAGTAAATCTTTTATCAAAGTCTGCAATTACACCATCCATATCAAGATAAACAGTGTATAAGTCACTTATACTTTTACTTTCGAACAATGGTAAAGATAATGACTTAGCTCGGCTTCTCCAAATTTTTAGTATATCATTTTTTTCTTCTTGTGTTATAGTTTCTTGGTCAAGAAATATGTTTAAATAAGTATTTATAACATCTTTAAATGGACGTTTTGATTTTTTAGCTTTAAAATATAAGCCTTGAAGCATTGCATCAATTTCCTTTTCTAATTTAAAGTACTGAGATTTTGGTAATAGTTTAGCATCGATTAAATTTCTTATTAATTGATCATCTTCCATATATTTGCTAGGTCTTCTTAATTTTGGATCTTCATGCCATGCTCCTCCTTTTTCATTTTCCCCATCTTGGGTTAAATGTTCAAGTTCATGTCTTACAACATCTTTAATATTGAATGATACTTCTTGCCAATCTGGGTTTTTAGGTATTTTAAATTCAACGGATAATAGAGGGGTTACTTCATTTCCTTTAGTATCAAACCCAGCATTTGCTCCTCCATCCACATTATACTCATCATCTGTAATTTCTACTACGCCTTCAAAATCAAAATAAAATTCTTCAGATGGGATATCATGTTCATCATCTGGGTGGTCTACTCTAAATTTAAATGAACCTTCTTTGTCACCTCTATCGTGAATGTCTTTAAATGCTTTAAAAGCAATTGATGATAGTTTATTAGCTAGTGTATCATATCTACCTTCATTTAAATTAGTAGTTGTTTTTAATGTTTTAGCTAATTGTAGTGCTTTGTAATATTTTTGATTTTTATCACCTAATTGAGCTCCTTTTTTATCTGGGTCTTTATCCATTTTCTTTAAACGAGCAATTTCTTTATTAATTAGTGATAATGGGATTTTTTTATCTTTAGGAATACCTAATCTTTTTCTAACTGTACCCTGTTTTAAATTACCTGCTTTTTTACCTTTAGCAGCCATTTTTTCATAAGTATCTCCTTCATCTACAGGTTCATATGCTGAACCAAAGGGTGCAGATTTACCTTTATGTTTTTTCTGGGATGTAGGGTCTATATTTTCTTCTAAATTTTGGTTTACGGGGGCCTGTCTTGTATCTGTAGTATCATTAAATTCAGGAGGATAGGGTTTATTTATACCACTTATCATTATATCATCTTCAACTATGTTTATATCAAAAGTAGAAGGAGAAAGGTTAGTAAAATAATTTTGATAATATAATACTCTGTTAAAATCACTTTTTGTAGATTCTTTTAATTTTTGTTTTTTTCCTATAATTTGTAATATTTTTTCTACATTAGGATGAGTATTATTAGCATCTACTATCTTATACCCCTTAAGAGGTTTTTGTTGTTTAATAGCTAGAAATGCTCTATGATTACCATCCATTACCTCTCCTGTACTATCAACTGTGATAGGGGGCATTTTAGATAAATCTAATGTTCTAGGATCTGAATCACTGTCTCTAAAATATCTATCTATTTTACCATCAATATATTCCTGGTATTTTCTCTCTCTATCTTTCATTACTTGAGGATCTAGTTTAAGATCGGTGTGATTGATAGATATAGGTCCTTCTAATTTATACTTATCTATATAAAAAATAAATCTTTTAAATTCAGCATACGAATCATTTTTATAGTTATAATTTAATAATTCTTTTTGTTTAGGAAACATTTGAAGTAGTAAATTATGTATTTCTTCAGCTTTATTTTTATCTCTAAGAACAGCTCCAACTAAATTAAAATCCTCCATAGACATTTGATTCTCCTTTAATTTTTGTTTTTTTAATCTTTGAGTTTTTTTCTTGGATGCTTCTTTACGTTTTTCAATATAATCTAAACCACGTTTTAATCTTGCTTTAGTTTCAGCATCCTTAGCATTTTGATATGCTGCTCTTACTCTTTGGTGGATTAAATTAATAATTTGAGATTGACGAGCATGGGGTTTGTTTTTAAAAGAAGTTTTGTTTAAAGTGTTAACTATATCTTCTTTAGTTCTAAATTCTATACTTACAGTATCACTTGGGTCTTCATCTGTGTATAATCTACGACCAGATCCTTCTGGTTTTTTACCTGTACCTTTTTTAGGGTCAGATTCATGTAATTTTTTATTTTTAGATAAATACTGATTTACAGTAGCTAGATTATCTTGGGTAGGATCAAATCCATCTACATTCCATTCTTCTTTTTTTTCTAATTCATTATCATGTTGCTCAAACCATTCTACACTATCTTGATCTGTGGTGTTGTAATGGTTTATAACTGTTTGAATATCTTCATTAGAAAGATTTAATACCTTAGATAACAAATATTCTAACCCAAAGTTATCTAGCATTCTACTATCATTTTCTTCTCCAAAATATTTATCAAATTTAGCATAAAAATCTAAAAATACCGGATGTGGTACTGTACCTTGAGGGGCAGCATCTATAATAGCAATAACATTTTCATCCGTTTCTTGTCCTGTTGGCATTTTAAATTTTAATGCTTTAAGAATAGGACCCATATCTATAGTTACAGATTTTTTGAATGTTTCATTAACTAATTCACGAGCATAAGCATTTAAACCAAATGGATCTTTACCTAATTTATCATCAAAACCATATTTGTGTTTGTATGGTTTTTTTGCTTCATTTAATTTTTTAGAAACTAAAATAGCTTTAATTTTAGGAATTCCTAACATTGTATGAACAGCATGTCTATGGTTACCATCTAAAATTTCCATAGTATCTCTATCAACTACAATAGGATAAAAATCTTCTTTTCTTAGATCTTGAGCACTTATTTCACCTTTTATATATTCTTTATATTGCTCTGCTTCATATTCTGAAGAGGCATTTATATAATCTTCACCAAATTGAGTTGGTTTTATTTTATCTAGAGGTAATACCTTTACAGTATAGTCTTCTAGATTGTATTTTTCTTTTTGGGGGAAAATTGCTAGAGCTTTTTTTATATAATCTTGATTTGTTTCTTGTGCAAATTTTTCTTGAGGTAATATTTCTTCTTCTAAATCTTGAGCTAATTCACGAGCATATTGACTTAAGCCAAATGGGTCGCTTACTTTATCGCTTGGGTTATTTGACTTTTTATAGTCATCCATGTTTTTTTTAGCAATTTTTTGACCACTTTCTGCTAAAGTATTTGTTGGAATAGCTTTAAAAATATCTCCGGGTTTATTACTTTTTGTAGTCTCTATACCACTATTAGATAATACTATTTTTACAAAACTACCACAGTTTATAGCTTTTTTATTAGGATCTTTTATATCACAAGCAACGTTAGAAGGTATTTCTATAGGTTTAGGTAATGATTTTTCTTTATATAAACCTTTCTTAATAGCCTCATTTTTATCTTTAGGCATTTGAAATAATTCTTCAGTATCCTCATATTTGTATGTCATAGGAGGCATAGGTTGATTTTTATCATATCTATGACCACTCATATCTTTTAACATACCATTATCTAATACAAAACCTATATGATCAAAATCCCACCCTTTAGGAGTAAATGGGGATTTCATTACAAAAACTTTTGTCGCTTTTGTAGATTGATTTTCTTGTAAACTATCAGTCCAATTTCTAAACGTCATTGTACCATTTAAGTTAGCCTCAGCTTCAATATCATTTAAATAATCGTCTTCTTGAGTATTTGTTGTTTGAATATCACCTAAACGACCATCTAAATTTTGTTCATGATGAACCATCTCATGGGAAAATGAGCGTACTATATCTTTAGGATGTCTGCCTTCAGTGTATAGCACGATGGTTTGGTTATTTGGGTTATAATACGCTGTTTTACCAAAAAAATCTCTAGCATTTTTTGAATCACCATGTTTAAATACTACTTTGGGGAGTGGTAAAATATTCCAACCATCCTTAATCATATATTTTGTTAATTCTTTGATAAGAGATTTATAATCTATATCTGAGGAATATGAAGCATTTTCATTTAATTCCGATTTTTGTGGTAAATATGCAATTACAGCACTTGTTCCTATATCTCTAATCCTAATTCCTGGGATTTGTTTTTGGAGAAAAATTTTATATAATTTATCTCTTTGATTTCCTATATCTCCTTCACCTGCTTTTTTATGAGGAGAATATAAAATAAATTCTATTTCAGGGTCTTTACTAAGGTGAGATTTAATTATATCAATAATAGTAGCCATTACCCTAAACAATTCTCCTCTACCAACCTCAATCTTAGAACTATACCCATCCATCTCTGGGGTTTTAGCTAAGAATTCAACAGAGATACCCATTTTATCCCCTTCAGACATTTCTTCTAGAGAAACTATATACCTAACATTACTATCTGTTGTAAAGACATAATCATAAACATCTTTTTCCCATTTATAAGGTTTAGAACTACCTTCTCCTACCTCATTTAATGTAGGTATTATAATGTTATAAATTTCTTCTTTATCTGAATTGGATAATTGATCTGGGAGGAATTGGTAGAATGCTTCTTTAGATTGTTTAGCAGCTTGTCTTGCTTTTGTACCACTAATGCCCCCTACAGTATAAATAGGCTTTATTTCACCCCCATATTTTTGAAATAAATTAGATCTTTGTTCTACGTCTTTTTCATCTCCTATATCTCCTTCTCGGGCTCCTATTAAAACATAAGTTTTATCTTCAGTATGATCTTTTAAATAATCTTTTACCCAAGCTATAGGAGAACCTGACTCTATAATTTCTGTGGGTTTGGGTATAAATTTTTTATATTTTTCCCAAATTTTTATGGATTGAGATTGGGAGATACCATTTCTAACCCCACTACCCACAACTATATAAATCTGGTCTATTTCTGGGTTTTCTCTGATTGCTTTTAAAATTACCTCTAAATGACCTTTAGTAGGAGGTTTGAACCCCCCTGCAAACAGGGCAGTAATTACATCAGATTCAGCTTCATTAAGAATACCATCTACTAAAAATTTAGTTAATTGATTCATTATGAATTTAAAAATTGTGCTATTCGCATTTGGGCTTCTTCCTTAGACATTGTATAACTTAATATTTCACCTATAAATTCATCGTCTAACATATTTTGAATAGCAGCATTTAACTCTGCTTTTTGTTCATCAGATTTTTTCTGTTGAGCTGGGGTTTTAGGTTTAGTATTTTTAGGCTCAAATGGTTTTAAATATTTTGTAATAATTTTTTCTACATCCTCAATTTTATCACCTTCTAATGTATTTGCTACTGCTACAAAATTAGGTTCAAATAAATTAAAATAAGGTTTAATATTATCTGTTACACTTTTCCAAGTACGCATTACAATTGCAGGTGCTAAACTTCTATCTTCACCACCTGATTTTTCAAATCTATTTTGATTTTGTCTAAGTGAACGTTCCAAATCAGTATAAACATAAAGCATCATTACTTTATACCCTGCTTCTTCTAATTATTGTTTTAATTCAGATGTTTTTTTATATGAAGCCGCTGTACCATCTAATATAAATGATTGTTTACCATCAATTACATTTTGTAATTCACCTTTAAATTCTTTATTAGCTGCAGCCATTGCTTTAGCTTGTTCGCTTCTTTCTTCGGGAGTTGCATTTTTAAGATCTAAAGATACGTTGGCTTGTTTAAGTTTATTAATAAATGTATTATCAACATTCATTACTTTTAAACCACTTAAATCTAAACCTTTTAAAACATATCCTTTACCTGCTCCGGGAGCACCTGCTAATATAATAGCTTTAGGTGTATCTTCTATTTCGCTTAGTAGCCTCATTAATGATATCATAGACTAAATATTTTGTTATAAATATTATAACTTTCTTTTAGCTTGTGTCTTAAATTCAGTAAATATTGGTGAATGTTTTGGATTTTCTAAATCAAATAATTTTTTAACAGTCATAAAAATATCAATGTTTTCTTCTTGTGTACGTTTTGATTCATACATTTCCCATCCTTTACCTTGGATTTTACCTTTTGCTGCCTTACGTTTATTTGATTTTAACCAAAGCACACCATAACGATCTGCTTTTTTACCATAACATTCTTCGTAGCATTTACCATAAATTGCAGTTTGTAAATCGTAAGTTGTCTGTAAATTATTGGACGTTTTAAAGTCTATAATCCAAAGTTCACCATCAATTTCACAAACCATATCACAAGTACCTGCTACTTTCAATTCATCTGAAAATAGGTGTACTTCAGTTTCAATTAGTGTAGGGTTGTATTCTTCCCACCATTCAACAAAACGTAAGAACATTTGCCAAACATCAGGATGATACATTGGACGACCATGAGGACCTAAGAAATTTAATTCTTCTCCGTTTAAGTAAGCTTCAATCATTTCATGAACTTGTGTACCTTCTTCCCCTGCTTTTTTAACAATGTATTCAGCAGAATAACCTACTTTTTTTAGCCAATCTTCAAAATACTTACCTTTAGGATAAGTTCCTAAAACGTAAGTTACTGAGGGATAATATTCGCCGTTTCGTCTATAATAGCGCGAATCGGGCATTGTAATTTGTTTAGCATCCTCAGAAATTTCTAGGATTCTATCATAGGATTTTTTAATATTTCTTTTACTCATATAAGTTCGAGTTTCTTTTCCATCAAATCATATTGAGTGAGAGGAAAAGTATTTTGGATTAAGTTGGTGAATTGTTTAAAACCCATCTCACTTGGATCTTTATCTTCAAGTTCTATTAAATATACTTCTTTACCTTCATTTATAAATTTTTCAACAAATTTTATAGCTTGTTTTTTAGCATCAGAATCTAAAGCAATGTATATTTTTTTTACTTTTGAAGTAACAATTTTTTTCATTAAATTTTGTTGGATATTCTTACCTAATAACGGAATAGCATTACGTTTAATGGCTATGGCATCAAATGGCCCTTCACAAAGGATTAACGGTAATTCCCAATTAATAAATAATTCAAATGGTATTATATCACGTGATGTTTCTGGGTTACGGTATTTTACGAATGGTTCTTTTTCAAATGAACGACCTGTAAAGTAATTTAATTGTCCTTCTCCATCATATGAAGGGATAATAACCATTTTAGAATATCTTCCAGAATCACAATATCCAATCCCATATTTTAAAATATCTTCTTCTGTAATACCTCTATTTTTTAAATATGATAAAGCATGTCTAGCTAAAATATCTCTATTATTTAATATTTCTTTAAATTCAGAAGGCAATTTAACTTGAGTTTTTGGGGTTAAATTTTCTTTAATTTCAGTTTCAGACCCTACTATTTTTTTTAATTCTTCAAATTTTTCAGAAGATGCTCCTACCTTTTTAAATAAAGAAGATATTCTAGAACCTCTTTTATCACAAACCCAACAGTGAAAAGGATTATACCCTTTTTTATTTTGAGAAAAGTTAACCTCTAATTTAGGTTTATGGTGGTTGCAATAAGGACAGTGATAGGCTACATTACCTCTTGCTGTTCTTTTACCTGCTCCTAAAACCGAGTCTACTAAATTTACTAATAGTTCGTTTACCATAACCCCTAATATACAAAATTATTTTTATATATCAAAGTCTTTTGTGAAAAAGCGGCCCTGAATATTATCATTAAAGAATTCTTCGGGTTTTTCTAAAACCTCATAAACAAAGAGATACTTATTCTCGTAATAAGTTAATAATTTTTTAGTGGGAACAAACTTTAAAATATTTTTTTCAAAATTTTCTTTAGATTCCGTTTTTAATAATTCTTTTAATTCTTTATTTGAACCCCAATAAGTTTTCCAATCAGATTCTTTAACTGCTAATTTATAAGCTGGTCTTCTACCTACTACACCCTCATACTCAGCTAATTGTTTTTTATTTAATTTAACTTTTCTGTTATGGAATAATACTTTTTTTCCTATATAAGATTTACCTGTTGGTTTATGAATTATTCTATAAATAAAACCAAATGTATTATTGGGAAAATCAGTAATTTCGTTTATTTGTTGATCTTTGTATGTCCACATATCATATATATATTAACAAGGATATTCACCTACCCATCCTATTGATGAATTCCATCCATAATTAGTAGTTCCAATAGCATCTGTATAAAAACCAGTTGGTGCTAAAGTAGTCAAAGCACTATCAGTATAAAGAGATTCATCATTTAAAAAAGCACTAGCTATAGTAGAAGAGGTAGCAGTATAAACTACTTGAGTTGTAGAATCACCCCCACATAAACTATCTGAACTAATTGCATTATATTCTGCTGTTATTTCAATAGAACTAGGGGTATTAGCAATTTGTCCTGCTCTAGCATATATTCCTAATTTCATATTGTTAAGGTTGTAAACTTCCTACTAATGCCCAAGTATTTGTTCCTCCTATATTACCCAAAAATTTGGCTGTTATAGCAGAACCCGTAGAATTTGCTTTTAATCCATTTTCAGAAATAACACTTTCACCCCCAGTTACTGTAAAATCAATTTGGTTGGTTAAATCTAATACAAAGAAATCCCATTCTTCTCCCCCTGATAAACTTGCTCCTCCTGCATTTAAAGTAAAAGTAATAGTACCTGTGTTTGAATTCATAGGATATAAAAACCCCGGAGGTGTATTAGTTGTATCTTTATTATTAGTTATAGTAGTTCCTACTTCTTTATACCAAGCACTAGGGTTTAATTTATTAGCATAAGAAGCTGTAGTAGCAGTAGTTGCATTACCACTTAAAGCTCCTGAAAATGTTGTTGTTGTAAGTGTATTAGTTGAGGCATTATAAGATAAATTAGTATTATCTATAAAAGGTGATTGGGCTCCTACACTATTATTTCCTACTAATACAGGGTAAGCTGTTGTATCAGTAGAGGTAACAGGATCAATTGTAATTTTAGAGGCAGAATCAGATGTTAAGGCAAATGATGATGTTGGTACAGTCCCAAAAGAAAGAACACCACTACCGTTTGTAATAAGTGATTGACCATTTGTCCCATCTGAGATTGGAAACTTGTACGCATTATTAAATGTAATAGCACCACCATCATTACCATCAATCTTAAATTGTGTTTTACTTGCGTTGGCTGGATCTGCTGAGGTGCCATCTGTGGTAACTGAAACTGCAAACTGTGTTCTATTAGCATCATTAGTATTATCAAAAGCAAAAGAACCCCCAACGATAAGTGCCGAACCATTCCAATATTCGTGATTACTTCTATATAAATAATCACCTGCTTGAATAGAAGAAGATGATGCTATTGTACCTCTATATCTTCTTGTTCTTAAATCTGGGGCATCAGCACTGTCATTGTACTGCTCCATGCGAATCTGTGCGGTTTGGGCACCTTCGCCTGTCATATGAAGTGTTACCTCAGGGTTAGATTGATTAATACCGACATAATTATTTACTGTATCTAATGATAAAATATTTGAAGATACTACTGAGTTTATACCATCGGCAACTATTAGTTCGTTTGTAGTAAAATTAGCACTTTTTGATATAAACCCATCTAACTGAGCACTACTTGATATTAAAGAAGGTTTATTTGCAATATTAGCATATTCAACATAAGAAGCTGTTTCAGCAAATGATGCACTATCTATAGTACCTTCTAATAAAGAAGCTGTAGCTGCATAGGAAGCACTTGTTGCATTAGTAGCTGTAGTAGCACTCCCACTTAAACTGCCCGTAAATGAAGTAGCAGTGACATTACCTGTTATTAATAAAGTAGAATCATTAAATGTAAAATTTGAAGATCCAATTAATGTATCAGAATCATTAAATGTAGCAACTTGATATTGAACGGGTGTTCCTTGTTTATCAACTAAGTTTCCTGCCCATACTTTGGGGTCAATTTCATCTGTTACTAATTGATTAGAAGAATTTTTTACTACTACAGAATTATCAGTACCTGTTCCAATTGTAGCTGTTATTCCTCCTGTTACTGTTAAAGTAGAACCATTAAATGTTAAATTAGCTTCCCCATTTATTCCTCCTGCACCTGTTGAAGTTATAATTCTATCATTAGAAGCATTAGTATAAGAAGTTACGGTATCTGAACCTGTATCAACTGTTATATC